>Ga0209450_10000038_pt1 | contig 96507 bp, 90 predicted proteins | sample FrelakmetLWP11LW_FD_187149 | JGI IMG/M metagenome (GOLD analysis project Ga0209450, IMG submission 187149) | Freshwater lake sediment microbial communities from the University of Notre Dame, USA, for methane emissions studies - LWP11 LW (SPAdes)... | ecosystem: Environmental > Aquatic >... | reverse complement strand
TACCGCGTGACTGACAACGGCCAGCGGATCATGAGTGCGTCGCTGCGCCTGCGCCGCGCCGATGTCAGTAGACTGGTCGCGTGAGAATGTAGTTTGCCAGAAAAACAAGATACAATAGCCTTGCAATACGGAGGCAAACTTCATGTCTTGGCGCTTTCGCGGTGGGTTTTGTTCCGTTATGCCCGCGATGAATTAAGTCTGCCGCTGGAGGACGAAGGTGGCGATGCAGCGCAGGTTCTGCGTCGGTCCTGGCAGTGCCGACAGGGCTTCGATGGCCAAGGCCAGCTCGCGGTCGGCCTGCTGCCGGCTGGCGGAAATTCCCAGCAGGGCGGGGTAGGTGTTCTTGCCGCGGGCGGCGTCCTTCTGCGTGTTCTTACCCAGTTGCCGGGCATCGCCGGTGACATCCAGCAGGTCGTCGACAATCTGAAAGGCCACGCCCAGGTGCTGACCGAAGGCGCTGATGGCCTGGAGGACGCCCGGGGCAGCGCCGGCCGCGATGGCCCCCATTCGGCAGGCAGCGCGCAGCAGGGCGCCGGTCTTGCGGGCGTGCACCTGGCGCAACTGCTCGATGGCGAGGGCGGTGTTTTCGGCAGCCAGGTCCAGCACCTGGCCGCCGATCATGCCTTCGGGGCCGCTGGCGGAAGCCAGTTCGCGTACCAGGGCCGGGGCCACGCGGGCGTCGGCGTCAGCGGCCAGCAGCTCAAAGGCCATCATGGTCATGGCGTCGCCGGCCAGGATGGCCATGGCCTGGCCGTAAACCTTATGGCAGGTGGGCCGGCCTCGGCGCAGGTCGTCATCGTCCATGGCCGGCAGGTCGTCGTGAACGAGGCTGAAGGTGTGGACCAGTTCAATGGCCGCCGCCGCCGCCAGCGCCGAGGGATCGCCCTCAGGCAGTCCGCAGGCCCGCGCCGCCTCCAGCACCAGCGCCGGCCGCAGGCGCTTGCCGCCGGCGAGCAGGCTGTATTCCACGGCCTCCAGCAGTTGGACGGGGGCCTGTGGGTAGCGTGCGCGCAGCTTTTGCAGATAGCCGTTCAAGAGCTGCGAGTCGGCCTTGAGAATGGCCAGGGCGTCGTTGTGGTCTGAAGGCAAGGACATCAGAAATCAGCCCAGGCCGCCCATCATGGCGTTTCCGGGTTTGCATCGGGCATGGGCTGGGATTGGAGGGTGCCATCCTCGCCCTTGGTCAGCAGTTCGATGCGCTTTTCGGCGCTGCTGAGCACGGTACGGCAATACTGGATCAGAAAGACGCCGCGCTCATACTTGGCCAGGCTTTCCTCCAGGCTGACGTCGCCGCCCTCGATCTGGGTGACGATCTGCTCCAGCTCGCGCTGCGCTTGCTCGAAACTGTCGGGCGGAGTCTGGTTCTTCCTGGCCATCCAAGCGATTGTACTGGGGCCGCGGCGGGGAGGCGAGAGGCCAGCCCTCAGAAGCTGTACATCAGGCCCAGATAGGTCTCCAGGCCGTCGTAGGCGGGGTTTTTGTCGCGGCCGTGCTCGTTGCCATTGGAGTAGTGGAAATAGCGCACGCCCCCGATAAGGTTCAGGCGCTGCGAGAGCCGTATGGCGGCGCCCAGGCCGGTGCGGCCGGTCCAGTTGTAGGTGGTGCCGCGGGGGCGGGTGGCGGTATCGGTCCACATGCGGCCGCCGGCGATATCGGCATAGAGGCTCAGGCGGTCCACCGTCAGCCAGTGATAGCGGAAGAACAGTTCCAGCGCCAGGCCTTCGGCGTTCTCGCCGACCTGATCGACAACCAGTCCGCTGGCCCGGCCGCCGATGGCCAGGTTGTTCATCAGGTAATAACCGCTGGCCAGCGTCATTGTATCCACGTGCTCGCGGCTGTTGTGGATGTGCGTGGTGTAGGAGCCGGTCAGCTCCAGCGACCATTTGTCGGCCGCGAAGGGCGAGGAATGGTCGTCCGCCCCTGCGACAGCACATGAAAGCAGCAGGGCTACACATGCTCTTACCAGTAGCTTCATAAATTTTGTCCCTGTTGTCAGGTGTACGGGATGCAAGCACCCACGCTGGTCACGGCTGAGTATAATGCGGCCCGCTCGTCAGGGACAGGAGCAATCAGCGGCCGAAAGTTTTTCATGTGTGGCATCGCGGGAATCATCGCCTGGGACCAGCGACATATGCCGTCGCGCGCGCTGCTCTCGGCGATGAGCCAGGGCCTGGCCCACCGCGGCCCGGACGGCCAGGGCCTGTGGCAATCGCCGCCGGGCGCCGGTCCGCAGGCGGGGCTGGTCCATCGCCGGCTGGCCATCATCGATCTGGACCACCGCGCCGATCAGCCGATGACCGATGGCCAGGGCCGGTGGATCGTCTTTAATGGCGAAATCTACAACTACCGGGAGCTTCGGCGCGAGCTGGAGTCGGCGGATCCGCATTACCCGTGGAAGACCAGCAGCGATACCGAGGTGCTGCTGCGCGCCTATGCACAGTGGGGGACGGATTGCCTGCGGCGCGTCAGCGGCATGCTGGCGGTGGCCATCTGGGACGCCGGCAAGGGCGAACTTTTTCTGGCCCGTGATCGCATGGGACAAAAGCCCTTGTATTACGCGGTGCTGGAGGGCGGCGCGGGACAGGCGCCGGCGGCGGTGGCGTTTGCCAGCCAGCTTCAGGTGCTGCGCCAGGTGCCGTGGGTCAAGGCCGATCTGGACGAGGCATCGCTGCACGAATATTTGAGCTGGGGCTACATCAGCGCGCCGCGCACGATCTATCGCGGGGTGGGCCATCTGCCGCCGGCGACGTGGCTGGTTTTCGGCGGGAGCCGGCAGGAGGGGGCTTATTTTGACTCCAACGAGCCGGCCGCCCAGGCGACGCCGGCCGATCCGGTCGCGTCGACGCGCCGGCTGGTGCTGCAGGCCGTCCAGCGGCAGATGGTGGCCGATGTCCCAGTGGGATGCTTCCTCTCGGGCGGGGTGGACAGCTCGGTAGTGGCCGCCGCGATGAAGGCCGCCGCCGCGCCAGGCCAGCAGGTGCTGAGCTTCAGCATTGGCTTTGATGATCCGCGCTATGACGAGACGCCCTATGCGGCGCGGGTGGCGGCGCACCTGGGCACGCAGCACCGGCAGTTTATCGTGCGGCCGGATGCGGCGGCCGATCTGCCGCGCCTGGCGGCGGCCTTCAGCGAGCCGTTTGCGGATTCTTCAGCGCTTCCCACGCATTATCTGGCGCAGCAGACGCGCCAGCACGTGAAGGCCGCCCTCAGTGGCGACGGGGGCGATGAGCTTTTCGGCGGCTATGACCGTTACCGGGCCCTGCGCCTTTCGCAGCGCCTGCAACAGGCGCTGGGGCCGCTGAGCCGCGTGGTGTCGGGCCTGCGCCATCTGCTGCCGGGGCGTCATCCCAAGTCCACCAGCGCACGTCTGCGGCGCCTGCTGGCCGACCTGGGCCGGCCGGGCCCGCAGCGATACAGCGGCTATATGCGGCTGTTTGACCCAGCGCTGCTCGCGCGGCTGGCGCCGGGACTGGCCGGCGGGCCGGAATTGCTGGCCCAGCGGTTTGAGCAACTGGCCACCGGGCGGCCACTGGTGCCGGCGGCGCTGGCGGTGGATCGCGTGACCTATCTGCCCGGGGACCTGCTGACCAAGGTGGACCGGGCGTCGATGCTCCATGCGCTGGAAGTGCGCGCGCCGTTCATGGACGAAGAGCTGGTGGGGTTTGCGGCCGGTTTGTCCACGCCGCAGTTGATCGGCGGCGGACCCAAGCGCCTGCTGCGTCAGGCCTTTGCCGAGGACCTGCCGCCGTGGGTGTTTACGCGGCCAAAAATGGGGTTTGCGGTGCCGGTGGGCCAGTGGTTCCGGGGCGAGCTGCAGCCCATGCTGTGTGAGCATTTGTTTTCAACACGCGGCCTGGCGGCCGGGCGATTTGATATGTCGGTGGTGCGGCAGATGGTTCAGCAGCACCAGGCACAAGCGGCCGACCATTCCCAGCGGCTGTATGCGCTCTTGATGCTGGAACTGTGGCATGCCTGGCAAGCCGGCGCGTGAGGGCGGCGGCGACATCCGGGAAGGGGCGGAGGCTGCACATCTTCACCTTGACCGGTCCTTGGTTATAATGGCGTTTTTGGGTCGTCGGCCGGAGCGCATTTCCTGCCGGCCTGCACTATGCCATTGCGTCAGAAGACCATCTCGCGCGAGATCACCCTTAGTGGTCCGGGGCTCTTCACCGGAGAGCCGGCCACCATGGTTGTTTCGCCGGCCGGGACCGGCTGCGGCATCGTCTTTGTCCGCCAGGACGGCCAGCATGTGGCCAATATCCCGGCCCTGGTGCAGAACGTACTGAAGCGTCCGCGGCGCACCTGTCTGCGCAATGGCACGCTGCACGTGGAGACCGTGGAGCATTGCCTGGCCGCCCTGACGGGCCTGGGCGTCAGCAACGCCACCGTCCGCGTGCAGGGCGGTCTGGCCGGCGAATTGCCTGGGCTGGACGGTTCCAGCCAGCCTATCGCGCAGGCCATCCGCGAGGCCGGGGTCATTGAGCAGGAGGAGCCGCTGACCCCCCTGGTGATTCGCCACCCGGTGCAGGTGGTCAGTGGCGATGCATCGCTGGCGGCTTTGCCGGGCGATGCCGATAAGCTGGAGATCATCTACGACTTTGAATCAACGGTGCTGGGGCGCCAGGTTTATGCCTTCACACTGGGCCAGGATGATTTTGCCACGCAACTGGCCCCGGCCCGCACGTTCGTCTTCGAGGACGAGGCCCGCGAGCTGCGGGCCCGGGGACTGGGCAAGCACCTGACGGCCAAGGACCTGCTGGTCATCAATGCCCAGGGGCCGATGGACAACCAGTGGCGCTTCGCCGACGAGTGCGCCCGGCACAAGGTGCTGGACCTGCTGGGCGATTTGTCGCTGGCCGGCTATCCGGTGCGGGGACGGATCATCGCCCGGCGCAGCGGACACGAGCTGAATCATCAACTGGTGCGACGGCTGCTGGAGCAGCGCAGCAGCGATCTGCGGGCCGGCATGCTGGACCGCGACGCCGTGCTGGACATCCGGCGGATTCAGCGCATTTTGCCTCATCGTTATCCGATGCTGCTGATTGATCGCGTGCTGGAGGTGGTGGGCGATCAAAAGGCCGTGGGTGTTAAGAATGTCACGTTCAACGATATTTTCTTCCAGGGCCATTATCCCGGCACGCCCATCATGCCCGGAGTGCTGATTGTCGAGGCCATGGCGCAACTGGGGGGGATCCTGTTGAGCCAGAAGCTCGAGCACACCGGCAAGCTGGCCGTGCTCATCAGTATGGACAAGGTCAAGATTCGCCAATCGGTGGTCCCCGGGGACCAGTTGGTGCTGGAGGCCGTGACGGTGCGGGTCAAGAGCCGCATCGGTCACGTGCGCTGCAAGGCCCTGGTCAGGGACAAGCTGGCCGCCGAGGCTGACATCAAGTTCATGCTTGTCGATGCCGAACCGCTTTAGCGAGTTGTATGCCCAAGATTTCGCCCCTGGCCGCCGTCGATCCTCAAGCCCGCATCGCTGACGATGTGGAGATCGGGCCTTTCTGCGCCGTCGGACCGGATGTGGCCGTCGGCGCCGGTTGCCGGCTGATCAATTCCGTGACGCTTCTGGGCCACGTGACGCTGGGTCGCAACAACGTGTTGTATCCGCAGACCGTCATCGGGGGCCCGCCGCAGGACCGCAAGTACAAAGGCGCCCCCACCCGCGTTGAGATCGGCGACGACAACATTCTCCGCGAGCACGTGACCATTCACCGCGGCACGGAAAAGGGCGGCGGCGTCACCCGCGTGGGCAGCAATAATTTCCTGATGGTCAACGTCCACGCCGGCCACGACGTGCAGATCGGCTCGGGCTGCACCTTTGCCAACAACGTGATGCTGGCCGGGCACGTGGTGGTCCATGACGCGGTGAACATGGCCGGCGGCGTGGGTGTGCACCATTTCGTGACCGTCGGGGCCTATGCGTTCATTGGCGGCCTGTCGCGCATCCACCATGACGTGCCGCCCTTCTGCAAGGTCGACGGCGCGGACATGTTCCGCGGCGTCAACGTGGTGGGGCTGCGCCGCGCGGGCTTTTCACCCGAGGACATCGAGGCCATCGAGGATGCCTGCAAACGGCTGTTCCACAACCACAAGCCCTTCGCCCTGGCCATGGCCGAGTTTGACACCATGAACGGGCTGAACCGCCACGTGCGGGACATGATCGAGTTCCTGCGTCGCCGCGACATGGGCAAACACGGCCGCTATCTCGAGGGCCTGCGGGCCCGCTAGGCGCTTTTCCCATGAGCACAACCCCGGATCGTCTTGCGGTGGGCGTTATCGGTTGCGGACGCATGGGCCGGCTGCATGCGCGGGTCTGTTCGCAGATGCCGCAGGTGCGGTTGGCCGGCGTCTATGACCTGGACGACGAAGCGGCCCGCCAGACGGCCCAGCAGTATGGCACCCGTGCCGCCGATTCGCTGGAGCAGCTCCTGGCCCAGGTGCGGGCGGCGGTGATCGCCGTGCCCACGCAGATGCACCTGGCGGTGGCCCAGCAGTGCCTGCAGCGTGGTATCGCCTGCCTGATCGAAAAGCCGCTGGCCGCCACAGCGATTGATGCAGCGCGCCTGGTCGAGCTGGCGACGGCGGCCAAGGTGGTGGTGCAGGCGGGGCACATCGAACGCTTCAACCCAGCGGTGCGGGCGCTGCAGAAGCTGAATCTGCGGCCGCGCTTCATCGAGGTGGTGCGCATCAGCCCGCTGACCTTCCGCAGCCTGGACGTGGGCGTGGTGCTGGACATGATGATCCACGACCTGGACATCGTTTTGCACCTGGCCGGCTCCACCGTCACCAGCATCGATGCCGCCGGCGCCAGCGTCGTCAGCCCCACCGAGGACGTGTGCAGCGCGCGGCTGAAATTCGCCAACGGCTGCTCGGCCAACCTGACGGCGTCACGACTGGCCATGAAGACCGAGCGCCGCCTGCGACTGTTCGCCCAGGAAGCGTTTGCCTCCATCGACTATCAGCATCGGCAGGGGGCGGTCATCCGCCGCTCGGGCAACCTGGATACGCTGCGCGAGGTGGTGCAGCGCGTGCGCCTGGGCCAGGTGACGGATTTCTCGCAACTGAGTTACAAGGACCTGGTGAAGATCGAACCGCTGGCCATCGACGAGCGCGAGCCGGCCCGCGAGCAGCTCGAATCGTTCGTGGAGGCGGTGATCCGTGGCGGGCGACCGGCGGTCAGTGCGGTCGAAGGCCTGGCCGCGGTGGAACTGGCCCAGCGCATTGTGGACGCCATGGGCGAGGACGTGCGGGTATAGCCGCCGCCCAACTACCCACTCTTACCTTGGTGATCGCCCTGCCGCGGCCCAGGCGGGGTAATTCTGCATGGCCATGGCCAGGGCCGCCTCCAGCATCGACTCGTTGTAGCGTGTGAAGGCCGAGCCCCACAGCCGGGTCTGCTCGCGCTGGCGCAGTTCGTTGAAGCGCTGGGTCATCAGCGTGTGCTTGATCTTCTCCTGCACGGCCTGCTCCTCGAAGCGCGCGGTGCCGCCTTCCTGCTTATCGACGGTCTGGACCAGGTAGATGGCGCCGGCGGCCTCGAGGGGCTGACTGATGGCCCCGGGGGCCAGCGCCCAGGCCGCCGTTTCCACTTCGGCCACCCGGTAGCTGCCTTTCTGCACCCAGTCGACCAGCCCCTTGGCAGCGCGCAGGGAGGCGTCCTGGTTCAGGGTAGCGGCCAGCTCGGCGAAATCGGTCCCGCTGCTGGCCTGCGCGCGGAGATCCGCGGCCTTGGTCAGCATGGCCTGGCGCTGGTCGGGGGCGGCGTCCAGACGGATGACACGGAAGCGGATTTGCGCCGGCTGGGTGAAGTCCTTGAGATTGCGCTGGTAGTACTGGCGCATGTCCTGGGCCGACACGGCCGCCTGCGGCCAGACGCGCAATTCATAGTAGATGCGGATCATGAAATAGCGGAACTGGCGCTGGGCGGCCTCATTGAGGTCCATACCTTCCTCGCGCTGCATGCGGGCCTGGGCCAGGGCCTCGGAACCCTGGGACTCGCTCAGCCGCTTCAGGCGCCACTGGACGGTGAGGTTCTCGGCCGCGCGGCGCTGCTCGGACGTCAGGGCGCGCTGGGCGGCGGCGAATTCGAGTTCGTCGTTGATCTCCTCGAGGATCTTCTTGTGGATCAGGTCGCGGGCGAAGCTGCGAAAAGCGGCCTCGCTGCGCATCTGGGCCGCGTTGGCGGCCAGTGGAGTCTTGAGTTTGCCCAGGACCCGATCCGCGAAGATAGGCTGGCCGTTGACCTCGGCGACGACCAATCCCACCGTCAGATATTGCCCGGAGGACAAGCTGGGCGCGCTGGTGGCGGCCAGAGGCTGGGTGGCGGCGCCGCCGCCGGGTTTGGGCGCGGCCTGGGGCGCCGACTGGCTGCATCCCCAGCACAGGCAAAGCGTCCATGCGCAGATCATGCAACGGGCCATAGCTGCTCCTGGGCGCTTACGGTAGCCATCAGGCGAGCCCCGCACAAGTTACCGGGCCGTGCAGGAGCAGGAGTTCTCTGCTCTTCACTACAAACTACGAACCAACAACTACCAACGCTTACCCCGCGGCACAGATGCATCCGCGGGCTTGGCGACCTATACTGGCCACACCGTGATCAAGGCGCTGGCCATCGAAACTTCCGGGCGCGTGGGCTCCGTGGCCGCGGTGCGCAATGGCCAGGTTCTCCAGGAGATTTCTTTTCCTCACGGCCTTGGCCATGCGGCGGGGATCGTCCGTCTGCTGAACGAGCTGTGCATCGCCCAGGGCTGGCGGCCGCGAGAGCTGTCCGAGTTGTACATTTCCATCGGCCCGGGTTCGTTCACGGGATTGCGCATCGCGGTGACGCTGGCCAAGTCCGTGGCGCTGGCCGTGGGGCTGAAGGTGGTGGCCGTGCCCAGCGTGCGCGTGCTGGCGATGAATGCGCCTCCCGAGGCCCGGCATGTGCTCATCGTGCTGGACGCCCGGCGCGGGCAGGCGTATTGCGCGCGCTTTGAACGAGTCGACGACGGCAGCGCCACCTTCGGCCAGGTGTGGCTTGAAACCCGGCCGGCGCACGTTGAAGCCTTGGACAGCGCCCTGGCCGACTGCCCCCGGCCAATTTATCTGCTGGGCGAAGGCATCGACTATCATCGCCAGCGAATCGTCGCCGACGCGGGCATCGTGATAACGCCGGCCGAGAGCTGGCGGGCCCGCGCCGGGGCAGTGGCCGCTTTGGGTTGGGAGATGGGGCGGGCTGGTCAGTTTACGGAGGCCCAGGAGCTGGCGCCGCTGTACCTGCGGCTGCCCGAAGCCCAGGAGAAGCTGGCGGCCGAGGCGCGGGCCCCAGGCTGAGTTCCTCACGGCCAGCGCATCAGCGTCGCCACGGCCAGCACGCACCCCAAGCCGCCGCAGATCATGCCGGCGATGGCCATACCCTTGCCTCCGGCTTCGCTGCCGCCGCGGCTGACCTGGCTGTAGCCGATCAGTCCAAAGACGATGGCCAGGACCGGGGCCACCAGCGTGCAGAAGGCCGGCAGGCTGATGATCCCCAGGACCAGCGATGCCACGCAGAAGCCGTTGGTAGCGCCGGCGGCTTCGACGCTGGTGCCTTCCATGGTGAAGGGCATGCCGCAGGCCTTGCAGTTGTTGGCGCTGATGGGGCTGATGGCGCGGCAGCGAGGGCATTGGATGGTCTGAACACCCGCGGCGTCGCGCAGAATGCGCGGGGCCCGCTCACCGGCCGCCGCATAGGCGTGTACCGGGTGTGGGTCCTGGCGGATAATCTGTCGCGTGCGCGGATCGACCAGGCGGCCATAGCGATCGAGAATCGGGATGGTGATCTGGTTGCCGCAGGTGGGACACTGGCCGTCCTGGGCGGCCATGCTGTCGGTAGCTTCCAGGCGGGAAGCGCAGTAGCCGCAGTTGAATCCATAGCGGCGCCCAGCGGCGCGGCCCCCGGCACGATCGCCAAGAACCTGGGCCGGCACGGCCGCCGGCCGGGCCTCCTGCCCGGCGGCCGACGGCACCCGCAGGGCCACCGAACACTTGGGGCAGCGCACCAACTGACCCGATTGGACCGGCTGGGCGCTGAGCGATGTCTTGCATGCCGAGCAGACGAACACGATCATGCCCCGGCCATGATAATGGCACGTCGAATGGCGGCCAACGGCGAGGCGCCTCTGACGCGGCCCCGGCCGCCCCAGGCGAGCAGCCGGGCCGTTGTTTCGCGGCCGCTTTTCATTTGCGCCACGGGCGCCGATAATCGTGAGGCTATAGAGGAACCGGAATGTTTGAAGCACTGACCCAACGTTTCAACAGCGTTTTTCGCAGTCTCAGCGGGCGCGGGCGCATCAGCGAGGAGAACGTCCGCGAGGCCCTGCGCGAGGTGCGCACGGCGCTGCTCGAGGCCGACGTCAACCTCGAGGTCGTCAAGGACTTCACCGACCACGTCCTTGAGAAAGCCCTGGGCCAGCAGGTCATCAGCAGCCTTCAACCCGGGCAGTTGATGGTCAAGATCGTCTACGACGAGCTGGTCAACCTCATGGGGCCCGTGGACACCCACATCTATTTCGTCCAGCCGGGGCCCACCGTCATCATGATGTGCGGCCTGCAGGGCTCGGGCAAAACCACCACCTGCGGCAAGCTGGCCAAGATGCTGCTGAGCAAGGGACACCATCCCATGCTGGCGGCGGCGGACCTGCAGCGCCCGGCAGCCGTCGAGCAGCTTGGCGTGGTGGGCCAGCAGGTAGGAGTGCCGGTTTATACCGACCCCACCAAGGTCGCCCCGCACGGCCAGGTGGCGCCGGGGGCGGCGGTGGCCGTCTGCCGGGCTGCCTTGAGCCAGGCCCGTCAGCAGGGGCGCGACGTGGTGATCCTGGATACCGCCGGCCGGCTGCACATCGACGATCAGCTCATGGGCGAGTTGCGCGAGGTCAACAGCCAGATCAAGCCGCACCAGATCTACCTGGTGCTGGACGCCATGAGCGGCCAGGACGCGGTCAACAGCGCCAAGGCCTTCAATGCCCAGCTTGAGCTGGATGGGCTGATCCTGACCAAGTTCGACTCCGATACGCGCGGCGGGGCGCTGCTGTCGGCCAAGATGGTCACCAGCAAGCCCATCAAGTTCATCGGCACCGGCGAGAAACTGGACGCCCTGGAGGAATTTCGTCCCGACGGCATGGCCCAGCGCATCATGGGCATGGGCGATGTGCTGCAACTGGTTACCGAAGCGCAGCAGAAGTTCGACGTGGAGGAGACCGCGCGGCTGCAGGAGAAGATGGAGAAGGGCCAGCTCACGCTGGAGGATTTCATGGCCCAGATGCGCCAGGTGCGCAAGCTGGGCCCGCTGGGCCGGGTCATGCAGATGATCCCGGGCATGTCGCAACTGACCCAGCAGATGGACATGGGCGAAGGCGAGATCGAAAAGCAGATGGGCCACATGCAGGCCATCTACGACTCGATGACGCCGGCCGAACGGCGCAAGGTGGACATGATCGAAGGCAGCCGCCGTCGCCGCATCGCCCGCGGCGCGGGCGTGCCGCTCAACGAGGTCGGCCAGTTCATCAAGCAGTTTGAGACCAGCCGCGACATGATCCGCGCCATGGGCGGCACCGGCGCGCGCGGCAAGCTGGGCATGATGAAGGCCCTGATGAGCGGCAAACTGGCCCAGGTCGGCATGCCCGGCGGGCCGACCCTGAAGACCAGCAAATCCGGCTGGCAGGACAAGAAGGACCGCAACAAGAAAAAGAAGCGGCGCTGAAGCCCTGGTTTTGCGGCGGCGCCAGGACCGCCTGGCGCATCGGCGGCGTGCCATGCCCACCATCACCGGCATCCACCAGCAGAAGCGCAATCCCCGGCGGCGCAACGTCTACCTGGACGGGCGCTTCGCCTTCGCCTGCAATCTCAATGTCATCGCCAGGTTTCGCCTGCGCCAGGGCATGACGCTGCAACCGCAACAACTGGCGCAAATCAAGCAGGGCGAGCTGCGCCAGGAGTGTCTGGACGCGGCGCTGGCTCTCTTGCAGTTGCGGCTCCAGAGCCGCGCCGAACTGGTGCGCAAGCTGACCCGCAAGCAGTTTGACTTGCCGTTGATCGAGCAGGTCCTGGAGGAACTGACCCGCCTGGGATATGTCGATGATGCCCGTTTTGCCCGCACGCGCGCGTTGGCGGCCGCTCAATACAAACACCACGGCCGGCGACGCCTGCTATTGGACCTGCTCAAGGCGGGCGTGCCCCGCGCCACCGCGGAGGCGGCGGTGGAGCAGGTGACAGGCCGCGACCAAAGCCAACTACTGGCCTCCGCGCGGGCCCTGGCCCAGCGCCAGGTGCCGCGCCTGGCGAAGCTGGAACCGGCCGTCGCCCGCCGCCGCCTGGCCGGCATGCTGCAGCGGCGCGGCTTTGACTATGAGCAGATCCGCCAAGTCATGGAGGAAGCGCTTCCGGCAGTCGGGCACGAGGATGCGGACTAAGCATTACTTCCGGTTGGAGCGCTTCTTCTTGGGGGCTTTTCGCTTGGCCGGTTTGGCTTTCGCCTTGGTGCGCTTGGCCGGAGCGGCGGGGCCGTGCAGGAAGACCTGGTTGTCGCTGGCCCAGCCCGCGAGATTGCGCTGGAAGATGCCCGTGACCACTCGACGCACATTGGCCACGTTCTTGTGGCCGCGCGGCAGCATCATGTAGCACAGGACCATGGCCTGGCGCATGAAACCATCCTGCGCTTCGGGGCGCAGGTCGCGGAAGAAGTCCTCGGGGGTCGGATGCTCCAGTCCGTCCCAGACGCGCATGTTGCGGGCAAAGACGTCGTTGGCATCGGCCAGCCACTGGTCAAAGCCGCGGTGCTCGGACGGCAGGGCGGTCCAGCAGGTGGTCAGCACCTGGCGCACCAGGCCATCCACACCGCCGGGCCCCATGACGTGGTAAATCTCGGAGGGCGTGCGGCTGGTTAAACGCAGGGCTTCCCAGGACATAAGCCGCCATTATATCGCGGCGCGGGGGCAGACAAGTGCCCGGCAAGCCCCTACGAAAACAGTCTTTGCCACAGGGGCGGGCCCAGGATCAGCAGGCCCACGGCGACCGATGCGATCGAGGCGATCAGCACCATGCCGGCGGCCAGGTCCTTGGCGGCCTTGGCCAGGGGATGACGCTGGGGCGAGGCCAGGTCCACGGCGGCCTCCACGGCGGTATTCAGCCCTTCCAAAATCAACACCAGGGCGATGGTAAACACCAGCACCGCCCACTCCACGCGGCCGATGCCCAGCCACGCCCCCAGTGCGCACGCCAGCACACCCAGGCAGGCTTCGATGCGGGCGTTGCGCTGCGTGCGCAGCAGGTGCAGCAGCCCGGCAAAGGCGAAGTAAAACGAGCGTCCCAGGCGCACCCAAGCGCCGCTCGGTGGCGACGGGGCATCGGTTTCAGACAAGCGGGGGTCCATCGGCGGCCCAGAGTAAAGCCCCCGCGGCGAGTTGGCAAAGCTCAGTCATGCCACATGCCGCCAACCTGATGAATGACCAGGCGGTCCTCGCTGCGGCCGGCGGCCTGGCGCAGACGGGCCAGAGGCTCGTCCATGGGCTCATGCGAAAGCCGAAAGGTGCTGTGGTGCATGGGCAGAATGTGCCGGGCCCGGGCATGGTCGGCCATGGCCCAGACCTGCTCTGGATTGGCATGAGCATGCAGATAGGGGTCGTAAGCGCCAATGCCGAAGATCGCCAGATCCACCGGGCCCAGGCCGCGGAAGTGCTGGTGATAGCCGGTGTCGCCGGCATAGAGCACGCGCCGGCCGCCGCCCTCGATCACGAAGGCGGCAAAGCCCCGGTGCTGGTCCAGGAAATAGCGCGCTCCCCAGTGCTGCACGGGCTGGGCCGTGATGTTCAACTGCGAAACCCGCAGCGACTGCCCCCAGCGCAACTCGCTGACCTGGTGAAATCCCAGGTCGCGGATCAGATCGGCGTTGTGCTCGGAGGTGATGACGGGAATGTGTCTATTGAGCCGGCAGAGCGTCGGCCGGTCCAGGTGGTCAAAATGCGCATGAGACACCAGCACCAGGTCGATGGGGGGAAGCTCATGCAATCGCAAGCCCGGGGCAATATGCCGGGCCGGGCCGGCGGTAATGAGTCCCAGCCCCAGGCCGATGCGCCCGCTGAGGACCGGGTCGGTCAGGATGTTCATCCCGTTCACACGCAGCAAGACGGTGGCATGGCCAATCCACACCGCCGCCAGCTTGCGCTGGTGCCAGTGGGTCAGGTCCGGCTTCAGCGGAGCCGGGGCGGGCGTCAGCAGGCGGTCCAGCAGGCGCGTGCGCCCGCGGCTGCGGCCCAGGGCGCTGGCCAGGCGCAGCGTCAGCGGCTTGGTCTTGGCCCAGTTGGAAAACGATCTCCACAAAGCAGCGCACCTCGCGGCAGAAGTCCTCAACTATATCCTGCCGGACCCATGCCAAGCCAGCGGGCAGGATTTCATGTCTATACGTTATATGTTCGCAGCGAAGCCCGGTGTGTGTTGAGTTCGGCCGCGCGGTCAAACAGGGCTACGGCTCGGTCAACTACGACACCTATTCGTGCAGCGCGGGCTGGAGCTGGGCCAGTATTAGCGGGCCTGCGCCGGAAAGAGCCGCGCACGCCGTAAGCGGTCGAATTTCTCCAAGCTCGCGAAGGCGCGACGCCGCGAAAGTCAGACGAAGAAACAATAGCGCCGCCGAGTCCTCATCGGCGGATCCCGCGGGCCGCCGCCAGTGGCATGGCTGTCCTTGCGCGGTTATCTTCCGCGCCCATGAATACCTTGATGATCAGTATTTCCGGCATGCGGGGAACCATCGGCGGCACGCTGACTCCCCTGGTCGTCAGCCAGATGTGCGCGGCCTTTGCCGCGTGGCTGAAGCAGACCCGGCCGGCCGGGAGCAAGGCGCCGCGCGTGGTCCTGGGGCGCGACTCGCGGCCCAGCGGCCCGTGGGTGCGCGATGCGGCCGTGGCGGCGCTGGTGGCCTGCGGGCTGGAGGTCATCGACCTGGATATCGTCACCACGCCGGGCGTGGCCATGATGGTCCGCCACCTGGGCGCCGACGGCGGCGTGATCGTCACCGCGTCCCACAATCCGGTGCAGTGGAACGGCATCAAGTTCCTCAACCGCGACGCCGTGGCTCCGCCGCCCGAGGATGCCAACCGTATCAAGCAGCTTTACCTGGACCAGGTGGCGCCGTGGGCGGCGGTCAGCCAACTGGTGCCGCTGTCCCGCAACACCGAGACCCACGCCCTGCACGTCAAGCGCACGCTCGATTACGTCGACACGCTGGGCATCTCCAGCCGCCGCTACAAGGTCGTCCTGGACAGCGTCAACGGCGCCGGCTGCGTGGCCGGCGCCACGCTGCTCAGCAAGCTGGGCTGCCGGCTGGTGCATCTGAATGCCACGCCCGATGGCCAGTTCCCTCACGAGCCCGAGCCCACCGCCGCCAACCTGACAGGCCTTGCGGCCGAGGTGCGCCGCCAGGGCGCCGACGTGGGCTTTGCCCAGGATCCTGACGCGGACCGACTGGCCATCGTGGACGAAAACGGCGTCTACATCGGCGAGGAGTATTCGCTGGCGCTGGCCGCCCGATATATGCTGGCGCGGCGCCCGGGCGTGGCGGTGGCCAACCTGTCCTCCAGCCGCATGCTCGATGATGTGGCGGCCGCCTTCGGCAGCACCGTCGTGCGCACCGCCGTGGGCGAGGCCAACGTGGTGGCCGCCATGGCCGCCCACAAGGCCGTGATCGGCGGCGAAGGCAACGGTGGCGTCATCGATCCTCGCATTGTTCCCGGCCGCGATAGCCTCGTGGGCATGGCTTATGTGCTGCAACTGATGGCCGACACCGGCCAATCCATCAGCCAGCTCGTCGCCCAGATTCCGCGCTACCAGATTCTCAAGACCAAGTTTGAATGCGGTCGCGAAGACGCCGACCGCGCCGTGGCCGCTTTGAAGCAGGCCTTTGCCCGGGAGAAGATCGATACCCAGGACGGCATTCGCATCGACTGGGACAAGGCCTGGGTTCACGCCCGGCCCAGCAACACCGAGCCCATCATGCGCATCATCGCCGAGGCCCCCACTCAGCAGGAGGCCCAGCAGCGAGTGGACCAGGTGCGGGCCGTGGTGGATGGCGTGCTGCGCGGCGGCGGGCCTGGATGATCGGCGGTCGTTCTTTCGTGGCTCCGTTGCATCGTTGCCAGAGTTCTGACCCGGCCTTGATTTCCTGGGCTTCGTGCCGGCCGGTCGCTCGCCCAGCCCCTTGATGCTGCCGGCCTCAACCGTTATTCTTCCGCCCCTGTTTTTCCCTAAAACCCAAGGAGTGCCTTCGCTATGAAAATCAACAAGACCCTCAAGCCCACTTCGCTGCTGCCCCGCATTCAGAAACTGTGGGAAGCCTCGGCCGCCAAGATCGACTCCATCGAGAAAACCTGCCGCCCGGGCACCGGCTCGCCCGTGTTCACGGTGGCCGGCAAATACACCGCCCGCGGCTGGACCGAGTGGACCCAGGGCTTCCAGTATGGCGCGTCGCTCTTCCAGTTCGACGCCACCGGCGAGCAGAAATACCTGAATATCGGCCGGGACATGACCATCAACCACATGGCCAGCCATGTCACGCACATCGGCGTGCACGACCATGGGTTCAACAACGTCAGCACCTACGGCAACCTCTGGCGACTGATGAAGGAAGGCAAGATTCCCCAGAACCAGCGCGAACGCGAAATCTATGAGCTGGCCCTCAAGTGCACCGGCGCCGTGCAGGCCGCCCGCTGGCGCAACACCGCCGACGGCACCGGCTACATTTACTCATTCAACGGCCCGCAATCCCTATTCGTGGACACCATCCGCTCCTGCCGCGCTTTGGCCGTCTCCCATATGCTGGGGCACGTGCTGATGGGCGAAAAGGACCTGAAGATTAATCTGCTTCAGCGCCTGGTGGAGCACGCGGCCAATACCGCCAAGTGGGTCATCTTCTACGGCGAAGGCCGCGACAGCTATGACCTTCGCGGCCGTGCCGCCCACGAAGCCATCTTCAACGTCAACGACGGCAACTTCCGCTGCCCCTCCAGCCAGCAGGGCTATTCGCCCTTCAGCACCTGGACCCGCGGCCTGGCCTGGGCCATGCTGGGCTTTGCCGAAGAGCTGGAATATCTCAAGACCCGCTCCGACAGCGAACTTAGGCCCCTGGGCGGGCGCGCGGCCATCGAAGCCATGATGCTCAAGGCCGCCACCGCCACCTGCGATTTCTACATCGACAACACCGCCGCCGACGGCATCCCCTACTGGGATACCGGCGCCCCCAACCTTTACAAGCTGGGCGACTATCTCGGCAAACCGTCTGATCCCTACAACGCCCACGAGCCGGTGGATTCCTCGGCCGCCTGCATCGGCGCCCAGGGCCTGCTGCGCCTGGGGCGATACCTGGGCGGCAAAGGCGCCAAGTACGTGCAGGCCGGGCTGACCACCGCCTATACGCTCTTTGATGCCCCGTACCTGAGCACCGATCCCAAACACCAGGGCCTGGTGCTGCACAGCGTCTATCACCGGCCCAATGGCTGGGACTATATCCCCAAGGGCCAGAAGATCCCTTGCGGCGAGTCCAGCATGTGGGGCGACTATCACGCCCGCGAGCTGGCCTTGTACATCCAGCGCCTGGCGAAGAACGAGACGTACTACACGTTCTTTGGCCCGGTGGCAGGTTAATACACACTCGCCCCCCAAGCCGCCCGAGGCGAACCGAGGTGCCCCAGTCGGCAGCCTGGGAACGCCGAGCACCAGCTCGGCAAGAAATAGAATGCCAGGCTGGTGCTTGGCGATCCCGGCAGGCAACCCGCTGGCCGTGCGGGGTCATTTAGTCGTATGATGCAACGGGAGACGGCCATCATGCTCAACGTGCCCCACGAGCGCATCAGCGAGTTCTGCCAGCGATCGCGCATCAGCGAATTGTCGCTGTTCGGGTCAGCCCTGCGCGACGACTTTGACCAGGCTAGCGATGTGGACGTGCTGGTGGAGTTCGCCGCCGGTTACCGGCCGGGATTGTTCGACCTGGCCCGGATGCAGCGCGAGCTGGAAGAGATTTTTGGACGGAAGGTGGACTTGCTGACACGGCGCGGCGTCGAAGCCAGCCGCAATCCATACCGCAGGGACAGTATTCTCTCTACCGCCAAGGTGGTCTATGCGGGATGAGAGGGCGTATCTGTTCGACATGATCGACTCGGCTCGCATGGCCATGGCGTACGTCCGAGGCAAGACGTTCGAGCAGTTCGTCAGTGATACCCAGCTTCAGGACGCGGTCGTGCGGCGCCTTTCCGTGATCGGCGAAGCCGTGCGCCTGGTCACGCCGCAGACCCGCGCGATGCTGCCGCAACTGCCTTGGGACGACATCAGCGCCATGCGGAACATTCTTGTTCACGAGTACTTCGGAATCGACATGCAGGTGGTATGGGACACGGTCAGCCGCGATCTTCAGCCGCTTGTTGACGCCGTTGAGCGCATCCTGAAAAGCCAGCCATAGCAAATACTCTTTTTCATAGGTACAGCAGATGTCAAACCGGAAGATTGCTCTTGTCACCGGCGCTCGCCGCGGAATCGGCTTGGGCATCGCCCAGCGCCTGGCCACCGACGGGTGCGATATTGTCATCGCGGACGTGGTTCAGGAGGCCGAGGCGAAAGACGCCGTCGCCGAGCTGCAAAAGCTGGGCGCCTCGGTGCTCTACTGCCAGACCGACATCAGCGTCGCCGCCGACCGCCAGCGCCTGATCGAGCAGATCCGCCAGCGCTTCGGCCGGCTCAATGTGCTGGTCAACAACGCCGGCGTGGCCCCCAAGGTCCGCGCCGACATCCTCGAAGCCACCGAGGAAAGCTTCGATCGCCTCATCAACATCAATCTCAAGGGCCCGTATTTCCTGACCCAACTGGCCGCCAACTGGATGGTCCAGCAGAAGAAGGCCCAGGACGACTTCTGGGGCTGCATCGTCAACATCAGTTCGATTTCAGCCACCGTCGCCAGCACCAGTCGCGGCGATTACTGCATCTCCAAGGCCGGCATCAGCATGGCCACCGAGCTGTGGGCCGCCCGCCTGGGCGAGTTCGGCATTCCCGTTTACGAGGTCCGCCCCGGGGTCATCCAGACCGACATGACCGCCGCCGTCAAAGAGAAATACGATAAGCTCATCGCCGAGGGGCTGCTGATCCAGCCCCGCTGGGGCCTGCCCGACGACATCGGCAGGACGGTGGCCATGATGGCCCGCGGCGACATCGCCTATTCCACCGGCACGGTGATCTGGGTCGATGGCGGCTTCCATGTCCAGCGCCTTTAATAACGGCCGCAACCTCAACCGCTGGAGGCCGAGCGTCTGGCGAGCCGTTATGGGGCACCGCTGGGAATCGGCGGTAGTGGCGCCCTTGCCGCCCTGAAAATTGGCGTAACCATTTTGCGCCGGCCGCGCGGACCACTGGCAATTTCCAGTCCTCCGGCGGATAATGCCCGCCGGCGCTGAAGGCGCCGGAAGCATGGAGGCTTCGGTCGTGGCCGACGTTCTGGATCAGTCGGAGGTGGATGCACTGCTGGCCGCCGATGCCGGGCGGGCCAGGCTCTCCGCCGGTCCCGCTTCGTCTGGGGCCTGCAGCGCCTGTGACATACCCGTCCAGATCCTGGGGGCGCTCCAGCAAATCCTTCAGCGCTGCTGCCAGAGCCTGGAGCCGGTCCTGCGGCAATATCTGCGCGGCCAAATCACGCTGACCCCGGCCGCCAGCAGCGCCGTTCGCTTTGGCCAGTTCGTTGATTCGCTGGGCCAACCCACCTGTATCGCCTCGCTGCATGCCCGGGCGCTGCCGGCCCCCCTTTATCTGGACCTGGGCGGGCCGCTGCTCTATCCGCTGCTGGAGCGACTGCTGGGCGGCGATGCCGGCGCCTGCCATACTCCCCAGCGGCCGCTGACCGACCTGGAGCGCCGGCTGGTGCAACTGGTGGCCGGGCTCTTTGCCCAGCATTTCTCGCAGCAGGTGCCGGGGGTGCAACTGGACGTGGCCGGCATCCAGACCGAAGCCCGGGCCTTGCGCGTGGTGCCCGCCGAGCAGCCGCTGATCCTGGCGGCCATCGAGCTTTGCTCCGGGAATCACATCGGCTGTCTGCGGCTGTGCGTTCCCCTGGCGGCCACGCCGGTGCTTCTGCGCGCTGCCGGCTGCATGGCCGCGGCCACGGCCCCGGCCGAGCCCGCGCCCACGGTGCAGCTACGGGCCCTGCTGGAGCCGGTGGTCCTCAGCGCGACCGAAGTCCAAGGCCTGGAGGTTGGCGATGTGATCACCACCGAGCAGGCCGTGGATCAGCCCATCGCCCTGGTCGGCGGCGATGGTCGGCTGTGGCGCGGGCAGTTGGGCGGCTTTGCCGGCGGCCGGTCCGTCCGGATCCTGCCCGAGCAGGAGGCGCCATGAGCCGCAGCGCAGCCCCATCGGCCAAGGCACCATCGCCGGCCCGCAGCGCGGATAGCTATCTGAAGCTTTCGGAGTCGCCGTTGAGCAGCCTGCTGTTTGTGCTGCCGATGGCCGCCTTTTATGAGCTGGGCACGCGCACGTTCGTGCGCGATCGCATCGTGGCCTTCACCATGATGCAGCAGTTCTTCGAGATGTGCGGGGCCACGGCCCGGCTGCTGCCGCCCTTGGCGCTGGTGGGGATGCTGCTGGGCGGGCACATCGCCCGGCGCGATCCCTGGCGCTGGCGGCCGATGGTGTTGGGGGCGATGGCGGCCGAGAGCTTCTTCTGGGGCATCCCGCTGATCGTCATCGGCCTTGCCGTTCGGCGCTACCTGCCGCTGCAAACCGCCGATCCGAGCTTGCCAGGCTGGGTGGCGCTTTCCTTCGGGGCCGGGGTCTACGAGGAGCTGGTTTTTCGGCTTATCCCCTTTGCCTTGCTGGGTTTGCTGCTCTCTGACGTCATGAAGCTGCGGAAGGGTACTGCAGGCGTTATTACAGTCATATCTTGTGCTGTAGTGTTCTCGCTATACCATTACTGGGACCCGACGAATCTGAGCTGGGAGGTTTTCCGTGCCCGCTTTGCGTGGGACACGTTCCTGTTTCGCACGATTGCGGGGGTATATTTCGGTAGTCTGATGCTGCTGCGCGGATTTGGCATAACCGTTGGCGCCCACGCGATTTACGATATTCTGATTCTCGTGCCCGTCCGCTTTTTATAGCCACTTACGGACGAAATCCGCGCGGATTTTTCTGTCAATTTCTCACGCGGAACTTATAATGGCAGCCGTGAAGCCCGCGTGGGCTTCAGATAATTCACCCGAAGCCGGCGCAGGTGAATCGCGACGGAAACGCGGGTGCCTGCGTGATTCCCTCCATTTTGTGCTGAGCAAAATCGGGCTCCACAACGTATTGATGAGGGATACGGCATCGTTGCCGTACGGTATTAGAGCCAATCTGGCTCTTAGAAAGAGCACGGACGCAACATGAGCAATCGCACCAAACAACGTCGCTCCGGCGGCCTGACGCTTCTGCTGTACCAGCGGACGCTGCACCCGGAGTTGTTCCGCATCCTTCGGACGGAAAAGCTCAGCCGCCGCGCCTACGAGGCCGAAATCTGGCTGATTGAGGGCGGCCATGTGATCGCCTTCACCGCGGGCACCAACACCCTGACCGAGGTCATCATCACGCGCAGCCTCTCGCTGCCGGATCGCGGCCTGCTGCAGACGGTGCCCTGCCGCGGCGAGAAGTATCACGAGATGGTCGCCGGCGGGACCATCCGCTACATGATCAGCACCCAGGAAGAGCAGTTGACCCAGACGCTCTACGAGGCCACCAAGCACGAAATCGCCAGCTACGCGATGAAGCGCGAGCTGATGACCGCCGAAACCCAGGCCACCGCCGAGGCCGGCGCCACCCTGAGCGTGCTGGACATCGAGCGGCGCAGCCACGAGCTGCTGGTACAGAGCTTCCATCTGTTCGATGAAAACCAGATGGTCATCAAGACCCAGGCGATCCTGGAAGTCATCCGCGACTGACGCCCGGGCATCGGACACGCAGGCAGAAGAAAGCACGCGCGCCCCTCAGCGCGCGTGCTTTTTTATTCCCGCCGTCCGCGCCAAGGCCCAGCGGCGCTGAGTGTGCCGGGCAACAGTCGGATGTATAATCATCTCTCGTTCAGAAGGAGTCACCATGCTCACACGGTCCATCGGCGGAATCCTGCGCGGACGGTCTACTCCCCTGCAACTCATGCTCGCCTGCGTGCTGGGGGCCATGCTGGGCTTTGCCCCCGGGTTTTCCACGGCTGGCGGGTGGATTGTCACGCTGAGCCTGCTGCTGCTGGTGCTCAACGCCAACCTGGCCCTGGCCGCCCTGGTGCTGCTGGGAGCGCGACTGTTGGCGTGGCTGCTGTTGCCGGTGACTTTTGCGGCCGGTCGGCTGCTGCTCGATGGGCCGACCCAGGGGCTGTTTAAGTCCATGATCAATGCCCCGGTGCTGGCGCTGTTTGGTTTTGAATATTACCTGACCAGCGGCGGCATTGTGATGGGTTTGCTGGTGGGCCTGCTGGCGGGACTGGTGGTCGTCAAACTGGTGGGCAGTGTGCGTCGTCGCCTGGCGGCGCTGGAAGAAAACTCCCAAGGCTATCGCACCTGGGCCAATAAGGGCTGGGTGAAGATGCTGCTGTGGCTGGTGGCCGGCAAGGGCCAGGGCAAACTGACCTATGCGCAAATCCTGCAGAAGCGCATGGGCAACCCCATTCGCTGGTGGGGCGCCGGCCTGGCGGCGCTGATGGTCGTCGGTTTGCTGGTCGGGCGGGCCCTGCTCAGCGAGGAACTGCTGACCGGCTATCTGAAGAAGGGCCTGGAGCAGGCCAACGGCGCCACCGTGGACGTGGGCAAGGCCCAGCTCAATCTCAAGGAAGGCCGCCTGACCGTGACCGACCTGGCAATGGCCGATCCGCAGCAACTGGATACGGACCTGCTTCGCGCCGCCAAGCTGCAGGCCGCCATCAGCACGGCCGACCTGCTGCGCAAGCGCGTGCAGATCGACAGCATTGTCCTCTCCGATGCCACCCACGGCACCAAGCGGGCAACGCCCGGCAAACGCATCGGCGCGCCGCCGCCTCCGCTGCCGCCCAAGGACACCGGCGGCAAGAGTATCGAGGACTATCTGAAGGACGCCCGGAAGCTCAAGGAACGGCTCAAGCAGGTGCGCGACTGGCTGGAGAAATTGTCCGGCACCGGCCAGGCCCCCAAGGAAAAGCCCAGGCCCGAGACGCTCAAGGAAAGACTGGACCGGCTGATCCGACAAGAGGGTTATGCGCGGGTGCAGGCAGCGCACCTGGTCGAAGGGGCGCCGACGGTGCTGGTGGTTCAACTCCTGGCCCAGAAGGTGCGGGCCGAGCAATTCCCCGGCGAGACGCTGGATATTGAGGGTGAATATCTTTCCACCCAGCCCCACCTGGTCGCCAAGCCGCCGCGGCTGACCATCAAATCCAGCAAGGGCACGCTGGATACCGGAATCGAACTCAACGGCGTGGCCGCCAGCGGTGGAGAAAACCGCCTGCGTTTTGCGTACAGCGGCCTGCCGGTGGAGAAGATTTCCGGCAAGCTGGCGGTTGGCGAGGGTTCGCCGCTGAGCGGTGGAACGCTCGACGTGCGCACCGAAGGCACCTTCAGCGGCGGCTACGTCCGACTGCCGCTGCAATTCACGCTGCTCAACAGCCAGTTGAGCCTGGGCAAAGGCAACGCCGCCCGGATCGAGCGACTGGTGGTGCCGGTGGGCGTGCGCGGGCCCCTGGATAATCCGCGTCTTGATGTGGACCCCAAGGCGCTGCAGCAGGCCTTGGTCGACGCCGGGGCCAAGAGCCTGGTGCAGAACGTCAAGAGCCAGGCGACCCAGCGGATCGGCAAGGAACTGGAAGGCAAACCGCCCAAGGAAGCCGGCGGCCTGCTGGACAACCTGATCCAGCCCACCACCCGGCCCAGGAAGCGCTGATGAGCGACCTTCGAGCACCCATGCAGACCCCACCTGCCGAGAAGCCCCTGGCCACCTACACCGAGCGACTGCTGGAAGTGCGCCGGCAGTTTCGGCTTTATCGCGACCGCGTCACGGTGGAGGCGCGCTGGTTGTTCAAGGGCGTCTATCACACCACGGTGCGCCTGGACCATCTGCAGCCCGAATGGCAGCCCTACCAGGTGCGCTATCGCCTGCACCGCTGGGCGGGGTGGGTGCTGGCGGTGGGGGCGCTGTTCACGGCGTTTGCCGTCTATGCGCAAAAGCCGCCGCCGTGGAGCCTTCCCGCGCTGATCGGGTTGTCGATCGCCGCCGCGGGCTTGCTGGGGGTCGCGTTGACCTACCGCAACAAGCGGATCGTCTTTGCGCGCTTTCGCAACACTGACGGCAAACCGGCACTGGACGTGCGCCGGCCGGCCGGCGGCGCCAGGGCCTTTGACGAGTTTGTGCAGCGCATCACGGCCCAGGCCCGTAAGTCGCGCAGCCGCTGAAGAGTCGCCGGCGAGTGCAGGCGTCGCTAAGACAGCCCATCCCAGCGCTCGGCCTCGATTTCGCAGAGGTGCGGCTCTTCGGTGGGCGGGGCCGGCGGCGGGGCAAAAAGCCACAGGGTGCGCGGCGCCCTGGCGCGGGTGCTGCGCGCTGAGCGCACGCGGCAGGCGCTGCGGCGGTGGGGACGAGTGCGAACTTCGGTGGGGCAATCGATAAGCAGAAGATTCATGGTGTGCTCCCGTGTAAGCGGCCGCGTCAGCAGGCTCGCGTACCGCACAGCTAGAATCGTCTGTGCGCGGCTTGCACCATTAGTGGGGGCAGCAAGATTTGTTCGGATTTAGTTTGGGCCGATAATTGCGGCCGGCGCTGCGTCATCGGGCTTGGCCGAAGCGCTGAGCAGCAGCCTGCCGTCGGCCATGGCCAGCCAGCGAAGCAGGCCGTGGATGAACACGGCGATGCCGCTCATCTCCAGCCCCTCTTCGATGTGCGTCAGGAAGGAATAGATGCCGTTCTCGATGCTATGTCTTTTGGCCCAGCAGCCGCCGATCAGTTCCATGCCCATAGCCCCGCCCAGATAGAGCGCGGCCGCCAGCAGCAGTTGCCAGCGCAAAGTCGGCGGCAGGTGCAGCATGAACTTGGCGTAGATCACCGCCATGACCAGCACAAAGGCCGCGCCGGCTATCACCCAGGTGCAAAACAGCAGCGGCGAGATATGCATGATCTGGTTGAGCGGATCAATGAGCATCTCGTGAAACGAGGCCGCTTCATCGATGGACAGCAGCAGGAACACGCCGGCCAGCCCGGTCCAGTGGCCGGCGAAGCGTTGCTTGCGGGCCCGGGCTTCCCGGCCAATCCACCAGAGCAGCAGGGCGCTGATGGCCATGCCCGTGGATTGAAACCACGTGGGCAGGTTGCCTTCCTCGTCGACGTAGAGGAATCGCACCAGGCCCCAAAGCCGCCCATGGTGCAAGCGGTAAACCGAGAACTGCCCGGCCGCACTGAGCAGCAGCAGCCCGATAATCAATCCCGTCATGACCTGGGCGCAGCGTCGCGGGCAGAGCCGCAGTGTTGCGACCGGCTGGGGCGACGGGCTGAGCGGCAACGGGCGGTCGGTGTAAATGTCCGGGCGAGCGGGGGGCGGGGCAAGTGTAGTCATACAAGGTCTTTATCGTCTATTAACGATGCGGACCCTTGGTACAGCGCAAAAGAGGACGGGGCCCTGGTCCGATAACATAGACCCAGGACAGCAAACGGGCGGCGCATACCCGCTGCTGGAGGCCAGCGTCACCCGCTGCGCCTGTCCACGGCTCGCCGTTGATGGATGCACCCTATGGCCGGGCGGTCGTGAGCCGGTGGTAATCCTGCCGCAACTTCAGACTGCCAGCAGGTTATCGCGGCCGGCCAAAGTTGACCTGGAAGGAAAGCTGCTCCAGATGCACCGCCAAATCCACGACGCTGACCGCCACGTCCGGCGGTACCGTCAGCGACAGGGGAGCAAAATTGAGGATGCCGCGCACGCCCGCCGCCACAAGCTGGTCGGCGACGGCCTGGGCAGCCTCCACCGGCACGGCCAGGATCGCCAGGCGTATGTTCTGGCGTTGAATGACGCCCGGAAGGTCGGTCATGCTCTGCACGCTGAAGGGGCCCTGGCGCCGCCCGACTTTGGCCGGATCGGCGTCGAAGACGGCCACCAGCCGAAAACCCTTGCGCTCAAAACCGCGATAGGCCAGCAGGGCCCGACCCAGGTTGCCAGCGCCCACCAGCACCACATCCCAGATGCGGTCGGTGCCCAGGATGCGCTTGACCTGGCCAATCAGCGACTCCACGCGATAGCCGATGCCCGGCTGGCCGAACTGCCCGAAATACGCCAGGTCCTTGCGCACCTGGGCATCGGTCAGGTTCAGGCTTTCGGCCAGTTGCTTGCTGGAGACGGTGCGGCGCGCTTTCTGGGCAAAGACCTCGAGCTGGCGCAGATAGAGACTCAGCCGGCGGATGGCCGGATCAGGAATAGCTTCGTAGCGTTCCATGCAAACCCACGGCTGAGTCTATACCAGCCGCGGCCTCAAGGACAGCACTTTTCTCCGCTTGCAGGGCCTCCGGTGGCGGATATGATGCCCCGGCTTTGAGCGGCCGATCCGCTCGCACAAGCACCACGGCAACCAAAGGAAATACCATGGCAAACGTAATCAAGGGTAATGCGGTCGTCGGCCAGTCCGGCGGGCCCACGTCGGTCATCAACCAGTCGCTGGTGGGCGTGATCCAGGAGGCCAAGCAGGCCGGCCACATCGAGAACCTGCTGGGCGCCCGCCACGGCGTGCGCGGCATCGTCGAGGAGAAGTTTTATTCCCTGAAGGGGGCGGCCGAGGAATTGCTGGAGCGCGTGGCCATGACCCCGGCGGCCGCGCTGGGCTCGACGCGCGACAAGCCCGACGCCGACTATTGCGACCGCATCTTCAATGTCTTTAAGAAGAACAACGTCCGCTACTTTTTCTATATCGGCGGCAACGACTCGGCCGACACGGCCCGCATCGTCAACGAACTGGCCAGCAAGGCCGGCTATGAGCTGCGGACCTTTCATATTCCCAAGACCATCGACAACGACCTGCGCGTGCACGATCACACGCCCGGCTATGGCTCGGCCGCCCGGTTCGTGGCGTCGGCGTTCATGGGCGACAACTATGACAACAAGAGCCTGCCGGGCATCAAGGTCAACGTGGTGATGGGGCGTCACGCCGGCTGGCTGACGGCCGCCTCGGTGCTGGCCCGCAAGTACGAAACCGACGGCCCCCACCTGATTTACGTGCCCGAGGCGCCGCTGACCGAGGACAAGTTCCTGGCGGATGTGGACGCTGCCTATACGAAATACGGGCGCTGCCTGATCGCGGTGTCCGAGGGCGTCAGCGTGCCGGAAAAGAACGCCAAAGGGCACCACATCGCCTGGGCCGAAAAGATGGCCAAGAACGTGGAGAAGGACGCCCACGGCAACGTGCAGCTTTCGGGCTCCGGCGCTCTGGGCGATTACATGGCCAACCTGATCACGCAGAAACTGGGCGTGGCCCGCGGCAAGAAGCTGCGGGTGCGGGCCGACACGTTTGGCTATCTGCAGCGTTCGTTCCCCGGGTATGTCAGCCCGACGGATGCTTCCGAGGCCCGGCTGGTGGGGCGCATGGCCGTACGCTACAGCGGCCAGCAGGACCAGAGCGGCTCGGTGGCGATGAAGCGGCTGGCCAGTGGCGCCAACTATCGCATTGAGACCTTCCTGACGCCGCTGCAGACCGTGGCCCGCGAGACCAAGGACCTGCCGGCGGAGTGGGTGGTCAACGGCAACGATATCGCCGATGCGTTCAAGGAATACGCCCTGCCGCTGGTGGGTAAGCTGCCGGAGGTGGGGTCGCTGGAAGAGTTGGGGTGATAGTTGGTAGTTGATCAGTTGGTAGTTGGTAGTTGGTAGTTGATGGTTGGTAGTTGATAGTGGGTAGTAGAAGAGGCGGTCCCGGGAGCAGATCACCCGAGGTGAAGTTCTCTTTCGTCCTGTTACGGGCGGAGCGAGGGGGGGCCATGGCCACTTTTCGTCTTGCGCCACGGTCGAAATCGGCGGGGATTTCCGCTAAAATAATGGTCTATGTCTCAGTTGCCGGCCCCCACTGACCGCATCGACGATCTGCGCATCGAACAGGAGCTGCAGGACAGCTATTTGACCTATGCCATGAGCACGATCATGGACCGGGCCCTGCCCGATGTCCGTGACGGCCTGAAGCCCAGCCAGCGCCGCATCCTGGTGGCGATGAACGACCTGAACCTGGGTCCGCGCTCCAAGAAGATCAAGTGCGCCAAGATCTGCGGCGACACCTCCGGCAACTATCACCCCCACGGCGAGGCGGTCATCTACCCCACGCTGGTGCGCATGGCCCAGGACTGGAACATGCGCCACCCGCTGATCGACCCCCAGGGCAACTTCGGCTCCTCCGACGGCGATCCCCCGGCCGCCATGCGTTACACCGAGGCCCGCATGGCCGCCCCGGCCCAGGAAATGCTGGAGGACCTGAACCTGGAGACCGTTGATTTCCAGCCCAACTATGACGAGCGGCTGCAGGAGCCGCTGGTGTTGCCGGCCAAGTTCCCCAACCTCATGGTCAACGGCAGCACGGGCATCGCCGTGGGCATGGCCTGCAACCTCCTGCCCCACAACCTGGGCGAGATCTGCGATGCCATCGTGCACGTCATCGAGCACCCCGATTGCCCGCTGGAGGAACTGATCCGCATCGTGCCGGGCCCCGATTTCCCCACCGGCGGCACCATCTGCGGACGCGACGGCATCATCGAGGGTTATCGCAGCGGCCGCGGCCGCATGATCCTGCGGGCCAAGATGCACGCCGAGCAGCCCAAGGGCGGCCGGGCCCAGATTATCATCGAGGAAATCCCCTATGGCGTAATCCGCAAGGCCATCGTGGAGCGCGTGGCCGACTGCGTCAAGGAAGGCATCATCAAGGACGTGTCCGACGTCAACGACCACAGCGGCCGCCAGCATCGCTGCCGCATCGTGGTCGACCTGAAGCGCGACGCCGATCCCAACGTGGTGATCAACCAGCTCTACGAGTACACGCCCTGCCAACAGAGCGTGAGCATGATCAACATCGCCCTGGTCAACCGCCAGCCGCGCACCATGGGCCTGAAGGAGCTGATCCAGCACTTCATCGAGCACCGCAAGGAAGTCATTACCCGGCGCACGCGCTTTCTGCTGCGCAAGGCCCAGCAGCGCGGCCACCTGCTGGAGGGACTGATCTTCGCGGTGTGCGACATCGACGAGGTCGTCAAGCTCATCCGTTCCAGCGCCACCCGCGAAGAGGCCATCGAGAAGCTGCGGGCGCGGGCCTTCCGCATCGCCCCCGAGCATCCGGCGGCCGCCCGCATCCCGGCGGCGCTGCTGGAGCGGGCCCAGAACCGCCCCGTGCACCTGACGCAGGTGCAGGCCGAGGCCATCGGCCGGCTGCAGTTGATCCAACTGGTGGGCCTGGAACTGCAAAAGCTGGTGGAGGATTACCGCTCGGTGGTGGACGAGATCGCCGGCTACGAGGCGATTCTGCGCGATGAGCGGCTGATCTACGACATCATCCGTGAAGACACCTACGAGATGAAGGAGAAATACGCCGACCCGCGGCGCACCGAGATCGCCGGGGCCGTGACCGACATGAACATGGAAGACCTGATCCCGCGCGAGGACGTGGTGGTCACCGTCTCCCATGCCGGCTATATCAAACGCACGCCCGCGGACACCTACCGCAGCCAGGGGCGCGGCGGGCGCGGCATCCGCGGCACCGAGGCCCGCGAGGGCGATTTTGTCGAGCACCTGTTCGTGGCCAATACCCACGACCACCTGATGTTCTTCACCAACCGCGGGCGGGTGCATCTGCGGCGCGTCTATGACATCCCTGAAATGTCGCGCACCAGCGCCGGAAGGTCGATCGCCAACCTTCTGCAGTTCCAGGAGGACGAGCAGATCGCCAACGTGCTGGCCGTCAAGGATTTCGGCAAGGACGAGCAGTTCGTCATGTTCGCCACGGCCAAGGGCGTGGTGAAAAAGACCGCCCTGAGGGCCTATGCCAACATTCGCTCCATGGGCATCATCGCCATCAACCTCGAGGCCGGCGACAGCCTCATCGGCGTGGAGCTGACCAGCGGCCAGGACCAGGTGCTGCTGGGTTCCAAGCTGGGCATGGCCATTCGCTTTGACGAGCAGAACGTGCGGGCCATGGGGCGCAGCGCCTCGGGCGTCAAGGGCATGGAACTGGAGGACAGCGACGAAGTGGTGAGCCTGATCGTCGTTCCGCACGGCCGCGATCTGGCCAACTGCATGGTCTTGACGGCCTGTGTCAACGGCTTCGGCAAGCGCACGCCGGTGGATGATTACCGCCTGATCCGCCGCGGCGGCAAGGGCGTCATCAACATCAAGACCACCGAGCGCAATGGCCAGGTCGTGGGCATGAAGGTAGTGTGCGATGAGGATGAGCTGATGCTGATCACCCAGCAGGGCATCCTCATCCGCACGCGCATCAGCGAAATCCGCCAGACCGGGCGCAACGCCGCGGGCGTGCGCCTGATCAAGCTGGAAGAAGGCGACAGCCTGGTGGCCATGGCCCGCATCGAGGTGGATGAGGCCGACAAAGACGCCCAGCCCGAGGGCACGCCGGCTGTTGAACCCACTACAGAATCGTCGGCAGCCAACGAGCCGCCGGCCGAAGACGCGACCGATAAGCCCGTCGAGGATTCACAGAGTTAAAGCTGGACGGCGGCAAACCACAGGGGGGCAACGAAAGGCTAAGCGCCCGTGCGCGGCTGGGCGGCGGGCGGGTCGATCCCCAGGCGCTGGCTGACCACGTAGAGCGGGCGCTGCTTGACCTCTTCGTAAATGCGGCCGACGTATTCGCCCAGCACTCCCACGGCGATGAGCTGCACGCCGCCCAGGAACATCATCATCGTCAGCAGGGTGGTAAAGCCGGTGACGGCCGGGTCATTGAAGAACAGCCGGCGGATGATGAAGCCCATCGCCGTCAGGAAGCCGATGGCGGCCACCACCACGCCACAGGCGGTCATAAAGCGCAGCGGGCGATAGCTGAAGCTGATCATGCCGTCCATGGCATAGCGCACCAGGCGGCGCAGGCTCTGCTTGGGGCTGCCGGCGGCGCGGTCCTGGCGTTCATAGACGACGCTGGCCTGCTCAAAGCCCAGCCACGTGCGCAGGCCGGGAATAAAGCGGTTGCGCTCCGGCAGACGGTTGAATTCCTCAACGACGCGCCGGTCCATCAGGCCGAAAATGCCGGCATCGGCGAGCTTGATGTCGCTGAGGCGGCGCATCAGGGGATAAAAGAGCTTAAAGCCCCAGGAGCGCGGGCCGTGTTCGTGGCGGGCGCTGCGCACGCCCAGGACGACCTTGGAGCCCTGGCGCCATTTCTGGATCATCTGGGGGATCAGCTCGGGAGGGTCCTGCAGGTCGCCGTCGATCAGCACCACGCAGTCGCCGCGGGCGTGGTGCACGCCGGCGGTGATGGCCGGCTGGTGCCCAAAATTGCGCGATAGCGACACCAGCTTCAGCCGCGGGTCCTGCTGGTGATAGTCGGCGATGAGTTGGCGCGAGTCGTCGCGGCTGCCATCGTCAACGAAGATGACTTCCCAGTCGTCCCCGGCCAAATCCAGAGCGGCCGACAGGCGCCGGCGCAGCTCCGGCAGGTTTTCCTGCTCATTGAAGATGGGCACCACCACGGAGATCACGCCCAGGCATCATAATCCATGGAGCCCGGCGGCGCAAGGTGCGCAAAACCGGGCCGATGCCAGGGCGCCAGCCGGCAACTGCCCGTCGACCTCGCGCAGCAGCCAAGCCGCCCGGTCGTGATGTAAGCAGAGCCACGCCGCCGTCGGCCGATAACAGGGGACATGGGCGAGTTGTCCCCATCCACCGCCTGTACCCAGCGCTGGCTGTCCCAGCGACGCCTGCGCTTCGTGGCGATGGCGGTGCTGGCGGTCAACGTCCTTCTGCTGGCCTCCGCGCTGTGGACGTGGAATGGCCGAACCTGTGTTACCGGAACGCACCTGGGGGCGGACTATGCGGCCTTCTATTCGGCCGGGCGGTTGCTGAACCAGTATCCGGCCGGCCGTCTTTACGACACCGAGTTGCAGGCTGGGGTGTACCGTCAGTTGTTCCCTGGCGACAGCGACTCGTTTCTGCCATTTGCCAACGCGCCCTTTGTGGCGCCGGTGTTTGCCCTGGTGGCAAGGCTGCCGTACACAGCCAGTTACCTGCTTTGGTCGGCACTGTCGACGGCCCTTTATCTGGGGGCGCTCTGGCTGCTGGTCTGCCGCTGTTCGGATGCCCGACACCGTCTGACGGGGCTGCTGCTGGGCCTGTCGTTTCAGCCCTTTGTGGTCGAGACCCTCCATGGGGGGCAGCTTTCGGCCTTGGCCCTGGGGCTGGTGGCGCTGGCGATGGAGCTTGACCATCGCGGATGGCGATGCCGGGCCGGCATGGTCCTGGCGGGGTGCTGGTATAAGCCGACGCTGCTGCCGCTGCTGGTGGTCATGCTGGTGGTGCGCGGGCGATGGCGGACCCTGGCCGGACTGGCGGCCGCTTCCGCACTGCTGGGAGGCCTGTCACTATGGGTCGTTGGATTCGACGGCTGTGCCGGATATGGACGTCTTTTGATGCGTTACGCCCAAAGCTCGGCCGGAGCTGCGGATGCTTTCCGTGCATGGAAGTTCATCGATATCAACAGCTTCCTCAAGCTGATTTTGGGACCGCTGTCAACCTGGGCACTGACAGCGCTGCTGCTGATGGGCCTGGCCATGGCGGCATGGTGCTGGCGAAGGCTGAGCGACCAGCGGCAGGCGTGGGCCGCCGCGGCGGCGTGCGTGCCGGTGCTCAGTCCGTATTGTGGGATTTATGACGCGGTGCTGGCGTTGCCGGCGGCCTATGTCCTGGCGGCGCAGGCGAGCAAATACCGGTGGCTATTGGTCGGAGTGTATGTGACGCCCTGGTTCTCGCAGGCACTGGCCAGAGGGGCGGGTTTCCAGGTTTTCACGGTGGTCCTGGCGGCCTTGGCGGTGGTCATAAGCTGGCGGCCAATACATGCAGCTTACTGCATATGCAGAAACAGTGAAGGAAATACTCAGGAAAAGTCAGGGGGTTGTCCGAAATAGGTGTGTGTGTGAAGGAGCCTCAAGCTCTGGACGCCGGCCGGTCGGCCGGGTATAGGGTTGAGGTAAGATAGGTAAGGAATCAAGCCGGTACGTATGCCGGCTGTAGCGAACGCGGGCCTTCAGGGGTGAAGGCCGCTTCGCACTGTAGTGGGGCGCCCGACCTTGCGGAAGGGCGTTTGGCGGTCGGCCGGTTGGTTGATCGCTTGGTTTGTCCCGAGCGGCTTTGGTCAGTCGTACGGGACGCATTGTTAGAAGCAGCACCTTGTGCTGCTTTGAGGAAAGGAGACACAATGACCAACCCCATGCGTCGGACAGTGCCGGCGGTCGTGGCGGGGGCCCTCGGAATGGGGGCCGTCGCAGCGTGGGCCAATCAGCCCGTGGCCCAGGACCAGAGCAGCCCGGCCGTTACGGCCGCGGTGCGTGATGCCAGCTCCAGCAGCCAGTTTTTGGCGGCCGGTGGTGGCTCAGCCGGTTATGACAGCAAGAAGGGCTTGTACATTGAACAGGGAGACTTCTCCTTGGGCATTCACCCGGGCATGCAGTTCCGGGGCGTGCTGAACTACGGCAAGGACCGCAAGAACGGCGATGGCAGCGACATCAAGACCGGCTTTGAGGTCACTCGCGCCCGCCTGGAAATGCAAGGCTCGGCCTTCACCAAGGACCTGGAGTACTACATCCAGATCGCCGCGGATGAAACCGGCGGCGCCAGCCTGCTGGATGCGGTGGCCTGCTACCGTATCGCCAGCGAGATGAAGGTCTTCGCCGGCCAGTTCAAGGACCTGGTCACCCATGAAGGCCTGGTCAACTGGAGCGAGACCGTGGGCGTGGCCCGCTCACTGGCCAACCAGCTCCTGGGCACCGCCGACGGCATCGCCGGCCGCGTCCAGGGCGTGGGCATCAGCTATGAGAGCGGCCAACTGCGCGCCATGGTTGCCCTGACCGATGGCGTTGCCAGCGGCAACACCACCTTCGTGGACGGCGCGGCCAACTGGGGCCTCTCCGGTCGCGTTGAGATGATGGTCACTGGCAAGTCGTGGGATGAGTACAACACCATGACGGCTCGCGGCACCAAGGGCGACCTGTTGGTCGTCGGCGGCGGCGCCAGCTTCAGCCAGGGTGACAACTTCAACGGTTTGGCGTTCGCAATCGACGGGCAGTTCGAGATGCAGAACCTGTCGTTGTATGGCGCGTTCCTGGGTCGCTGGATCGACCCGCGCAACGTGGCCGGCGATGACAGCACGTTCGACTGGGGCATCGTGGCTCAGGCCGCGTTCGCCCTGGCGGACAATCTCGAAGTGTTCGGCCGTTTTGACCTGATCAACTTCGATTCTGAGCAGATCAACGGCGAAGATACCACCTACGAGATCGTGGGCGGCATCAACTACTACCTGAGCAAGGTTGGCAACGGCGCGAAAGTCAGCGTCGACGTGGCGTGGCTGCCCAATGGCTGCCCGACCGCGGTGCCTTACCTGAACATCCTGGGCGGCAGCGACGAAGCTGAAATCGTCGTGCGCACCCAGCTTCAGCTCAGGCCGTAAGCATGGGCGGACCTGAGGGTCCGTCGCAAGTCGTGGTCCTGCGGACTGTTAACAGGACCCCAAACCGCACGTGCGGAAAGAACGCGGGTCGAGCCCCCACCTCGACCCGCTTTTTTTGCGCGCGTGTAGCGGCGACCGCGAGCCGCGCGCGCCGGCTCACCATGTAGCCGGGTGCCAAGGGTCAGGGAGTATGGGGGAAACGGAGGAGGTGGGATTCGAACCCACGTAGGCCTTTGGGACCTAACCGGTTTTCAAAACCGGCGCATTCAGCCGCTCTGCCACTCCTCCGGGCGTCAGGCTGTTGCGGCAGATCATAGCCGTTAGTCGTTTGTTTTGGAACATTTGGAGACGGTGGCCTATCGGTGCCGGACCCATCGCTGGTCACATGCATAAACTGCTATACAGCTTTCTATGCGCCCCTCTCGACTGGCCGCAGCTCAGCAGGTCCGCGAAGCGCAATGGGAGGGTCAGCGGTTGCCTGCGGGGCGGCGGCCGGCGGTGCCTTGGGCGGTCGGAAGAATATCAGGCGATCGGCCAATTTCTCCCCCCGGCTGGTCGATATAGATATAATAGAACACCGACGAGGTGCGGCATGTATGGTCTGCGCGCATTGTGTTTTGGATGCCTGATGATGGTGGCCGGCGGCGTGGCCCTGGGCCAGCAGCGTGTGAACGACGGCCGGGCCCTGGACGCCAACAGCCGCGTGGGCTCGAGCGGCTCCAACGCCCCCGATACGTCCACGGGCAGCGGGCCCAGCGGCAACAACGTCGTCACCGGCAACGTCACCAACCTCAAGGAATTCAGGGGCTTTGTTCCCTATACCGATGCGCGGGCTTTTCGCGGACCCATCGCCGGCAGAGGCGTGGACAATTTCATCAAGAACTCGGCCGGACCGGCCGCACCCTATCAGCCGGCCGGCAACATCTACCAGACGGATGCTTTTTATGGCCGGTCGCTGGCGACCCCGCCACCACCGGGATTCGCAGAGCTGGGCAATACCGGCACCTATGTTCGCACCCCGACCAAGCCGCCGCCCGGCAGCACGATGGAAGACCAGCGCATCTCCCTGCCCGCCCCGGCCATCTCCAACCCGCCGGTGGACAGCGGCAACCTGATCATGCGCGGGCCCCTGGATCCCAACACCGGCCAACCGACCGTGGTGACCGGCTCGCCGCTGTACGGCCTGCGCCAGTGGCGCTACGACGAGATCGGCGCGGCCGGCGGCTTGGGCCTGATGGATCCGCGCTTGGCCAGCCAGCTTCGCAAGGAACAAGAGCGGCGCCGCGAGGCCACCACCCAGCCTGCCGGTCTCTTGGCCGGGGCCATGCTCAGCAATGATCTGCCCTCGCGTCAGGTGGGGGCAGGGCTGACGCCCGACCCGCTGAACAACCAGGTGCGGGCCGACCAAGGCATGGAGTCGCGCATGCTGGCGCCGCCCGTGCAGCAAAGCGAGCAGTACGCCGAGCTGCGCCAGCGCCTGGAAAAATATTACGAGCAGCGCCTGAAGACCGAAGAGGGGGCCCAGATCCTGGCCAAGGTGCGCCCCGGTGAGCAGCCGGCCACACAGCCCGGAGCGCGGACCTTTGGCCTGCCGGATTTTGCTCAGATCAGCCGCGAACTGGTGAGCCGCGCCACCGAGCGCGGGCGCAGCGGAAGCCCGCAGGTGCAGCAACCCGAGCCGCTGAAGGTGCAGAGCCTGGCCAAGGGCGTGAAGTCGCAGGCGGTGGCGGATCGACTGAACCGCGCCGAGGATCTGATGCGCCAGGGCAAGTTCACCTCGGCCATGGAACAGTACGATGCGGCCGAGACCTTGGCCCCCAACAATCCGCTGACCTGGCTGGGCCGGGCCCACGCGGAGCTGGGCGCGGGCTATTACGCCCGTTCCTATTTCCATCTGCGCCAGGCTTTGCTTTCCGACGCCACGCTGATGATGGGGCGTTATGATCTGAAGCAGATGATCGGCCAGGAACGGCTGAACTTTTTGCTGGCCGACCTCAAGCAACTGGCGGTCAAGGATGAGAAGGCCCCGGGCCCGCTGGTTCTGCTGGCGTATATCGCTTACAACACCGGCCGCGAGGAAGATGCCTCGACCTGGCTGGCGGTGGCCCAGAAGCGCGCTGGCGCGGCCGATCCGCTGGTGGCCGCCATCTATGAGCATTGGAAATTGCCCCCGAGCACCCAGCCGGTTAACAACAAGTAAAAACCCATGGACCTAGCACTTCTGAAGGAATTGTCCGAAGCGCCTGGCGTTTCCGGTCGTGAGGAGCGTGTGCGCCAGATCCTCCAGCGCAGCGCCACCGGTTTGTTTGACCAGATCAGCGTGGACCCCCTGGGCAGCCTGATCTGCACGCGCAAGGCGGCGGCGGCCGGGGCGGCGCGCGTGCTGCTGGCGTGCCACATGGACGAGATTGGCTTTTACGTCAAGCACATCGACGACAAGGGCTTTGTGCGCCTGCAGAACGCCGGCGGCTTTGACACGCGCAACCTGCTGGCGCGGCGCGTGTGCGTGCAGGGCTTTGCCGGGCAGGACCTGATCGGCCTGCTGAACCCCGCTGGCCGGCCAGTCCACATCGCCAAGGAAGAGGACAAGAAAAAGATTCCCGAGATCGGCGAATTCATGGTGGACCTGTGCCTGCCGGTGCGGCAGGTGCGCCAGAAGGTGCGCGTGGGCGACCCGGTGACGCTGGTGCAGGAGTTTTCCAGTATCGGCCAGTGTGTCAGCGGCAAGTGTCTGGACAACCGCATCGCGGCGTTCGTGGCCATCGAGGCGCTGCGGCGTGTGCGCCAGAGCCGCTTTGAGGTGACATTGGCGGCGACGGTGCAGGAGGAAGTGGGCTGTCGCGGCGACGGCCCGGCGGCTTATACGGCCCAGCCGGACATTGCCCTGGCCATCGACACCACGCTATGCGTGGACACGCCGGGCGTGCCCGAGGAAGAGCGGGTGACGCGCCAGGGCCAGGGCGTGGCGCTGACGATCATGGACTCGATGACCATTTCCGACCGCGGGCTGGTCGATGAGTTTGAGGCCGTGGCCAAGGTCCGCAAGATTCCCCATCAGCTCAGTGTCCTCCCGCGGGGCGGCACCGATGCCGGCCCGATGCAGCGCAGCCGCGGCGGCTATCGGGCGATGACGCTCTCGGTGCCGACGCGCTACATCCATACCGTGACCGAGTGCATCCACCAGCGCGACCTGCAGGCGGCGATCGACCTCCTGGCGGCGTGGCTGGAGGTTAAGGCCGGAAAAACGCGCAAGCGGGCGGGGTGAGGGGCGGGGGCCGGTCTTGACTTTGGACTTTGATTGGACCGGCACGGTCGGTAGACTCGGATACATGGCAGATCGCGGGTTAGATCACCGCCGGGCGCAGCGCAATCGGACCTTGACTCTCAGCGATGTAGAACGAGCACAGTATGAATCGCGACTGATGCGAGTGGCGGCGCCGACATTGTTGAACCACATACTGGGCCGGACGATATGCCAGGATGTATTCGATGCGCTGCCGCTGCTTCCGCATTCGTCGGTCGACTTGCTGATTGCCGACCCCCCGTACAACCTGGATAAGTCCTTCAACGAAACGTCCTTTCAGAATATCCCGCTGGAAGAGTATGAACAATGGCTGGAGTCGTGGGTCGTTCTGCTGGTGCCGGCGTTAAAGCCGACCGCGTCGCTCTACATCTGCGGTGACTGGCGTTCGTCCACTGCCATTGAGCGGGTCTGCCAGCGCTATTTTGTTGTGCGCAATCGCATCACATGGGAACGCGAGAAGGGACGGGGCGCCGCTGCGAACTGGAAGAACTGCTCTGAGGACATCTGGTTCTGCACGGTCGGAGATCAATACACGTTCAATGTGGACGCGGTGAAACTGAAGCGGCGAATCGTTGCACCCTATACGGATACTGACGGCCAGCCCCGGGGCTGGACGCAGAGCGACGAAGGGCGATACCGACTGACTCACCCGTCGAACCTCTGGACGGACATTACCGTTCCCTTCTGGTCGATGCCGGAAAACACTGAACACCCAACACAAAAGCCCGAGAAGCTGGTTGCCAAGCTGATTCTTGCCAGTTCCAACGAAGGCGATGTTGTGTTTGACCCGTTTCTGGGTTCGGGCACCACATCGGTCGTTGCCAAAAAGACAGGACGTCGCTTCTTTGGTATAGAACTCGATCCGCTGTATTGCTGCCTTGCGGAGAAGCGACTGGACCAGGCGGAGAAAAACGGCGAGATCCAGGGCTACACCGAGGGAGTGTTCTGGGAGCGCAACTCCCTGAATCAGCAGCGCAGGCTGGAGGGAGGATCAAAAGGACGATCAGCCGCCACTCTGTTCGGAATCTGACAGGTTGGGTTCATGCGAAGCAAAATCTTCTATACCGAGCGTTATATCGCGATCCAGGACAATGTGAAGCAGTTCCTCAACGCGCAGCAGGATTTTCTCTCCCCAAGCACCGTCGGGAGCCCCCGTGCCGTGGGCGATGCAATACAGGAGATTCTCGGCCGCAACTTTGAATCCATCCTCGGTGACGCCTGCGCCGAGTGCTCTGCCGACTTCGCGCGCGTCGGGCGATGGCCGATGTGGCATTTACCGATGAAGCCGGCATGTATTACGTTGTGGACGTGAAGACACATCGGACGGATACGAAGTTCAACATGCCGAATCTCACGTCGGTGGAGCGCCTGACGCGATTCTACGAATCTGATACCAACTGTTTCGTCGTCCTGCTGGTCAGCTACACCATCCAAAATACAAGGGCCCTCATCTCGGAGGTGCGCTTCGTCCCGATCGAGTTCCTGGGCTGGGATTGCCTCACCATCGGCGCGCTGGGCTGGGGTCAGATTCAAATTGCCAACTCCAATTTCATCACACTGAAGCCACAGTACTCGCGCAAAATCTGGATGCTGGAACTGTGTGACGTCCTGTTGCAGTTCTATCCGCGGGAGATAGCGAAAATCGGCAAGAGGATTTCCCATTTTGAGCAGGTGAAAGAGGCTTGGGTGCAGAAGGCCGACGCCTGGGCCGCCTTACCCATCGAGCCCCCCAAGAAGATCGAAGGCTGAAACTTCGACCAGAACGCACACCAAAAGCAGTCGATGGAGTGGAGGCAGACCATGGGCCTGCTCGCCCGCCGCGCCGCTCACCCCTTCAGAAACCGATACACGGTCGTCTGCTGGTAGCGCGTGCCGGGGTGCAGGATGACCAACGGGAAATTGGGATGATGCACCGAGTCGGGGAAGTGCTGGGTTTCCAGGCACAGGCCGTAATGGCGGGCATAAACGCCGCCGATGCCGGCGAGAGAGCCATCCAGGAAATTGCCGGTGTAAAGCTGAATGCCCGGCTGGGTGGTGTGGCATTCCATGATCCGCCCGCTGGGCCGGTGCATCAGGCGGGCCGCCAAGGCCAGCGGGCCGCCGCCGGAGTCGAGTACGAAGTTATGGTCATAGCCGCCGGCCTGGGAAATGCGCGCCCCCACGGCCGTGGGCGTGGTGAAATCCAGCGGCGTGCCTTTGACGCTGCGAATCTGCCCGGTGGGGATGAGGTTGGCGTCGACGGGGGTGTAATACTCGGCGGCGAGGTAAAGCTCGTGGCTTAGGACGTCGCCGCTGCCGGCCCCGCCGAGATTGAAATAGGCGTGGTTGGTCAGGTTGACGGGCGTGGGCTTGTCGGTGGTGGCCGCAAAGTCGATGCGCAGGTCGCTGCCGCACAGACGATAGGAGGCGGTGACGGCCAGCGCCCCGGGGAACCCTTCTTCCATGTCGGGACTGAGGTAGGAAAACTCCACGCCCACACTGTCGGCGGTTTGCAGAGGCCGGGCTTTCCACAGCACCTTGTCGAAGCCGCGCAGGCCGCCGTGCAGGGTATGGGGCCCGTCGTTGGCGGCCAGCGCGTAGTTGGTGCCGTTGAGTTCAAAGGCCGCCCCGGCGATGCGGTTGGCAAAGCGCCCGACCGTCGAACCGAAATAGGGATGCGGCTGGAGGTATGGCCGCAGGTTATTAAAGCCCAGGACCACATCGGCGCATTGGCCGTTGCGGTCGGGCACATGCAGCTCGGTGAGCGTGGCGCCGTAGGTGATGAGCCGCGCCCGGAGCCCGGCGTCGCTGCTCAGCGTATACTGCTCGACGTTGTCCGGCATGCTGCCGAAGCTGCTGACCTGGATGTCCATGTTCATGCCTTGAGTAGGTGCCGCAAGCGCTGGATGGCTTCTTGCACGTTGGCTCGACTGTTGAACGCGCTGACGCGGAAGTAGCCCTCGCCACTGGCCCCAAAGCCGCTGCCGGGCGTGACCACCACGTGCGCCTGGCGCAGCAGGTGATCAAAGAAATCCCAACTGCTCTGGCCGTCGGGCGTCCGGGCCCAGACATAGGGAGCATTCACGCCGCCGTAGACCGGCAGTCCGGCCTCATCCAGGGCCGCGCGGATCAGCCGGGCGTTTTCCAGGTAAAAGTCCAGCAGGGCGCGCACCTGCTGGCGGCCGTCGGGGCTGTAGATGGCCTCGGCGCCGCGCTGGGTGATGTAGGAAACGCCGTTGAACTTGGTGGTGTGGCGGCGCATCCAGAGCTTATGCAGCTCGACCATCGAGCCATCGGCCGCCCGGGCCTTGAGGGTTTGGGGCACCACAGTAAAGGCGCAGCGCACGCCCGTGAAGCCGGCGATCTTGGAGAAACTGCGGAACTCGATGGCCACCTCGCGGGCGCCGGGGATCTCGTAAATGGAGTGGGGGATGGCCGGGTCGGTGATATAGGCTTCGTAAGCGGCATCATAGAGGATGATCGCCTGGTGCTGGCGGGCATAGTCCACCCAGCGGCGCAGGGCCGCGGCGCTGGCCACCGCGCCGGTCGGGTTGTTGGGATAGCACAGGTAGATCAGGTCCACTCGGCCGGCCGGCAGCGGGGGGACAAAATCGTTGTCCGCGGTGGCCGGCAGATAAACCAGGCCGGCATATTCGCCGCGCGGGTTGGCCGGGCCGGTATGGCCGGCCATCACGTTGGTATCGACATAGACCGGGTATACCGGGTCGGTGACGGCGATGATGTTGTCGGCACCGAAGATATCCAGAATGTTGCCGGTATCGCACTTGGAGCCGTCGGAGATGAAGATTTCTTCCGGTGACACCTGGCAGCCGCGGGCGGCAAAGTCGTTGTCGGCGATGGCCTGGCGCAGGAAGTCATAGCCCTGCTCGGGGCCATAGCCACGGAAAGTCTGGCGGCGGCCCATCTCGTCAACAGCCTTGTGCATGGCGGCCAGCACGGCGGCCGGCAGCGGCTCGGTGACATCGCCGATCCCCAGGCGAATGATTCTGGCCGAGGGCGCGGACTGGGCGAAGGCCTTCACGCGCCGGGCGATCTCGGGAAACAGATAGCCGGCGCGGAGCTTGAGATAGTTGTCGTTAATGCGTGCCATAGGGCCGATAGTCTTACCGGCCGCCAGCCCGGAAGCCAAGGGGGCGGTTGGTAAGTTGGCAGTTGGTAGTTGTTAGTTGGTAGTTGCTGGTTGGTAGTCAGAGCAGAAGGGCCGTCGACTACGAAGACCCGCCCGCCGGCAGGTCTTTCGCTGCGCTTAAGACGACAAGTATCTTGCCCCGAACGTCTAATTCTGGCGCGCGTAGCGCAGGTCAAACTGGAAGCTGGCGGCGCGGGCATCGAGGCTGTTGGCCTGAATTTGGTCGTGGACGTTGGGGGCCAGGGTCTTGGTTTGCCAGTTGGTGGCGTAAAGCTGCTGGCCCTGCTGGTCGAAGAAGCGCACGCGCCAGTCAATGTAAAGCTGCAGATCGGTGGCAGCGCGAATGGGCACCGACACCCGCAGGATGCCGGCCGCATCACGGCTGACGATGGGCTCGCCGACGGCGGTGCGGTCGGCCAGGTCCTGCTGGGCATAATTGATCTGCATGGGCTTGTAGGGATCGGCCCGGCCGGGAATGGGGGCCTTCACCTGGTTGCACCCGACGAGGACCAGGACCAAAGCCAGCAATGAAAACTGTCTGCACATGAGTGTTCCTCCTGCCCGCGGGCAGTTAGTGGGGCTGGGTCGTCGGCTGCGGCGCCACCGACCACGAACCGGTCATTCCGTCCATCAGCTTGCGAGCCAGAAAACGCGTGTACTCGTTGAGCGTGCGCTTGTCCAGCGGCGGCGGCACATCCACCGCGGCCCGGGCGATCGACTCGCCGCCGCGAATGTTCATGGCCTCGGCCAGGATGCGCACCTCCAGGCCCTGCGGACCCTGGCGCGTCGGCCGGGCCTGCACCTGGATCAGCACGTCGCAATCGAGCTGGCGGGCGATTTCCGCCGCCGCCTGCGGGCGTCCGGCCTGCAATTCCTTGACCTGCTCATCGGTCAGGCGCTTGCGGGCCATGGTGGGGCTGACCAGGTTCTTGATCTGGTTGTCGGCCGACATCCAGTCGGTCAACAGGTTCTCGATCATCTGGTAATCGATGGTCTTGGCGGCCGCCTGGTCATATTGGCCGGGCTTGAGATAGACCTGCACCGTTTGTCGCTCCTGGCCGCGCTGGGCCTCGATGGACACCGCCGGCCGCGGCTGGTGCGTGGGCACGATCTGCCCTTCCAGCGTGCGGTTGACGAACAGCGCCATGCGCGGGCGGCCTACGGCGTTCCACGCCTTCACAAAAGGCCGGGCCTCGGGCGGCAGGTCCACCAGCAGCGGTTCATCGGAAAAGGGCGGGGGTCCGGGATTTTGAACCACCGGGTCGGGCAACGGCTTGGGCTGATCGACCGACCCGCCGGCCGGCGGCACGGGCACCTGCTGGGGTGGGGGCGGCGAGCTGCAGCCCCCGGTGAGGGCCAGCATCGGAAGAAGTAATACGGCTGCGAAGATGCGCATGACAAGCCTCCGGGTTATGATGGGGCATTATCCCCTGACCGCCGGTAGACACGCAACTGTGACGAAGGATTGCACACCTTTGAGCCCGCGGCGTGTCTGATGGGGCGTCGACGTTGCCGTCGGGGCTGTCGAGGATTAAGGTGGAGTCTGTCACTTAACAAGGAGCCGTGTATGTCCCGAGGAATTGCCCAGGCATTGATCATGTTGCTGCTTCTGGCCGGCGGCTGCCACACCGATAAACCGCATGAATATGGCCAGCAGAACCCCGACCTGGGCGACCGCGACCCGCGCGAGCGCGGCCCGGGCAGCAAGGACCTGGAGGCCGCCACCGACCAGATGGCCCAGGACCTGCTGGCCGACCCCGCCCTCAATGCCAGCAAGAATCAGTGGACCATCGTCGTAATGAACATGGAGAACCAGACGCGCGACCGCGTGGACTACGACATTTTCCTGGGCCGGCTCAAGACCAAGCTGGCCAAGCACGGCCGGGGGCGCATCACCCTCTATGAGAACCTGGCCCGCTTCAAGGAAATGCGTTCGCGCGAGCTGGAAGGCACGGTCCGCGACCGCTTTGGCCAAGGTGGCAGCGGGGCGGCTCCGGCAGCGACCGAGCAACCTGACTACGGGCTTTATGGCAAAGTACAGGCGCTGGAAGGACGCGGCATCGCCACCTGGCGCTTCGAGTTCACCATCACCAATTTCAGCAATCGCCGCCAGGTATGGACCAACGACTACGTGGTCAAGCTCGAACGATGAGCCTGCATCACCCCGGCGCGTGGATGCTGTGTCTGCTGGCGCTGGTCGGCGGCTGCGGGTCGGCCGTGGGCACCGGGCGCAGCACCCTCATCGAGGGCGACGACCTGCTGCGCATCACTGATGACATGGCCATGAAGATCGCCGGCTCGGAGGCGGTGCAGCAGGCCATCGCGCGCGAAGGGGCGCTGAAGGTGGTGGTGCTGCCGGCCGAGAACCGCATGCGAGCCGAGGTCTTGCCCACGGGGGTGCGCGATGCCTTCACAGCGCGCGTGCGCTCGCTCTTGGCGCGCCATGCCCGCGACCAGTTCGTGTGGGTGATGAACCGTGACGAGTTCTACCGCATGCGCCGCCGCGAGCTGCAGCCCCAGGCCGAAGCTCTCGACTTGGGCCCGCCCCCGCAGAGCATTCAGCCGCGCTATGCCTTGTCGGCCACGTTTTATTCCATGAGCAACGAGACCGCGGAGCAGCGCTCCACGACGTACCTGGTGGTATTTGAACTGAGCGATCTGGAGCGCCGCACCACGCTCTGGACCGACAAATACGAAATGAAGAAAGCGGCCGTCAAGGGCTTTTTGGACTGACATGGGCCACCGAGTCATACAACCTGCCTGGGCGGCGCTGTTGGCCATCTGGCTTTTGGCCGGCTGCGGTCCCAGCGCTGAGCAGATCGCCGCGCAGAAGGCCGTGGGCAGCTACTACATCGGCAACTACCAGGCTGCCGCCCGGACGCTGCGCCCGCTGGCCCAGCGCCCCAACGAAGACTTCGTCCTGAACAACCTGCGCCTGGGTTCGGCGGCGCTGGCCAACTATGACCTGGACGAAGCCGAGTGGGCCTTTTTGCGGGCCTATGAGGTGATGAACAGTTTTGGGGTTAACACCGGTGGGCGCACGCTGGGGGCGGTGCTGGTCAGCGAGTCGGTGCGCGTCTGGCGCGGCGAGCCCTTCGAGCGTGCCATGGCCCACTTTTACCTGGGGCTGGTCTATTACATTCGCCAGGACTGGCAAAACGCCCGCGCGGCTTTCGAAAATGCACTGTTCAAATTGCGGGATTATTCCGACGGCAATGGCGGACCCGACCAGTATCGCCAGCAGGAGAGCGACTTTGCCGTGGCGCTGGTCATGCTGGGCAAGTGCTGGCAGAAGATCGGGCGCGAGGACCTGGCCCGCGCCAATTACCAGCGGGCCATCGAATTGCGGCCGCAACTGACGGCTTTGGCCGACTATCAGCGCAACGCCCAGAGCAACGTGCTGCTGGTGATCGACTATGGCTATGGCCCGCGCAAGCTGACGACCTTTGACGGATCGATCCTGGGCTTTGGGCCCAAGCCCTCGGAGGTGGGACCGGTTCCGCAGCCGCGGGTATGGGTAGACCATCGCGCCTTGGATGCCGCCGACGTGGCCCGGCCGCCGGTGGATTTGCTGGCCTTGGCCCAGGAACGCCGCTGGCAGAGCCTGGACACCATCCGCGCCGTCAAGTCGGCCTTGGGCACGGGACTGATGGCAGCCGGGGCCTACCAGGGCCTCAAGAGGAAACCGGAGTACGGCAGCGCCGCAGCGCTGCTGGCAGCAGGGCTGCTGCTGAAGGCCACCAGCCAGGCGGACCTGCGCCAGTGGGAGATGCTGCCGCGCAGCGTGCTGCTGGTGCCGCTGCGGCTCAACCCGGGTAAGCATGATCTGACCGTGAGCTTTGCGGGTCACGAGGGTTACACACAGACCTGGCGGGGGCTCATCGCGCCGCAGGACCAGGAGGCAACGTATTACCTGCGCGTGGCCCGCTTCACCGGCGGGACCTTTGACTGGCCGCCGCCGAGCCTGGCGCAGCCCGAGGCAATCGTTTGTCTGCCGCGATAGGCTCAGTGGGCTTGGACCTTCGCCTGGGGCGTGGATCAAACGCGACTGGCGTCGAAGAGCGGACCGTCATCCACAGACACCTGTTCGGCCAGCAGCAGGGCGCGCGTCTGCTGGTTGAGCCCCACGGGGTGGAATTCAACCTCGAACGCCACCGAGGGCGAAAACCAGGTGCTGCGCACGACGCCGATTTCTCCGCGCTGCAGGCACAACTCAGGAATGTCCTGCGTGAGCCGCACGAAATCGTCGACGTGAGGCTGTCTCACAACTACTCCTTTGGGTCTGACTGAACCGCGAGTGGGGGGCAGGAAGATAACTTCCACGACGACCCGCCCCGCAATTCCCAACCTAGACCTTTGCGGGCGAGGCTGTCAACTGAAAAATTTCTCTTTTGTCTGGCGACCGCGGACCCTGTGGCTGCTCGTGTTCCCGGCCTTACAATCCGCCTGTGACGATCGCGGGCATCCAACGTCGGCTCCTGGGCTGGTACGACCGCCATCGTCGCCCGCTTCCGTGGCGCGCGGCCCCCGGCGCGCTGCCCGAGGCTTACCACGTGCTGGTCAGCGAAATCATGCTTCAGCAGACGCAGGTGGCCACGGTCATCCCCTACTTCCAGAGGTTCGTCAACCGTTTTCCCACCCTGGCAAGCCTGGCCGGCGCCAGCGAGCAGCAGGTCCTGCGGCTGTGGCAGGGGCTGGGTTACTACAGCCGGGCGCGCCGGCTCCTAGAGGCGGCCAGGGTTCTGATGCGCCTGCACGGCGGCGTGATTCCATCGGACCCCAAGGTCCTGCTGACCTTGCCCGGGATCGGCCGGTATACCGCCGGGGCCATCGCCTCGCTGGCTTTTGACAGGCAAGCCCCCGTGCTGGACGGCAACGTAGCGCGCGTCTTGGGCCGACTGCATGATCTGCAGGCTGATGGGCGCGGCTCCGCGGCGATCGCCACACTGTGGCAACACGCGGCCGAACTGGTTCCGCGGCGGCGGCCGGGCGATTTTAATTCGGCCCTGATGGAATTGGGGGCGATGGTCTGCACGCCGCGCAGTCCCGCGTGTGAGAAGTGTCCGGTTGCCTCTTACTGTAAGGCCAGGCGGCAGCGCAACATCGAGCGAGCCGCGGCCACGGCGCGCCCCCGACCGACCGAAAGGCGCTGCATTATCACCATTGGCCACCGGCAGCGGTGGCTGCTGCAGCGCCGGCCGCCCGAGGGCCGCTGGGCGGGCCTGTGGCAGTTCCTGACGATCGTGGCCCCGGCGCAGGCGCCCGACGCCACAGCGCTGTCGGCGGCTTGCGGCCTGCGCCTGACCGCCGTGCGCTGGATTGGCCAGATCACGCATGATCTGACCCACCGGCACTACGAGTTCGCAGTCTATGCGGCCAAGCTGAGCGGCCGCCGACCGGCGCCCCGGGCCGGGCAGAGGTGGCTGGCTTTGAATCAATTGGCGCGTTTCCCGCTGCCCAAGCCCCACCTGCTGGCCGCGCAAATGCTGCGGCAAATGCTGGCGACGACGGACCGGCCGCAGTCGGCCAATCAGCCGATCCGCGGCGGTCCATAGGCCGGGTCCCACATGGCGGCCGCCACCGCCGGACCGATGCGCGACTCTTCCATGGGCTTGGCCAGACCCTGCCGCTGCGCCTGGCGAACCACGGCGGCGGCGATGCGGGCCGTGATGCCGCGCAGATGCCGCAAGCGCGGGAACAGGGCGCCGTCGCGCAGATCATCCTCGGAAACCTGCGCGGCCAGTTCGGCGGCCGCCACGGCGAACATCTCATCGGTCACCGCCGATGCCCCCGCCACCAGCGCCCCCAGGCCGATCCCGGGGAACACAAATACGTTGTTGCCCTGCCCGATACGCAGCGTGCGCCCGCGCCAGTTGACCGGATCAAACGGGCTGCCCGTGGCAACCAGCGCCCGGCCTTCGGTCCAGTCCACAAGGTCGGCCGGCTCGGCCTCGGCCTTGCTGTTGGGATTGGAGAAGGGCAGGATCACCGGCCGATCCACGTGCCGCGCCATCTCCTGGACGACCTGTCGCGTGAAAAGCCCGGGCTGACCGGCCGTGCCCACCAGCACCGTCGGCCGCACCGCTTTGACGATCGCCAGCAAATCGTTGGGGTTCTGCAGGGGCAGGCCGCAGGCGTGGGCCAATTCGACAGGCCAGGCGAATTCGCGCTTGGTCGCCTCGGTGATCTGGCGGCCTTCGTGCAGAAAGCCTTCGCTGTCCAGGACGGCGATGGCGGCCTGGAGCTGCGGCCCGCTAAGCCCCGCGCCGGCCAACAGGCCGCGCAACTGCCGCGCGATGCCGATGCCGGCCGCCCCGGCCCCCACCATCACGATGCGCTGCTGCGCCAACGGCGTCTGGCTGGCCCGGCCGCCGGCCAGCACGGCGGCCGTTCCGATGGCCGAGGTGCCCTGTATGTCGTCATTGAAACTCAGCAGGCGGTCGCGATAGCGCTGCAGCAACGTGAAGGCGTTCTGTTTCTTGAAATCCTCCCACTGCAACAGCGCCTGCGGGAAACACTGCTGCACGGCCGTCACAAACTCCTCCACCAGGGAGTCATATTCCGGGCCGCGCAGGCGCTTCTGGCGCCAGCCCAGGTACAGCTCATCCTCCAGAAGCTGTGCGTTGTCCGTGCCCACGTCCAGGCTGATGGGCAGGGCGGTATCGGGGTGAATGCCGGCCCCCAGCGTGTAGAGGATGCACTTGCCGATGGCGATGGCGATGCCGCCGGCGCCCTGGTCGCCCAGGCCCAGGATGCGCTCATTGTCGGTCACGACGATCAGGCGCACGTCGTGACAGGGCGCGTTACGCAGGACCGAGGCAATGCGGCCACGGTGCTGCGGCGTGATCCACAGGCCGCGCGGCCGGCGATAGATGTGGCTGTAGCGCTGGCAGGCCAGTCCCACCGTCGGGGTATAGACCACCGGCAGAAATTCCTCCAGGTGGTCCAGCAGCAGCCGGTAAAACAGCGTCTGGTTGCGGTCCTGCAAAGCCACCAGGCCGATGTACCGCTCCAGCGGATCGGCCTTGCGGGTGATATTTTCGTAGGCGCGCCGCACCTGCTGCCGCAGCGTGCTGACCTGCGGCGGCAAAAGCCCCTCCAATCCCAAGGCGGCCCGCTCTTCCAGCGTGAAGGCGGTCCCCTTGTTCAGGGAGGGTTCGGTGAGCAACGCATGGCCGCGCAGGCCGTGTATGGATGGTTTGGACACATCTGCCATTGTAACCACGGCCCCCGTCGCGCGCAACGGATTTTGCAGCGCCCTCCACGAAGGAACACCAAGTAGAGAAAGACAATTGCAGGGGGCCCCCTTCGTGTCTCTTTCGTGCCGCTTGGTAGGCCCACGGGCGCCGGCTACAGCCGCTGCTGATACCGCTGGTATCGGCTGGTCAGCCACCGGCGCAGGGCCGACAGATCCCCCGTGAAGCCATGACCATGCCGGGCAAGCTGCACGAACAGGTGAACCATGTTCTGCCAGTCGCGCACGTCCACGTTTTCGGCGGCCAGGCGGCCACTGCGCTGGTTCATGTTGTGATAGTTGCGCAAGGCCACACACACCGAGCCGGCAAGGTGGTCCCAGGCGTCGTAGACCGTGGCCTCGCAGGTTCCCCCGGGCATCAAAGCGCGCTGGAAGCGAAAGCCCGGCCGGCGCTTGGCCAGGGACTGGGCCTGCTCGGTCATGTACCAGGTCAGCGCTGAGTTGAAGATGCTGGTGCGGTCGCCCACGCGAATGATGGGCCCATCGCCCTGGCGGGCCACGGGCTGCTCGGCCGAACACTCGATGGCGATGATGCGATCGCTTTTGCGCAGCAGCTTCGGCCGCTGCACGGCGGCCATCGCCCCGACAAAGCCCACCTCCTCAGCGCGGGTCAACAAGACCGCCACGGTGGATAGTGGGCGGCTTTGGCGCAGAAGGTCCAGCGCGGCCAGAGCCGCGGCTCCGCCGGCCAGATCGTCGCAGGCACGGCAGATGAACTGATGGCCGCGCACACGCCCTTCGCCCAGGTCCAGCATGCCGAGGCTGCCCGCGGCCACGCGCTGCCTCACGCGCAACCGAAGCCGCTTTGGCCAGCCGTCGCGGCTGGCATCGACCTCCAGCACGCGCCCCACCACCGGCCCCTGCGGCGTGAAGAACCGCAAGCGCTGGTCGGCCAGGAAGGAGGCGCGCACTCCGCCATGAAACTCCGCCAGCAGCGTCTGGTCATCCAGCATGCGGCTGGCCAGCGCCCCGGGATGGTCCATGTGGGCGGCCAGGATCCACCGCGGCAGACGCGGCCGCCGACCCAACAGGCTGACCAGCACGTAGCCGGCCGCATCGGTTTGCAGCGTCAGGCCCGGCCGGCGCCGCACGAAGTCGCGCACAAATTCGATGACGCGCTGCTCGGCGAACGGCGCCGTGGGGATGGAACAGAACTCCTTCAGTAGATCGATCATGGCCCATGGTGTATCAGCGAGCCCGCACTTTGGCCATGCCGCGGGCGCGGGCGGGCAGGGTTCGCTGGCGGAGGCGCGCTGCCACCTCAGAACGGATCCGCCTGCGCTGACATGTTCAGGAAGCGCGTGGACTTGTTGTCAAACACCAGCTTGATGGTGCCGGTGGGCCCGTTGCGCTGCTTGGCGATGATGATTTCGGCAGTGTTGTCGGGTTGAAAATCGGGCTCGCCCTGGCGGTAGTAATCCTCGCGGTGCAAAAGCATGATTACGTCGGCATCCTGCTCGATCGAGCCGCTTTCCCGCAGGTCGCTCATGCGCGGCCGGTGGCCTTCGCGCCCCTCGGCGGCACGGTTGAGCTGCGACAGGGCGATCACCGGGATATTCAGCTCCCTGGCCACCGCCTTGATGCCGCGCGAGATCTCGCTGATCTGCTGCTGGCGGCTGTCCGGGCCGGGGTTGTCCATGAGCTGCATGTAATCGATCATCAGGCAGCGGATGTTCTCCTTGAGCTTCAGCCGGCGGGCCTTGGCCCGCAATTCCAGCACCGTCAGCCCCGGCGAATCGTCCACCCAGATGGGGGCCTTGGCCAACTGGCCCACGACGCTGGCCAGCTTCTGGTATTCGTTGCTCTGGAGCATGCCCCGGCGCAGCTTGTGAGAGTCAATCTCCCCGCGCGAGCAGAGCATGCGCTGGGCAAGCTGCTGCTTGCTCATTTCCAGCGAGAAAATGGCCGCCGGCAGCATCTGCTCGGCGGCGATGTGCTCGATCAGGTTCATGGCGAAGCTGGTCTTGCCCATGCTGGGCCGGGCCGCCACAATCAGCATCTCGCCGTTTTGCAGCCCGTTGAGCAACTCGTCCAATTCAAAAAACCCCGTGGGCAGGCCGCGCTGGGCGTTGTCCTGGATATTGTCAAAGACCTCGTGGAGCACCTGCTCCATGTGCACCACGTGCTCGCCCACCTTGCTCTGGGCGATCTCGAAGATGCGCTTCTCGGCCTTGTCCACCACCAGGTCGGCTTTCTCGTGGGGGGCATAGGCATCGCGCAAAATGTCGTTGCTGGCGGCGATGAGCTGGCGCAGCAAGGCCTTCTCGCGCACGATGGCCGCGTAATGCTCGCCGTGGGCGCTGGATGGCACCGACGAGAGAATCTGCCCCAGGTACGGCGTGCCGCCGATCTCCTCCAGCAACTGTCGGCGGCCCAGTTCCTCGCGCACGATGACCGCGTCGATCGGGCGGTTCTGCTCGTAGAGCTTGATGAGAATGTCGAAGATGACCTGGTGATCGGCCTGGAAGAGCATCTCGCGGTCGACGATCCGCACCACCTGGCCGATGACCTCCTTGTCGAGCATCATCGAGGCCAGCATGCACATCTCGGCCTCGACCGAATGGGGCGGCAGCCGGTCAAACCCGCCTGCCGCGGTTCCTTCCATGAGCTGGCTCATCGTAACCACCTTCCATGCCCCCGGCGCCCATCAATGTATCGTCGGCAACCCTCAAGGGGCAACAGCCGGGCGGGCAGGAATGATAAGCCCAAAACAAAAATCGGCGTGGCCCGACCGGACCACGCCGACAGGTTGTTCAGACGTTATGCACAGGCGGCCGATGCCGCCCGCTGGCTCAGGCCTGCGGCGGGGCCGCGGCCGCCTGCTCGGCGGCGGCCTTGCGGGCCGTTTCCATCAGTACCTTGCTCTCGGCGTCCGGGGCCACCCAAACCTTGACCTCGGCCTCCAGGTCTTCGGCGAACTTGATCTTGGCCACGTAGGTATCCACGTGGTCCAGACGGCCGGGCAGGTTCACGTCCTCGGGCACGATGTTGAAGCCCTGGGCCTGCAGCGACTTGGCCACATCCGTGGCCGAAACAGCGCCGTACAGGTGCCCCTGCTCGTTGGTCTTGCGCTCCAGCGTCACCTCGGCGCCGGCAAGCTGCTTGATCAGCGCTTCCTGCTGCTCGCGGCGCTCGCGCTCGAGGCGCTCGATTTCCTGGCGGCGGGCCTCGATCTTCTTGATGTTGCCCGGGGTGGGCTCCACGGCCAGCCCCTGCGGCAGCAGGTAATTGCGGGCATAACCGGGCGAGACCTCGACCACGTCGCCTACTTTGCCGACGTGACGAATGCTTTCCTTCAACAACACTTTGATGCTGGCCATGATCAGATCCTTCGGGGTAATTTAAGTTGCTCGTTGGTTAGAACGGGATATCGTCGTCTTTGAAACTCTGCTCGTCGGGGAACGGCTGCTCGGGGGCCGGGGGGGCGGCCTGCTGCTGACCCGGACGCGCTGGGGCCGGCCTGGCGGCCGGACGAGTCTGGCCTTCCGGGCCGCCTTCGCCGGCGCCGGGACGGCTGCCCAGGAACTGGAAGTTCTCCACCACCACCGTCAGCTTGCTGCGCTTGCCGCCGCCTTGCTTGTCTTCCCAGCTATCGTACTTCAGGCGGCCTTCAACCAGCAGCGGGCGGCCTTTCTGGCAGTACTGGTTGATCACCTCGGCCTGCTTACCGAAGGCCGAGATGTCCACGTAAGTCACTTCCTCACGGTCCTGGCCGTCGGCGGTCTTGTATTTGCGGTTGATGGCCAAGCCGAACTCCACCACCGCCGTCTGGCTCGGCAGATACTTCAACTGCGGATCGCGCGTCAGGTTGCCTACCAGGATGACTCGGTTGTAATTGGCCATGGCAATCTCCTTGGCATGAAAGCCGGATCTTATTCCTTAGCCGCTTCGGCCGATTCCTCGCGGCGCGGCCGCGGCGAACGGTCAAAGCCTCGGTCAAAACCACGATCAAAGCCTCGGTCGAAGCCCGGAATCTGCGGGCGTTCCTCGCGCGGCTGGATGGGCTGGGGCTCGACGGCGGCCATCTCCTGCTCGTTGAGATGGTCGGCCCGCAGGATCAGCACCCGCAGGATTTCTTCGCTGAGGTTCACATCGCGCTCCATGGGCGCGATCGCGTCGCCGGGGGCGCGGAAATACGCGATGACATAGGTCCCGCGCTTCTGCCCGCCGATCTCGTAATACAGCTTGCGCTCGTCCCATTTCTTCAGGACGATGATCTGGCCCTTGTGGCTCTCGATGGTCTTGCGGCAGAGGTTGATGCCGGCCTCAAGGTCGGTCTGCCCGATGGGGCCCAACAGGAACATCGCTTCGTACTGGTTCAGCTTAGACATAAATCAATAGCTCCCAAGCATGGGGTCTGGCCGGTTCGGCCGGCCGCCGGGGAAAAATCCGACAGGCCCAAAGCCTGTTTTACGTTTCGTCGGTCTCCTTGACATTAAACCGGTTCATGGCCGCCACGATCCCGTCTTGCAGCCACGTGCAGGCCGCCGCGACACCGCGCTCGACCGCCGGTTCCAACTCATGCTGCTGCTGGCGCGTCAGCGGAGCCAGCACATAGTCCTGCCAGGCCACGCCCGGCGGCGCTGCGCCGATGCCCAGCCGCAGCCGGGCATACTGGCTGGTGCCCAGCGCCCGCTCGATGTCGCGCAGGCCGTTGTGGCCACCGTGGCTGCCGCCGGCCCGCAGTCTCAGCCGGCCAGCGGGCAAGGCCATATCGTCCAGCACCACCAGCAAATGCTCCGGCGGCACCTGGTAAAAGTTCGCCGCCGCCGCCACCGCCTGGCCGCTGAGGTTCATGTACGTCTGCGGCTTCAGCAGCAGCACTTTCTGACTGCCGCCGGCCGCCAGCTCCACGCTGGCGTCCAGGGTCAGCGCCTGGAACCGCTGGCGCGACAGCCGGTCGAAATCGGACGCCTCGCCGGCCAGTCCCAGTCTCACCGCCAGCGCATCGAGCAGTCGCCAGCCGACGTTGTGCCGGGTGCCGGCATACTGACGTCCGGGATTGCCCAGGCCAACGATGATCTTCATGACCAGCGCTCAAACGGCACGCGGTTCGGCGGGCTCGTTCCCGACCGCCTCGGCGCACGCCAAGGCGGGCGCCCAGCGTACCGCGGCATCCTACTCCTTCTTCTCGCCCTTGGCCGCGCCCTTGGCGGGCGCTGCGCCCGCTTCGCCTTCGGCGGCTTCTTCCTCGGAGGGCTTGCGGCCGATCAGTTCCGGCTCGGCCGGAGCCGCCTCGGCGGCCTCGGCCGTCGGCAGCACTTCCAGCACTTCCTTGACCGTGGCGACGATCAACTCGCCATCCTGCAGGCATTTCACGCCCTGCGGCAGTTGAAGGTCGCGGATGTGAACCACATCGTCCAGCTTCATCTCCGAGACGTTGTGGCGGATGATCTCGGGGATATCCAGCACCAGGCATTCCACCTGGAGGTTGGCGATGATCTGCTGCAGCACGCCGCCGTCGGCCTCGCCCTTGGGCGTGCCCTTCAGTTCCAAGGGCACGCTGATCTCGACGCGCTCGTCCAGGCTCACGCGGGCAAAATCCACATGCAGAATTTCCTGGCCCAGGTGGTCGTACTGCACTTCCTTGACCAGGCAGGTCTCGGCGCGCCCGTCGATGCTCAGCTCAAAAACGTGGGCCCCGCGCTTCAGCGAGTTGGCCACCTGTCCGCTGGGCATGCTCACGGCCACCGGGTCCTGCTTGTGGCCATAGACAATGCCCGGCAGCATCTGGCCCAGGCGCAGGCGCCGAATGGCCCGCGATCCACGCTCGGAACGAACTTTCACGTCAACCTTTTCCGTCTTCACCGCCATGTCAACTCCTCAATGTCCAAAGTCTGTTGGGTGCAAGCTATTCACTTAAGGCCCGGCCCGACTCGCAGCGGAACAGGGCACTGACCGATTGGTTGTGATGGACGCGATGGATGGCCTCGCCGATCAGGTCGGCCACGCTGAGCACCACCAGCCGGTCCTTGATGGCGTTGGCCCGCTCACCCAGGGGGATGCTGTCGGTCACCGCCAGCTTGGCAAAGGGGCAGGCCGCCAGACGCTCCATGGCCGGCGGAGCAAAGACGGCGTGCGTGGCCGCGATGTAAATGTCGCCCACGCCGCGGTCCTTGAGAATGTTCACCGCCGAGGTCACCGTGCCGGCGGTGGTGATCATGTCGTCCACCATCAGCACGTTGCGGCCGTCCACGTCGCCGATGACGTGCACCGCGGCGGCCTCGGAGCCGCTGCGGCGCCGCTTGTCGATGATGCAGATCTCGCCGCCCAGCTGGCTGGCATAGGCCTGGGCCCGCTTGACGTTGCCCACGTCCGGCGAAACGAAAACCGTGTTACGCAGATTCAGGCTCTTAAACCACTTGGTCACCACCGGGTTGGCCGTCAGGTGGTCCACCGGCACGTCGAAGAACCCCTGCACCTGGGCGGCGTGCAAATCCACCGCCACCACGCGGTCGGCCCCGGCCCGCTCCAGCAGGTTGGCCACCAGCTTGGCCGTGATGGGCACGCGGCCTTCGTCCTTGCGGTCCTGGCGGGCATATCCGAAATAGGGGATCACCGCCGTCACGCGGGCCGCGCTGGCCCGCCGCAGGCAGTCGATCCAGATCATCAGTTCCATCAAATGGGCGTTGACCGGGTGCGAGGTCGATTGCACCACGAAGCAGTCCCGTCCCCGCACGTCCTCATCCACCTTCACGCTGACTTCGCCGTCGGGAAACAGCTCCGTGCGCCCGCGCCCCAGCGGAATCTGCAGATATTCGCAGATCTTCCGCGCCAGCGGCTCGTTGGAGCGCCCGCTGAACACCTTCAATCGGTCTGCATCAGCCTTGGCCATGGCCTGCCTCTAGGTTCCGGGTTGCAGTTGTGCCGTCTCGGGTGAAATATTGCCCGCCAGCACGGTGCCTTCGGGCACGATGCTCTGACGCGGCAAACTGGCAAACGGACCGATCACGCAATCCGGGCCGATCCTGGACGAGCGACCCACAAAGACCAGCGGCTGGATCACCGTATCGGCCCCGATGTGCACGCCGTCCTCGATATACACACTGTCGGGGCTGACGATGGTCACCCCCGCCTCGCGCAGCCGCCGCTGAATGCGGTCCTGCATCACGCCGTCCACCTCCGCCAACTGCTGGCGGTTATTGACCGACAGCACATCCTCGGCCGTGACGGCCTGTAAAGCCAGCACCTTGCGCCCCGCCTGGCGCAGGTGCCCATAGAGATCGGTCAGGTAATACTCGCCCTTCTTATTGTGGTTGGTGATCCGCCCCAGGGCCCACAGCAAGGCCTCGGCCTTCACGCAGTAATAACTGGGGAACACCTCGCGGATGGACAGTTGCTGGGGCGTGCAGTCGATCTGCTCGACGATGGCCTGAAAATCACCCTTTTCGTCGCGCACCACCCGGCCATAGCCGGTCGGGTCATCCAGCAAGGCCGTGGCCATGCTGGCATCGGCGCGTTCCTGGTGATGGGCGTCCAGCAGCGTCTTGAGGACCTCGCCGCGGATCAGCGGACCGTCGCCGGCCAGGATGAAGACGTCGCCGTGGACTTTCTTCAGCTCCGCCTCGCACATGCGCACGGCATGGCCGGTGCCCAACTGCTCGGTCTGCTCGATCCAGTGAATGCGCTTATCGCCGCCCAACTGGTCGATGACCTGGTCCTTGCCGTGACCGACCACCACCAGGATGCGCCCGCAGCCCGCCTCGTAGCAGGCCCGCAGCACGTATTCCAGCATCGGCCGCCCGCAGACTTCGTGCAGCACCTTGGGGCGCTTGCTCTTCATGCGGGTGCTTTTGCCGGCGGCCAGGATGATCGCGGTGGCGGACAAGGTGGTAGTTAGCAGTTAGTAGTTGCTGGTTGGTAGCAGGTAGTTTGGAAAACGCACTACCCCGCCTGGATTCGAACCAGGACCAACAGGACCAAAACCTGTTGTGCTACCGTTACACTACGGGGTATTTGTCCGGCGGGACGGCCCAACTGGCCGACTACCGCCCGATCCGAAGGGGAAAATCAGCGCCCGCTCCGGCACGGCTCGTCTACCCTCTCGGGACCGTTCCCGAGCCTCTCGACGAAGCCCCGTACAAGAGGAAGCCGGACATGCTACGGGCCGGCGCCGCCTTGTCAAGGCTAGGCCGCCAGGGCAACCGCCCCAGCCAGGCCGGCGGTCTGCTGGACCTTCTCGATCAGCATGTGCCGACATAATGGCTTGGAAAGGTAATTATCGGCCCCGCCACGAATAATGGGCACGATGCGGTGACGATCGTGCCGGCCGGTCAACATGATCAGGGGGGTGCGGTCACCGCCTTGGCGCAGACTGCGCAAAAAGCGCATGCCGTCCATGCGCGGCATGTGCAAGTCGGCCAGGATCAGGTCCGCCGGCCGCTCGTGCAGCAAAGCCAGGGCTTCCTGGCCGTCGGCGGCCTGCTCAACCTGGAAATAGCCCGCCCCCAGCAGCCACTGGCGCATCACCCAGCGCAAACGGGCATCATCATCCACCAGCAAAATGCGCATGGCCGGTCCCTCAATTGGCCCCTGGAGGTGGTATCGGCCGGCGGGCAAGGCGGCTTAAACGGGGGCGATGGGAGCGGTCGCCGACACTTCAGGCGATGCCGCGCCAGGGCTTGATCTTGGCCAATTCCCTGGCCGAGGCGCGGTGGGCAACCTACATGTCCTGCTGAGCGAAGCGAAGCATCTGCACGCGGAAAGGCTATATACTACGGATACCCGTCCGCCGGCAAGGTCTAGCGCCAGCGCTCAAGACGACAGATAGCGGCACCGCCGACTATTGCCCCCACTTATAAGCCTGCGGCATGAAGGCCTTGAAGCTGCGCTGGTGCAGGTTCTTGTCGCTGATGGTCTTGAGCTGCGTGATATACGCCTTGTATTCCGCGGCCGAAATGCGGGCGAAACCGCGCGTGCCCACCACCATGTACCACGAGCGGCTCCATCCCTTCAGACCCCGCTCCACCGTCGCCGACACGCCGTTGCGCGCCAGCAGTTGCACCACTTCGTCGGCCATCTGCTGGCTGGGATAGCTCTGGATCACCACATAGTTCAGCCCGGCCTGGCGGCGAGGGTCGTCCACCACGAAATTGTTGGGCGGGGCCGGCTCGTTAAAACGCGGCGTAGCCCCCCGCGTGGTCGGCGGCGCCACCCGCATCTCGTCGCCGCCGCCGGGAGTCTCTGACGGCGACAGCTTCAGCACCTGGGGCGCGGCCGCTTTGTTGCGCAGCTCGCGCACCGGTTCCTGGGCCAGCACCGGCCGGGGCGAACCCAGCGATTGCCGGCCAAACAAATACGCCAGCCCCAGCAGCACCACCACCGCCACGGCGCAAATCGCGGCGCTGACATAACTGAAACGCAGCGACACCTCGTGACGGGACGGATCCACCGCCACGCTCACGCCCTCGGCCCGACCGGCCTGACCGCCCTGACCGCCCTGACCGCCCTGACCGGACGGAACAGTCGGCGCGCTGCGAATGACGGGGGCTTCGACGGGCGCAGCGGCCGGCGCCGGCACCATCGCCGGGGCGGCGGGCGGCGCTGCGGCCGGCGGCGAAACCACCGGCGAAGACAGTCCCGTCGGCCGCGACATGGCGCCCCTGCGCGGTCGCAACCACCCCAGCAGTCCATCGAGGGCGCTGCGCCGGGGACGAACGGTCGGCTGATGGATCACTTCGAAGAGGGCGGCGGCGTGTTTCATGGCCATCCTTGACCCTTTCTGCAGCGCCGCGAAGGGGCGCTGCGATGATTCTTATGGGACGGCGGCTCCGTGCCGTCCATGGCAGGTCCTTGCTGGGGCGATAATCCACCAATGGCATTTGCCGCCAGCTCAGACATTATACAAATTACGGTTGATCGACGCCTTGGTCAAGCCGATGTTGCTCATGTCCGGGTAACGGACACCCCGATTTCGGGTCGGCCCCGCCAAGGCCTCCGTGGATCGCAGCCATGCAGCGACCGGTCATGGATCCCCAGTTTGCTGATTTCGAGGCCGCCGCGCCTCGCCAGGCCAATCGCGTCAGCCTGGCGCGCCGCGCCCTTGGTGCCGGGCACTGGGTGGTGGGCCTGTTGCTGGTGGACGTGGCCTGCTGGCGCCGCAAGTCCGCCTGTCTCGACCAGCGAGGTCCTTTCTATCGGCTGGCCCATACGCTGCTCTGCCGGCTGACCCTTTTTCCGCTTCTGATCATGGGGCTGGTGCTGCTGTGTGTTCACCTGGGCACGCACCCGCCACGACTGCAAACAGGGGCCGATCCCCAGGCCCTGGGCGTATATTACGATCCGGTGGTGCTCAACAGCGCCGACGGCACGACCCTGCAAGGCTGGCTGGTGCCGGTCCTCGATGCCCAGCGCGTCCTCAGCGACGGCGACCAGGTTCTGCACCAGCGCCACCCGGCCGTGGTGCTGGTGCATGACCACGGCCAGTCGCACATGCAGATGCTGCCCCTGGTCAAGCCCCTGCACGAGGCCGGCCTGGTGGTGCTGGCGATCAGTTTGCGCGGCTCGGGAGCCAGCGACACCGCCGCCTGCACTTTCGGCCTCAATGAAGCCAACGATGTGCGCGCAGCGCTGGACATGTTGCGGCGGCGCAGCTTCGTGGATCCGCGGCGACTGGCCGTGCTGGGCGTGGGCACCGGCGCCAATGCAGCGCTGCTGGCGGCCGATTCGGCCAACCCCGTTACGGCCCTGGTGCTCGATGCTCCGGTGCGCAGCTTCGACGGCATCCTTTACGAACACCTCTCGCCCCGCGGCCGACCGTGGGCGCCGCTGCGACCGCTGTGCCGCTGGGTCTTTGAGACGGCCTACGGCGTGCAGGCCGACCAGCTTGACCAGACCAACTGGTCGTCGCGCCTGGCGGACCGGCCGGCGCTGATCTTCGGCGCTGACTCGGCGGCCAAGAGCTGCCTGACCAAATCCGGCACGGCGCAGAGCGTGGCCTTCCTCAGGACGCAGCTCAAAACTCAGTCGGTCATCTCGACCGCGCAATGACGGCTCCACCCCCGACCGACGACTGTTGTGCCTGTCGCCCCAAAGAATGACACGCTCTACCTGTCGTCCTGAGCAACGCGAAGGACCTGCCGGCGGGCAGGCGCTGATAGTCCAGCGGCCTTCTGCCCGCAGATTCTTCACTTCCTTCAAATGACAGAACACAGTTGTCGTGCTCCGCTGTCAGTAGTCCGTGGTCCGTTGTCCCGATGGTCAGTAGGGAAAGGCGTAGTGTCCCTCCGTCGCTTCGTCGCTCTATCGCTTCGTCGCTTCTTCCACCTCCGTCGCTCTATCGCTCCGTCGCTTTGTCCTTGTTGGCACACCCATCCGAGGCGCCGCGCCAAAACCTCACTTGAAAAGCCGCGGATTTTGCCGCATATTGTGCCCTTCGCCTCAAACAGGCGAAGCGGGCGTGTACCGAAGTGGCCAAACGGGCCAGACTGTAAATCTGGTGGCTTATGCCTTCGAAGGTTCGAATCCTTCCGCGCCCATTAAGATAGCCTTCCCCAAAAGGTGGATTCACTTTTTAAGCTCCGGGGCTTATGTGGCACGGCGGCCCTCAGCGGTGTTTGCCCCCTGATTTGCCGTTGACCCTTCGCACGGCGCTGGTAGATTCTGCGCGTCCACCTTTCACAGGAGCCGGTCATGCTGGAGCAGCCTGGATTGATGAGCCGCCTGGCCCGCTGGTTCAAGCGCCGACCCGTCATCGACCTTCCGGCCGACCCCGCGCGCGTTCCCGCCGTGCGCTCCTCCATCCTGCGCCCCTGGGCCCGCCGCGATGCGGCCATCAATGCCCTGGCCCAGAGCTTCAGCACCCTCACCGAGTTGATGGGCTCCATCCGCGATTCACTGGAAAAACAAACCCGCCGCCAGGATGAACTCAGCGGTTACCTGCAGAATCTGCCCCAGCTCATGGCCACGCTGCCCGAAAGTCAGAAAATGCAGGCGGAAACCCTGCGCATGGTCGTCGGCCAGATGGAGCAGCAAAACCTGCAGCAGGCCCGCCTGGGAGAAATCCTGGAAAAAATCGGCGACGCCCACCAGAGCCAGCGCCAAATCCTGGAGTCGCTGGGCGAACACGTGCAAACCCTCAGCGGCCACGACCAGTCCATCGCCGACAACCTTAAATCCGTGGGCGTCTCCATGGAAAACGTCGGCCGCTCCAGCCAGAGCAGCGCTGAAATGCTGCGCCAGCTCCGCTTCGACAGCGCCGAAAGCAGCCAGCAACTTGCCCAGATCCTCCGCCGCCAGAATACGCGATTCACAGCGCTGGTGGTGGTGGCCATTTTCCTGGCCATCGCGGCCCTGGGCGCGGTGGGGACCCTGGGCTACCTGCTGCTAAAACACCGCTGAAGCCCCGCCGCGCTTTATTGAGCCGGCCTGCTCCAGTTCCCCCATGGCCCCCGGAATGGAGTCGATCACATCGCGCGCCAGCGCACAGCGCCGTCCCAGGCGCTGCCCGGCCAGTTCGCCGGAACGGCCATGCAGATATACACCCAGGCACGCCGCCTCCATCGCCTCCATGCCCTGGCCTAAAAGGCTCCCGATCATGCCGGCCAGCACATCGCCGCTGCCGGCCTTGGCCAGCGTGCTGTCGCCGCTCTGGTTCACATAAACGCGCTGCCCGTCGCTGACCACCGTCCTGTGTCCCTTGAGCACCAGCACGCAGCGCCACGCCCGCGCTGCCTGCACGGCCAAGGCAGCGCGGCCGGCTTCGTCGGCCGCCACCGTCGCGCCGGGCAAATGCCTTCGCACCAGCCGCGCCATCTCGCCGGGATGCGGCGTCAGCACGGCAGGGCCCTTGCGCGCCGGCCAGCGTTGCATCTCCGCCAGGATGTTCAGAGCATCCGCATCGACCAGCATCGGCCTGTCCACCGGCCACAGCGCCTTGACCCTTCGCTTCGACGCCGCTGATTGACCCAGCCCCGGCCCCAGCACCACGGCATCGGCGCGATGAACCTCCGCCGCCAACTCCCGGCCGCCGCCATCCGCCGCCAGGGCCAATCCGATGACTTCGGGCGCCACCGACAGTGCCGCCGCCAGCACCGGCCGCGGCATGGCCACCTGCACCAGCCCGCTGCCGCTGCGCAGCGCCGCCAGCGCCGCCAGCATGGGCGCCCCCAGCATGGTGGGGCTGCCGCCAACCACCAACACGCGGCCAAAGCTGCCCTTGTGCCCGTCCTCGGGGCGCCTCGGCAGGCCGGGAACCTGCGTAATCCGTTCAACGCTTTCCATGGGCTGCTCCTGTGGACACTACCGAAGCCGCAAACTCACTGTGGGTCACGGCATCCAGCTCCAGGTTGCTGAAAAGACCCTGCCCATACATCAGATCGGCCAGCCCCGCGACCATGGCCGCATTGTCCGTGCAATATGCCGGCGGCGGCAGCAGCGCCGGCACCGACAGCTTGCCCAGCGCTTCTCGCAAGGCCCGGTTGGCCGATACACCCCCGCCCACGATCACGCTGGCCGCGGCGGTGGCCTTGATGGCGCGCCGCAGCTTGCCCATCAGCACGTCCATCACCGCCGCCTGAAAACTCGCCGCCACGTCGCGCAGCTCCTGTTGGCTCAGGTGGCTGACATCGCGCTGCCGGCCCTGGTAGCCTTTGACATGATACAAAACCGCTGTCTTCAGCCCGCTGAAGGAAAAATCCAGCGACTGCCGCCCCAGCATGGTGCGCGGGAAATGCACCGCCCTCGCCTCGCCCTCGGCCGCCAGGCCGTCGATGATGGGTCCACCCGGATATCCCAGCCCCAGCAGCGCCGCCACCTTGTCGTAGGCCTCTCCCACCGCGTCATCCAGCGTGCGCCCCAGCAGCTCGATATCCAGGAAGCCGCCCAACCGGTAGAGCGCGGTATGTCCGCCCGAACAGACCAGGCCCACCGCCGGGAACCGCGGCGACGCCGCAGAGGCCCTCGAAGCATCCTCCAGACAAACGCTGTACAAATGCGCCTGCACGTGGTCCACGCCGATCAGCGGTTTGGAGAGCGACCACGCCAGCGCCTTGGCCGCCGTCACCCCAACCAGCAGAGAGCCGATCAACCCCGGCCGATGGCTCACCGCAATGGCATCCACCGCGTCCAGTTGCACCCCCGATTCATCCATCGCCTGTCTGAGGACCGGCAGCAGGTTCTCGATGTGGGCCCGGCTGGCGATCTCGGGCACCACCCCGCGAAACCGGGCGTGCAGCGCCACCTGCGACGACACCACGTTGCTCAGCACGCGCCGCCCATCGACGACCACCGCCGCCGAAGTCTCGTCACAGGTCGACTCGATGCCCAGGATGGTTGCCACGTCATTCCTCGTCGCTGCGCCGCGTGGTCGGGGCCGACGCCGTGGTCGTGCTCGGCGGTGTAAGCCGCGCCGGGTTGAAGATCAGCGCCGCCGTCATCGTCTCCACGGCCTTCTGCAACTGCGTGTCGGCCGACGGAACGGCCGTCGAGCGCGTCGCCGGCGCCGTGCCGCTGCGCCAGAGGCTCTCCAGCTCATGGTGCTGCTGCCGGGCGGCCTTCTGCTGCTGATCGTCCATGTTCACCACCACCTGCGGCTCGACGCCCCAGTCCGTCGCATCCTTCTTGCGGTGCACCAGCCGCCCGCTGGGCAGGTAGTAATAAGCCACGGTCAGCTTCAGTTCCCCGCTGCCGCCATCCAGACGCACCACTTCCTGCACCGACCCTTTGCCGTAGGTGCGGCTGCCAATGACCATGGCCCGCCCGTTGTCCATCAGGCTGCCGGCCACGATCTCGCTGGCGCTGGCCGAATGCTCGTTGACCAGCACGATCAGCGGAAACTGCGGGAGGGTGCCGTCCTTCTGGGCCTTGCGCACTTCCTCCGGGCGGTTGCGCCCGCGCGTCACCACAATCGTCCCCTCGGGCAGCAGCAGATCCACCAGATCCACGGCCTGCTGCAACTGCCCGCCGGGGTTATAGCGCAAATCCAGGATCAGCCCCGCCATGCCCTGGGACAACAGTCCGTCCAGGGCTTCCTTGGCGGCGTCAAAGGTCGATGGCGTAAACTGCGTGATGCGCACGTACCCCACGCGCGGCTGGCGAGCGATGAACCAGTCCCAGGTGTTGTCGCTCTTGCGGGCAAATCCCTTGACGGTGGGCACCACCACCTGCTGCCGCTTCATCGTAAAGTCCAGGCTCTGGCCGCCGCGCTGCACCGTCAACGTCACCGAGGTCCCCGCCTCGCCGGTGATCTTCTTGACCACCGCATCAATGCGCAGCCCCTCCAGCGAATCCCCGTTGACCTTGCTGAGCATATCCCCCGGCTGGATACCAGCCTTGAACGCGGGGCTGCCTTCGATGGGCGCGATCACCTCGATCTGCCCGTTCTCGCGCTGGTTGATTTGGATGCCCACCCCCTCAAAGCTGCCTTCCAGGGCACGGTCAAACTCCTTGGTCCGGGCCGGCGGCACATATACCGTGAACGGATCCAACTGGCCCAGCATGCCGTCGATGGCCGCCTGCTGCAGACGCGCCTGGTCCACCGGCTCGACATAATGGGCCGCCACCTGCCGATGGATGTCCACCAGCGTCCGCACAAAGCGGTAATCGTCATCACGGTTGGCCAGCAGCCCGCCGTGCGGCAAAGCGGCCAGTGCCAGCAGCAAAAGGCTCAAAATCCAGGCGATGCGCTGTCGTCTCATGGAAGCTCCGGTGGGATACCGGCGGCGATTCTAGCCGCCGCGGCGGGCATCTGCTACACTGCGCCCGGCGGCCAAGCAGCAAGCCGCTCCTAGTTTTGGATTGCATCCGGGTTATCGATCCGAACCCGACATGGCTTACACCGTCCTGGCACGTCGCTACCGCTCACGCACCTTTGACGAGGTGGTCGGCCAGGCCCACATCGCCCAGACCCTCAAGCGGGCCATCGAATCCGGCCGCATCGCCCACGCCTACCTCTTCTGCGGCACGCGCGGCACCGGCAAGACCTCCATGGCCCGCATCCTGGCCAAGGCCCTCAACTGCGAAAAAGCCCAGGGCCCCACCCCCGAGCCCTGCACCCAATGCACCTCCTGCCAGGCCATCGCCCGCGGCGAGGACATCGACGTGCTGGAAATTGACGCCGCCTCCAACACCCAGGTCGACAAGACCCGCGAGGTCATCCTGGACAAGGCCCAGTTTCACCCGGCACGCTCGCGCTTCCGCATCTACATCATCGATGAAGTCCACATGCTCTCCAAGGCGTCGTTCAATGCTTTGCTTAAGACCCTGGAGGAGCCGCCGCCCCATGTAAAATTCATCCTGGCCACCACCGAGCCGGAAAAAATCCTGCCCACCATCCTCTCGCGCTGCCAGCGCTACGATTTCCGCAACATCCCCACGCGGCAAATCGCCCAGCACCTCAAGCAGATCTGCGACACCGAACAGGTGCAGGCCGAGGAGGATGCCCTGCTCATGGTCGCCAAGGCCGGCGCCGGCTCCATGCGCGATGCCCTGTCGCTGCTGGATCGCCTGCTGAGCCTGGGCGAAAAACAGCTCACCGCCCAGGCCATCGAGCAACTCCTGGGCCTGCCCCGCGCCCAACTGATCTTTGACCTGAGCCAGGCCGTCGGCGAAGGCAAGACCGCCGACGTGCTCAGCCAGGTCGATGCCATCCTGCAGGGCGGCCTCTCGCCCGACAGCTTGCTGCAGGCCCTCAGCGAGCACTTCCGCAATCTGCTGATCGTGCGCAGCTGCGGCCTGGCCAGCGGCCTGGTCGAAGTCCCCGGACTTTCCCCCCAGCAGCTCAATCAGCAAGCCCAGCAGTTCGACCCCGTGGTGCTGACGCAGAACATCACCCTCCTGGAGGAACTGCGCCGCCAGCTCCGCGGCAGCCAGGCCGGCCGCGCACTGCTGGACGCGACCCTGGCCCGCCTGTCCATGGCCGGACAGTTCGCCTCCATCGCCCAGCTCCTGGAGCAAATCGACCAGGCGGCCCCCGCGCAAAAAAAAAAGCCTGAGCTGAATCGGCAGCCGGGGGCCTCCGCATCACCGCCGGCGCCCGTGGCCGTATCGCCGCCGCCGTCTGCCTCGCTTCAGGCCTCACCGCCCACCAGCGACAACGGGGATGATGATCTTCCGGCCCCGGGCAAGGTCTGGGTCGCCGACCAGGGGCCTTCGCTGGCCCAGATGCTGCGCCAGCACATCCACAGCCAGGCACCCGCCACCGCAACTGCCCAGCCGCAGCCACCTCCGCCCGCTGCCCCCCAGGACCAGCTGCCCCCGCCCAAAAACGAGGCCGAGCTGTGGTCGCGGGTGCTGGCCTCGCTGGAAGGACAGCCCACGCTCAGGGGCGTCCTGCTGGCGGCGCATCTGCAATCGGTGACTGACGACCAGGCCATCGTGCAGTTGCCCGCCGGCCATGAAACCTTCGTGCAGCAATGGCAGCGCAACGGCAAGAAAGACCTGCTGCGCGACCTGCTCTCGCGCCACCAGGGCCGCCCGCTGAGTGTGCAGTTCCAAGTGCAGCCCGCAGCGCCATCCGCGCCGCAGCCTGGCCCGCCCGCGGCGCCGGACATCGCTCCGATGAGCGCCCCAACCAGCTCGCCGCCGCCCGGCCGCCCCACGGCTCAGCAGGTGGAGCAATGCCGCAAGGTCCCGCTGGTCCGGGCGCTCATGGACGAGCTGGGCGCCACCCTGGTGCGCCTGGACGAGGAATGACTCTGGCTCGATTTTGCCGCGGCGGCGCATAGGATGTCCATGGTCCAATTCACGCTGGAGACCGAATGCTCGACTCATTGAAAAACCTCGGCAACCTCGGCGATCTGATGGCCAAGGCCCGGCAAATGCAGGAACAGTTCCAGCAGATGCAGCAGGAGCTGGCCAAGAAAACCGTCACCGCCGACGCCGGCGGCGGCATGGTCCAGGCCACCGTCAACGGCCGCATGGAACTGGTCAAGCTGCGCATCGACAAAAGCCGCTTTGACCCGGCCGACACCGAGCTGCTGGAAGACCTGATCGTGGCCGCCGTCCACGGCGCCCAGGGCCGGGCCGCCGAAATGATGAAGCAGGAGATGAGCAAGGCCGCCGGCGACCTGGGTCTGCCGCCGGGTTTGGTATAGTCGCCCCGGACATTTGCCCATGAAACCCACCGATATCATCGAGCTTCAGGAGCCCCGGCTCTCTCTGGTCGACCAGTTCTACCTGCCCCAGGCCCTGGCCGGCCTGGGCACGACCCTCCGCCACATGCTTCAGACCCTGGCCGGCAAGGATCGCGTCATCCAATACCCCGAGGAGCGGCGCGAAACCCTCCCCGTCGAGCAGGGCGGCATCTATCGCCCCACCTACCGCGGCGTGCATCGGCTCAATCGCGACGAAGAGGGCCGCGTCAAGTGCGTGGCCTGCTTCATGTGTTCCACGGCCTGTCCTGCCCAATGCATTCACATCGAGGCCGGCCAGGCCCCCTGGACCGACCGCGAGAAATATCCCGTCAAGTTCGATATCGACGAGCTGCGCTGCATCTACTGCGGCATGTGCGAGGAAGCCTGCCCCGTTGACGCCATCGAGCTGACCAGCCTCTACGATGTCGTGGGCCTGACCCGCCAGGAAATGATCTTCGACAAGGAAAAGCTCCTGGCTGTCTACGACCAGACGGTCGCCGCCGAGCCCATGTAGCCGCCGCCGGCAGGCTCGGCCGCCATCGGCGCCTTCTGGTTCGTTCCCCCGCCGGCCCAAGCCTGCTACAATGCGTCTGTCGTGCCCAACCACCCATCCAGCGAGTTTGCCATTCGGACCTTTCGTCCCGCCGACGCCCCCGCCTGCCGAAAGCTCTATGCCGACGGGCTCATCGGCGGCTCTCTCATGCCCAATGACACCGGCCTGGACATGGATGACATCCAGGGCGTCTATATGCAGACGCCCGGAAGCTGCTTCTGGGTGGCCCATCTGCCCGCCGGCCCGATCGTGGGCATGATCGGCGTGCAGCATCACGAGTCCGACTCGGCCGAAATACGCCGCCTCCGCGTCAGCCGCGAGTATCGCCGCCGCGGCATCGGCAGCGCCCTGACCGAACAGGCCCTGCGCTTCTGCCAGGAAAACCAGTACCTCAAGGTCACGCTCGATACCTACATGGAGCGCGAAACCGCCATCGCCCTGTTCGCCAAGTACCACTACAAGCTCCAGCGCGACCGCGAAATCGGCGACCGCCGCTGGCTCTATTTCTACGCCGACCTCTACAGCCGCGAGCCGCGACCCAAGAAGCAGTGATCGCCTCCCCAATTGTGAATCTGTTTCATGTGGCCTATTTCGATAGCCGCGGAGCCCTGCTGCGGCAGCGCGCCCTGGACCCGGCCGTCCTGGCCGCCGACCCCGCCGGCGCCCAGCTCATCGGGGTCTTCGCCCAGCGCCTCAGCAAGCCCACCGGCGCCCACACCCTGGGCTTCAGCGGCCAGTTCGCCGCCGAGCTGTCCGTGCAGTGGCACCTGTCCATCGAGAGCTGCGCCACCGTCCAGTTCTTTGCTGCCGGCCGGCCCATCTGCACCAGCCTGCTGCTCAGCGGCCGACAGGCCCAGGTTGATCGCATGGCGCTGGATGCCTACTGGGAAACACTCTGGAACCTGGTGCGCTCCCAGGGCGGGCCCAACGTCGCCCCGGCCATGAAAAACCTCAACCAGCGGCCGCTGGTCGTCAGCGTCCTGTGGGATACCGCGCTGGACGAGCCTTACCGCTTGGCCCTGGGCGCCGCCGAGGGCTGCTTCGCCGCCGCCTTCTTCGCCCTGCCCGCCCCTCCATCTGCCAACGCCGCCCCGGCTCGGTCTTGAAAAGCCGCACGCGCATCATCATCGCTTGTCGGTGTGCATCGGTGGTTAAGATTTCTCCGTGGCTCCGTGGCTCGGTGGTGAGTCTGCCGCGCCTTGGGGGTCAACCGTCTTCCGCCCCTTGCCTGCGCCCTGGGCATCGCTATTTTGGCCGCGATGCTGTGGTGGGCGGTTGTCTTCCTGGGCGTCTTCCTGATTGGCCTGACCAAGAGCGGCTTTGGCAGCGGCGTGGGCCTGATGATCGTGCCCATGACCGCCATCGCCCTGGGCCACATCCCCGGCCGAGGCGCCGAGGCGGCCCTGGGACTGCTTTTGCCCCTGCTGATCACCGGTGACCTGGTCGCCGTCTGGCAATACCGCCATCGCCTGCTAGCCCGCCCGCCCCTCGATGGGGATGCCGGGCCGGTGCCCAATGGCGGTGATGAGCCCGCCGCGCCGGTCTTTTCGGCCGCCCAAATCCTCCGCCGACTGGGGCCGGGCACCGTCGTGGGGGTCGTGCTGGGCGGATTGCTGCTCTACTGGTTTCACACGCAAAAGCAGTTGGTCGGGGCGCTGATGCGCATCGAGATCGGTATCGAATCCATCCTGCTGGTGGGATTGCACTGGTGGCGGCAATACCAGGGCATGCAGCAGCACTTGGTGCGCGAGCCGATGCGCTCGCATCTCAGCGGCGCGTTCGCCGGTGTCAGCTCAACACTGGCCCACGCCGCCGGACCCATCATCGCCATGTACCTGCTGCCGCTGAAACTCAACCGCAGTCTGTACGTTGGAGTTTGCGCCCTGTACTTCTTCCTGCTCAACACCGCCAAACTGCCGGCCTACTGGGCGGCCGCCCAGTTCGAGCGCGCGGAGGCCTCGTTTACCCTGCGCTTTTTGCCCCTGGTGCTGGCCGGAGCATGGTTTGGCTACTGGGTCAACCGCCGCCTGAGCGACAAGCTCTTCACCCGTATCGTCTACCTGCTGACCTTCCTATTGGGCTGGTACATCCTGGCCGACGGCCTGGTCGGGTTGATCAAGCTCAGTTCCTGGCGCTGAAAACGCCTGCCCGAATCTACGGCTTTTCGATGCGGATGATCTGCGTCACCGGCGAGGCCGTCTTGACCAGCGGCGCCACCCCGCTGCCAAACTGACAAGCCGTCACCGACACCTCGATGGGGAAATTGGCCCGCAGCGGCAGCTCGGCCACCTTCAGCTTGCCGGCCTCGACCACCGCCGGCCCATAGTTCACGTAATACTCGACCTTCAGCCCCGAATCACTCGTGGCCTTAAGCTCCAGCGGCTCGCCGTCGGCCTTGAGATTGCCAAGAGGCGGGAAGGTGATCGTCTGCTCCTTGCCGGCCTTCAGGCCACCAAAACCGCGCGGCATCATGCCCACCTGCTCCGTATAGCGGTATTGCTCATCGCCCACGCTATACGCCATGAACGTCACCCGGCCCAGGTCCCCGATGCCCGAAAGGCCGTCAAACTCCATGCGCAGCGTATCAGGCCCGATGGCCACCACCGGTCCACTGACCTGTTTGACCAGAATCGGCGCGGTCGAATGTCCCACCGGCTGGCCCGCCAGGTGCCAGCGCGGAGCCTGCGGCCGGGTCGTCGGATAGGTCTGGGCATAGACAGGATGCACCCGGAAGCTCTGGCCATCGCCCACCCACTCCAGGGACGCGAAAAAGTAGCGCGTGCCGGCGTCAACCCAGTACGGATCCTTCCACTTGATGAACTGGTCCTTGCGGCCGATTCCCGCGTGATAAGCCACCGTCGCCTCCGCCATCTCCTGGTCAAAGTGCCAGTTGGCCTTGTCCTTCTCGCCCGCGTATTTCTCATACGCCGCCGGCGCCTGCTGCTTTTCCGCCCGCAACCTCGGATCGGTCAACCAGCCGCTCTTATGGTCCACCAGCTTGCACTGGACCGGCTCCCTGGCATTGACTGGCCAATCAGGAATGCTTGCCTGGGCGGCCTTGGCGATCCACTTGGCCAGATAGACCCCGTTGCGCTCCGACCAGGCGAAGTGCCCGGCTCCCGGCTCCACCACCATGCTGGTCAGGTTGCGCTCGTCGCTGCTGCGGAAGCCGCTCAGCTCATCGCCAGCCGGCTCCCAGGCGCGCTCGCGACCGTTCTCATCACGCATGGCCCCGCCGAATTCATCGAACTGGCCCACCATCATCAGGGTGGGAATGCCCGCCAGCACCGGCTCCTGGCCCCATGGCCCACCGCCGCGATATTGCACCAGGCCAAAACAGCGCCGACCCGCCGCCACGGCGCAGCCCTTAGCCGCCGGCCCGCCGGCCGAGTGGCCCACGAACATCAGCGGCGCCACCACGATCTCGGGATATCCCGAGGCCGCCGCCAACGGGTCAAGAATCTTCTGATAATCCGACCCCACCCCCCGCCGGCTGAACACGATCGCCAGTTGCTGCTGGGCGCAGGCCGCCCGGACCTGCGGATCCTTCACGAACTCGCGTTCCATCAGCGTCATCCCGCAAATGACCACGCCGCGCACCTGCCTGGCCTGCGGCGGAATCCACATCCAGACCGGGAGCGGCTGCGGCGCCCGTATCGGCTTGCTGGTCGGGGTGGTCGCCGGCGGCGGCGCTGGCGGCTCGATCTGGATCATGTACTGAAAGACCGCGGCCGGCGCGGCTGCCGCACAAGCCAGCAACATCAACATTCCCAGGATGGTTTTTTTCATGGTAGCTCCTGACACGCGCTTCAAAATCGGCCACCGGCCATCAGCGCTGTTCCAGACAGTACAGGTGCTTGTGCCCGCGCAGCAGCAGCTCTTTGCCCACGATCGCCGGCGATGCCGTGAATTGGTCGTCCAGCGTGTTGGTCGCCAGAATCTGCAGCGTGTCGGCGTCCTTCAACACCACCGCCGCGCCGTTGCGGCCCACCAGGTAAACCTGCCCCGCAGCGCCGACCGGCGACGAATACACGCCCTCCAGCGCCTCCAGCTTCTGTGCCGCATACAGGGGCTTGCCCGTCCGGGTGTCCAGGCAGGTCAACACCGCCTTGTTGCTCTCACAGGCATACAGCCGCTGGCCATACAGCAGCGGCGAGGGCACATAGGGCATGTGCTTGCGATAGCTCCACACGATCGCGTCGCTGTCGGTCAGGTCGCCCTCCTTGCCCACGCGGATGGCCACCGCCGCGTTACCGCGATGCCCGCTGACGGCGTACACCATGCCGTCGGCCGACACCGGCGAAGGAATCACGTTGGCCGTCATCCCGCCGCATTCCCACAGCGCTTTGCCGTTGGCCAGATCATAGCCGCGGATGCGCGTCGTGGCCGACACGATGACCTGCGTCTGCTGGCCGTGCCGCACCACCAGCGGCGTGGACCAACTCGTCGGCTCATCGCGCGGCGTGCGCCACAATTCCCGGCCGCTGGCGACTTCCATCGCCGCGATGAAGTCCGTTCCTTCGTGGTCCCAGTTGATGATCAGCACCCCCTCGTGCAGCGCCGGCGAGCCGCCTTCGCCAAACGCATTGCGCGTGCGCATCAGGCCCAGGTCCTTCTGCCACAGGAGCTTGCCATCCATGTCAAAGCAGTGCACCCCGCGCGAGCCAAAATACGCCACCACGTGCTTCCCGTCGGTGATGGGCGAATACGACGCATAGCCGTGGTCGCGGTGATGCCGCTCGTGGGGCACCGCCGCCTTGGCCACCCTCTGCCACAGCACCTTGCCCGTGCCGCGCTCCAGGCACATCAGCACAAACTCGTGCACGTTCTGTGATGCCGGGGCAAACATCGCGGCCATGCCCGCCGGAATCGTGGTCGGCGGGGGGGCCTTGGGGTCCGTCACCTGCGGCACGGCGTCTTTCTGATCGGTCAAAATCGCGGCCTGGAGGAAGACCTTGTCACCCCAGACGATGGGGGTCGACGCCCCGTTGCCCGGGATCAGCACCTTCCACTTCACGTTCTGCTGCTCGCTCCACTGCACCGGCGGCTGACCCCTGGGCGCTACGCCGCTGGCCAGCGGGCCGCGCCACTGAGCCCATTGATCCACATCCGCCGCGCCGCCCGGCGCTGCCGGGACCTGCGCCCCCGTCGTCAAACCCCCGGCAAGGACCAAGACCAGAACGATAAGGCTATGTCGCTTCATAGTGATGCTCGTTAAAGGCCTGGCGCCGCGCCGGCTCACCCTTGTTTACACCGGATAGCCCACAGCGCTGCGGCATGTTCCGTCGCTGCGGGCCAGGAATCAAGCTGTGCGTAGTTGGTAGTTGGTAGTTGGTGGTAAAGCCCAGTCCCGGCTCTTGGAGTGCCGCCGCTGACCCGCCACTATGCACGGGCACTTTTGCCATGGCTCAGTTGGCGGCACCTGGTTTATGATGCCATGCGCCTCAAGGCAAACACATCCCTACAGGAGAAATGACCATGTCAACCCGATCGATCTGCCGTTTCTGGGCCCTGGCGGTTGCTATCGCAGCGATGGTCCTGGTCACGCAGCGGGCCGCGGCCCATTGCGATACGCTCGATGGGCCTGTGGTGGTCGATGCGAAACTGGCCTTGCAGAAGAGCGAGTTGACGCCGGCCCTGAAATGGATTCGCAAGAGCGACGAGCCGGAACTGCGCCAGGCCTTTGCCCGCAGCCTGGAGGTGCGGACCAAGGGCGATCAGGCCCGCGAGCTGGCCGACCTCTATTTCTTTGAAACCCTGGTGCGGCTGCACCGGGCCGGCGAAGGCGCGCCCTATACCGGCCTCAAGCCCGCCGGCACACCCCTGGAGCCGCAAGTCGCCCAGGCCGACCAGGCCCTGCAGCAGGGCAAGGTCGATGACCTGGTCCGCGCCGCCACCGAAGCCGTCGCCGCCGGCATTCGCCAGCGCTTCAACCGCGCCCTGGAAACCCGCCAGCACGCCCAGCACACCGTCGAAGCCGGCCGGCAATACGTTGCCGCGTATGTTCAGTTTGTGCACTACGTCGAGGCCATCTTCGCAGCCGCCGGCGGCGCCAACCACGCTCATGCCGCCCCAACCACTGCCCCGGCCGCCGACCATGCCGACCATCACTGAACCAGCGTCATCGGCATCCACCTTCTACTGCCTGATGCCTGCTTGCGGCCTGGCCGTCCTCTTCAGCAGCACCACGCCCACCACCAGCAGGGCTGCGCCCCCGCCCAGTTGCACCATAAACGGCACCGACCTGGCCCACTGACCAACCCCGGCCGACGCCCAGGTGGTACCTTGCCGCCAAGCTTCGCTCAGCAGCACGGTGGCATCGATACATCCGTGCGCCAGCATGGCCGGAAAAATCGAGCCCGTGCGCCACACCAGCCAGCCCAGCATCACTCCCAGTCCAAAGCGCACCGGGATGCCGCGCAGATCAAAGTGCGCCGCCGCAAACAGCAGCGCCCCCACCAAAAGCGCCGGCCCCAGGTGCAGCCGGCGAACCAGCGCCGTCTGAATCGGCCCGCGAAACAGCAGTTCCTCGCAAACCCCCGCCAAGGTCCCCACCGCCAGCGCCGTCAGCAGGGGATGGGCCTTCAGGGCTCCCAGAATCAACTGCTCGGTCTGGCGCGCTACGTCCGTATTCACCGGCCAGAAATAGTGCTGCGCCAAGCCCCAGGCCGTGCCCCACGGCGCGATGCCGATGCCCATGCACGCCGCTCCGATCCACGCCGCCGCCGGCGCCCGCCGCCAGGCGAATGTGGCCCGCCATGCATAGCGCCCCAGCCAGGCCAGCAGCAAGGCCGGCCCCGCGATCAGCGCGATCTGGTTCACCGCCAGCAGCACAAACAGCCCATGGCCGGCCAGGCTCGGGCTGATGTAGAACACCAGCAGCAGCGATACGGCAAACAGCACCAGTGCCTCGTCCAGCGCCGGCAGGCGCTTGCCCCTCGAGCGGTGCAGCCCGCGCAGTGTCAGCGGCTCCCATGACGAGTTGACCAGTTGCTCATTGCCAAACAGCCGCACCGTGGCGCTGAGCATCAACCCCGCGTACAGGCACGACGCCCCCAGCGCCAACAAGAACGTGCCCGCCGACACCTGGCCCGTCAAAGCATCGCGGATGATCAGCGATGTGTTGACCACCGGCGTCACCAGCAGCCCCGCCGTGGCCTTGGGCTCGGCAATGCTGACCCCCACCGAAATCAGCGGCAGCAGCATCACCGGCGTGGCATAGGAATTAGCCTCCCGGAAATTGCGGGCCATCAGCCCCACGACCATGGCCAGCGCCGAAAAGAACACCAGCGCCGGCACCGCCGCCAGGTACGCCAGCCCCAGCGCCTGCGGACTGATGGTCAGCGCGCCCGGCAGCACGCCCGTGGCATTGATCGATGACAGGGCCCGCCACAACACCAGCGACATGCTCACCAGGTTCAGCGCCGAAGTCGCCAGGCTGCTCAGCAGCACCAGCAGCGCCTTGGCCGCCAGCAGCTCCATGCGCCCGGCCGGCGTGACCAGCAGCGTCTCCAGCGTGCCGGCCTCGCGCTCGGTGGTGGTGGCATTCAAGGCGGGGAAAAACGCCCCCAGCATCCCCGTCAGCAGCAGCACGTTGGGCAGCATCATCGCCAGGACCTTGCCCAGGCGCTGGCTCTCGCTGGCTACGTCCTCCACGTGCCGCTTCAGGGGCTTGAGCACCGACACTTCCACGCCCCGGGCCGCCAGCCGCTGCTGGATGATCCACCGCTCATACTCATCCAGCAGGCGCTCCAGTCGCTTCTCAAACAGCGGACCCTCGGTGCGGCTGCGATCCAATTGCACCGTGATCTGCACATCCTCGCCCGCCAGCGCCCGCCCTTGTGCCCCGCCGGGCACCACCAGCACCGCGTCCACGCTGCGCCCGGCCAAGGCCCCGCGCGCATCGGGCGGCTGCACGATGGTAAACCGATGCGGCTCGGCCCGCAGCAGCGCCACCAGTTGCGGCGCATCCTGCCCGCCGTGTACCGCCACCCGCACCACTTTTTCGGCCATTTCCCGGTGCTTGGAGCCCGCCAGCGAATAAACCCCCAGCGCCAGCAGCGGCCAAAGCAAGAGCGGCATGCCGAACATGACGAGCATGCTGCGGCGGTCGCGCAGCGTCTCGCGCAGTTCCTTGCCAAAGACGGTGGCCACGATCCCCAGTCTCATTCGATGTTCTCCCGGACCAGGGCAAAAAACGCCTCGCGCAGATCAGCGGTGCCCGTCTGGGCGCACAATTCGTGGATCGTGCCCTCGCCCAACACCCGCCCGTGCCCGATCACCCCCACGCGGTCGCAAATCTCCTGGGCCTGGCCCAGCAGGTGGGTCGACAGCAGCACGCACTTGCCGCTGTCGGCCAGCCGCCGCACCGCCGACTCCACCGCCGCCGTCACGATCGGATCCAGCCCCGTCGTCGGCTCATCCAAAATCAACACCGGCGGATCGTGGACCACCGCCCGCGCCAGCCCCACGCGCTGCTTCATGCCCGTCGACAGCCGGTCATTGGGCCGGTCGGCATACGAACCCACGTCGAACATCTCGATGACGTGCCTGACGCGCTCTTCCAAGACCTCTTTCTCCAGGCCGTGCAGCGACCCGAAAAATCGCAGCGTTTCCCGCGGTGTCAGCCGCGCATACAGTCCGCTGGACGCCGACAAAAAGCCGATGCTGCGGCGCACGGCCTGCGGCTGGCGCAGCAGATCGTGACCGGCCACGGTCGCCGTACCCGAAGTCGGCGCCAGAAGCGTGGCCAGGCAGCGCAGCGTCGTGGTCTTGCCCGCCCCGTTGGGACCCAGCAGGCCGTAAATCTCCCCGGCCTGCGCCGTCAAACACGCCTGGCGCACGGCGGCCACCTCGCCGCCGCCCGGGTCCATGTAAACCTTGCTCAGGTTCTGTACCTGGATCATCCGCCCGGCAGCATAACCGCCTTGGCTCCGGCGTGGTATAGACCCGTGGGGCCAGGGGTTAGGGGCCAGGGGCCAGGGGTTAGGGGCTGGAAACTGGAAATTGCAGGACATGGGAACACTCCAGCTCCAGCTCGGCATCTTCTCTTACAACGAACTATTAACTACCAACTCTCGCCTCTGGCACCCCCATACAGCAAAAGTTAATATTGAAGCTATGCGACACCATCCAAGGCCCGCGCCTGACCGCGCTGCGGCTCCGCGCGCACGCCACGCCCTGCAGCTCCTGGAGCCGCGCCTGCTCCTGGCCGCCGATCCTCAGTTCTCGCAGTGGGTCCTGGGTATCGACCTGCCCGCCGACAGCGGCGCCGATGCCTCCGCACAGCTCCAGACCCTGCGCCAAATGGTGTCATCGGTCCGCCCGGACCTGCAGGTGCGCGACCTGCTTCCGTCCATGGGCCTGGCCCTGCTGCAAGCCGATCCTGCCCAGACGCTGGACCCACTGGCCGCCTCGCTCTCCTCCCTCAGCGGCTTTCGCTATCTTCAGCCCGACCTGGTCGGCCAGCCCATCTCCATCCCGCCCGATGCCCCGCCCTCCACCCAGTGGGCCATGAACAACACCGGCCAGAGCGGCGGCCGCGTCGATGCCGACATCGACGCCCCCGAAGCCTGGCAGCTGTCCCGCGGCGACGGCGTGATCGTGGGCATCATGGACAGTGGCGTGGACTATCACCATCCCGACCTGGCCCCCAATATCTTCGTCAATACCCAGGAGATCGCCGCCAACGGTATCGACGACGACCACAACGGCTTTGTCGATGACACCCGCGGCTGGGACTTCAACGCCATCGACAACGACCCCTTCGATGAAACCGATCACGGCACCTGGGTCGCCGGCGCCGTCGTGGCCGCCGCGCCCAACGTCACCATCCTGCCCCTGAAGGTCTTCACCGGCTACAACGGCGTCTCCCAGTTCGCCCAGGCCCAGGCCATTCAATACGCCATCACCCTCAAGGAACAGGGCTACAACATCCGCGTGCTCAACCGCAGCATCCGCCAGACCTCCGCGATCGAAGGCGCCTTCCAGGACGCCATCCTCGCCCTGGCCGACGCCGGCATCCTGCTGGTCAACGGGGCCGGCAACGACGCCCGCACCATGGATTCCCCGCCGGTCTATCCGTCGGCGCTGCACCTGCCCAACAGCATTTTCGTGGCCGCCACCGATCACAACGACGCCCTGGCCGGCTTCTCCGGTTTCGGCCGCAACTCCGTCGAACTGGCCGCCCCCGGCGTCGACATCATCAGCACCCAGCTCAACAGCACCGGCTATGGCACGGTCTCGGGAACCTCGCTCTCGTCGCCGCTGACGGCGGCCGCGGCGGCCCTGTGCTTCAGCTATCGCCCCGACGCCACCGTCAGTCAGGTGCGCGATGCCCTCTTCCGCGGATCCGATCCCATCAGCGCCCTGGCCGGAAAAACCATCACCGGCGGCCGCCTCAACGCCCGCGCCGCCCTGGACTGGATCGCCCGGCCTACACAGACGCCGGTCCCCGGCACGCTGCAGTTCGAGGACTACGACAGCGGCACCGAAGGCACCAGTTTCCACGACACCGACATCTACAACAGCGGCGGCGCCTATCGCGCCGACGGCGTCGACCTCGAACGCGCCGGCTCGCTGATCAACCTCGCCTATACCAGGCCCGGCGAGTGGCTCAGCTATGCCCTCGACATCGCCACCACCGCCACCTATCGCGCCGAGCTTCGCATCGCCTCGCCGGCGGCCGGCGGCCAGTTCCATCTCACACTGGACGGTCAGCGCATCGGTTCAGGCAACTTCTCGGTTCCCAACACCGGCTCCTGGCAAACCTACCAGACCCTTGGCCTCGGCAACCTCAACCTGCCGGCCGGCCCGCACACGCTGCGCCTGGTCATCGACAGCGCCGCCAGCACCGGCTATACGGCCAACTTCGACTGGGTCCGTTTCACCCAAGCGCCCTCCGAGCAGCGCCGCCCCTTCGGTAGCGCACCCATCGCTCTGCCCGGCTACCTCCAGGCCGAAGACTTTGACTACGGCGGCCAGGGCCTTGCCTACAACGACAGCACCCCCGGCAACGCCAGCGGAGCCTATCGCCCCAGCGAGTCGGTCGACATCGAGCCCACCAGCGGCGGTTACAACATCGGCTATGCCACCGCCGGCGAATGGCTGACCTACAGCGTCGATGTCACCGCCTCGGGCACCTACACCTTTTACGCCCAGCTCGCCTCGCCGGCCTCGGGCGGCCGGTTTCACGTGGAACTATTGCCCGCCTCCGGCGTCGGACCCGCCGTCGACCTGACCGGCTCGCTGAGCGTGCCCAAGACCGGCTCGTGGCAGAAGTGGCAAACTATCAGCAAGAGCGGCATCGCCCTGACCGCCGGGCAGTACGTGCTCAAGCTGGCGCTGGACGCCAACAGCAGCGCCGGCTTCGTAGGCAATATCAACTGGCTGCGATTCGTCAGCACGCCCACCAACGGCCCCTTTAACGGCGCGCCGGCTCCCGTGCCCGGCACGGTGACGCTGGCTCAATTTGATTTCGGCGGACAGGGCGTTGCCTACAGCGACACGACCAGCGCCAACCTGGGCGGCAGCTATCGGCCCGATGAAGGCGTCGACATCGAAACCGTCAACGGCCTGACCAACATCGGCTACACGGCGGCGGGGGAGTGGCTTCAATACACCCTCAACGTGGACCACGAAGCCGATTACACCATCGACGTGGCCGTTTCCAGCCCCTCGACCGGCGCGGTCTTCTACCTCAGCTTTGACAGCATAGCCGCGGCCGATCAGCTCGTCCCCAACACCGGCGGCTGGCAGACCTATCGCAACGTGCGCCAAAGCGTCCACCTGACGGCCGGCCAGCACATCCTGCGACTGGTCTTCAAAACCAACGCCACCAACGGCTTTGCCGGCAACTACCGGACAATCCAGGTTGCCTAGCCGGGTCCCGATAGTCTGGACGGAACGTTGCCGTTAACCTGCGGCCGCAGATGCCGCACAAAAAACTCCGCCACGTGCCGCCGCACTCCGGCGTTACAGCGACCGTTTCCCTAAGTGATTCGTCTTGCGGGTGTTAACCGCCACGGCGGCCCCGCCAGCCCCGTCCCGGCCGCCAGCACCTAAATCGCTGAATTTACCGCATTTGTGTTGACGTGCTACAACTTCAGCATGTAGTATTGCATGTCTACACTGTCGCCGCGCCGGCGCCCGAAGCGCGCTGGCCATGTGGGCGTGCCGACCGTGTGGAAGCTTTGGTGCAAACTGGGCAGTCCAACATCCTTGTCCTTTGCAGCCAGTCGGGCCAGAACGGCCCGGTCGTGGAGGCTCTGAAGAAAGCCTTCCATGTGGTGGAAATTGGCTCCATCGAGCAGGCCATCGACCGCCTCCGCACCGAGCACTTCGACGCCATCTTCTCCGATTCAGCCGACTTTTTGCCTCTGGAACGCGCCCTGGTCTCCCAGCAGGCCACCCTTATTCTCAATACCCTGGGCGAAGGCGTATGTATCGTCGACGGCGAGGGGCGGGCGGCCTGGATGAACAAGAAAATGGCCGCCTGGCCGGCCCGGGTCCACGAAAAGATCCGCCGCACCTGCCAGGAATCGTTTGACCTGTTCAGTCGCCAGGTTTCCCCTCAAACGCCGGAGTCCCCGGCGTTTAATCGTTCCAAGCGCTACACCCTCAACATCGACGACCAGCAATACTTCGAGATGATCAACTCGCCGGTCATCAGCCCCGCCGGCCAGGTCGTCCAGGTGGTGGCCGTCATCTGGGATGCCACCAGCACCCGCCGCCTCCAGCAGAAGATCGACGCCATCGACGGCGCCGGCCGCGAACTGGTGCGCCTCGAGGCCGAGGCCCTCAGCCGCCTCAACGTCCAGGAGCGCCTGCGCCTGCTGGAAGAGAAAATCATCCGCTTCACCCGCGATCTGATGCACTTTGATCATTTCGCCATTCGCCTGCTGGACCGCAAGACCAACAAGCTGGAACTGGTCATTGCCGTGGGTCTGCCGGCCGAGGCCGTGGCCGTGGAGCTGTTTGCCGCTGCCGAGGGCAACGGCATCAGCGGCTATGTCGCCGCCACCGGCCGGTCCTACATCTGCCCCGACGTGGAGCGCGACCCGCGCTACGTCGTCGGCCTGGACCATGCCCGCAGCTCGCTGACCGTGCCCCTGCGCCTGCATGACAAGATCGTGGGCATCTTCAATGTCGAATCGCGCCAGCGGGCCGCCTTCACCGAGGACGACCGCCAGTTTGCCGAGATTTTCGGCCGCTATGTGGCCATCGCCCTGAACATGCTCGACCTGCTGGTGGTCGAGCGGGCCTCGGTGGCCCACAAGGTCGCCGACGAGGTCTGCGCCGAGGCCGCCGGGCCCCTCAACGATATCGTGTCCGAGGTCAACTCCATGATCGAGGACTACATCAGCAACGACGACCTGCACCGCAAGCTCCAGCAGATCCTCGAGAACGTCACCACCGTCCGCCGCTGCCTGCGCCAGGCCGCCGAAGGCCCGCGCACCGTCCTCGGTGCCGGCCAGGTCCAGGGCGAGATCGATCCGCTGATCTCCGGCGCCCGCATCCTGGTGGCCGATGATGAACCCAACATCCGCACCACCATCAGCGATGTTCTGCGCAAATTCCGGGCCAACGTTACCGTGGCCTCGCGCGGGCAGGAGGCCATCACCCTGGTGCAAACCCGCGAGTTCGACCTGGTCCTCAGCGACATCAAGATGCCCGACAAGAGCGGCTACGACGTCTACGCCGCCGTGCGCAAGTGCCGGCCGAATTTGCCGGTGATCCTGATGACCGGCTTTGGCTACGATCCCAATCACAGCATTGTTCGCGCCAGCCAGGAAGGCCTGGCCGCCGTCCTGTTCAAGCCCTTCAAGGTCGACCAGTTCCTGGCCCAACTGCGCAAGGCCCTGGCCGCCAGGCAAACCGTCGCCCCATGAACGCCCCACCGGGGATCACGCGCCGTCAACTGCTGCGCCGCACCGTCGGCGTGGCTCTCTTGCCGCTGGCCGCCGGCGGCTATGGGTCGCAGATCGAGCCCTTCTGGGTGGACTACCACCTGCAGCCCATGCCGCTGCGCCGGCTGCATCCATCGCTGGCCGGCTATCGCATCGCCCAACTGACCGACCTGCACGTCAGCGACATCGTGCCCATGAGCTACCTCCGCGAAGTGGTAGGGCAGGTGAATCGTCTGAACGTCGACCTCACCGTCGTCACCGGCGACCTGGTCAGCAAACAGCCCGACCACTCGCGCTACTCGCAGCCCGTGGCCGACCTGCTGGCCGAAATCTCCTCGCCCGTGGTGGTGACCTTCGGGAACCACGATTACCTGGTGGACTGGCGGACCGCCAGCGGCCGCGCCACGCGCGCTGCCGACGCCCTGGCCGACGCCCTGGCGGGACGTGGCATCACCGTCCTGCGCAACTCGGCCCTGTGGATCGCCGGCCGCGGGAAATCCGCCCGACCCGGCACCGCGCCCACATCACCACCCGACCGCAGCGCCCAAGCCGGCTTCTGGCTGGTCGGCCTGGACGACTGCTGGGCCGGGCAGTTTGACCCGCAGCGCGCCTTTGCCGGCGTGCCGCTCGACCAGCCGGTCATCGCGCTGTCCCACAACCCCGACACCGCGCCGGTGCTTTGCGCCTACCGCCCCCAGTGGATCCTCAGCGGCCACACTCACGGCGGCCAGGTGCGCGTCCCCGGCTGGGGCGCTCCGGTCCTGCCGATCCAAAACCAGCAATATGACCAGGGACATTTCGACCTGGGCCACAGCCACCTCTACGTCTCGCGCGGCGTGGGTTACCTGGCCCGCATGCGCTTTTGCTGCCGGCCGGAAGTGCCGGTCTTCATCCTGGAACAAGCCACCTGACGCCGGCGGCATCTGTTTCCCTCCCCCGCTTGCGGGGAAGGCCAGGGTGGGGGCCGCGTGCCCGCACAACTCACCTTCGCAACTTCCTCCGCATTCTTCATCGCGCTGCCGTCGCGGCGTCGTGGCGTCGCGTTCTCCGGCTGGTTCTGTCAACACAGAAATGCGGATCCCGCGGTGCGGCCTCTTATGGGCGGACCTGCTCCGGCCGGCGTGCACCGCCCCATTGAGAAGCGCCCGGGCGGCGCCTAGCATCCATCAGAAAGCGCAGTCGGCCTGCGATGATGCCGGGCGCTTGTTTCCCCCCAACGAGCCAGGCTCGTCACGACGGGAGGCTCCAGCAGCGCGCCGGCCGCCTCGCGGAGAGCCGCAAGGCCGCCAGCCGGCTCGCACGCCATTTGCTACGTCCGGTCCTGATCCGTTGTCCGATGGCCCCGCGCCATCCTTAAGCGGAGAGCGCCATGCCCAACACGAAGACCACCAACCTTGTCGGCGTCATCGACCGTAAGCTGACCGTCACCCACTTCCGCGAGCAGCACTGGGAGGGAACCTTCTGGGACTACCTGGACCTGGTCCACGACAACCCCTCCGCCGCCCGCAACGCCTTCCAGCGCGTCTACGACATGATCCTCAGCTACGGCGCCGAACCCTACAACCAGTTCAAGCAGGAATACATCCGCTACAAGTTCTTCGCCGACCCCTTTGATCGCGGCGCCGACGCCATCTTCGGCCTCGAACGGGCCCTGATGCAACTGGTCGACTTCTTCAAGTCCGCGGCCCAGGGCTTCGGCACCGAACGCCGTATCCTCCTGCTCCATGGGCCGGTCGGCTCCTCCAAGAGCACCATCGCCCGCCTGCTCAAGAAAGGCCTGGAGCATTACTCCAAGACCGACGCCGGCAAGCTCTACACCTATTCCTGGCGCCTGCCGCGCCACCATCGCGGCGACGAAGGCGAGGAATATGTGCCCTGCCCCATGCACGAGGAGCCGCTGCTGCTGGTTCCCAGCGAGGCCCGGCCCGAAGTGCTGGAAGCCATCAACGAAAAGGTCCCCGAGGAAGGCCGGCGCGTGCGCCTCTATGGCGAGCCCTGCCCCTTCTGCCGCAAGGTCTACGGCGACCTGCTGGACCAGTACGACGGCGACTGGAAGAAGGCCATGGAACACGTCAAGGTGCGCCGGCTGATTCTTTCGGAGAAGGATCGCCGCGGCATCGGCACCTTCCAGCCCAAGGACGAGAAAAACCAGGACTCCACCGAGCTGACCGGCGACATCAACTATCGCAAGATCGCCGAGTATGGCTCCGACTCCGATCCCCGCGCCTTCAACTTCGATGGCGAACTGAATATCGCCAACCGCGGCATCGTGGAGTTCATCGAGGTCCTTAAGCTCGATGTGGCCTTCCTCTATGACCTGCTGGGCGCCAGCCAGGAACACCTCATCAAGCCCAAGAAATTCGCCCAGACCTACATCGACGAGGTGATCCTCGGCCACACCAACGAGCCGGAATACAAGAAGCTCCAGGGCAACGAGATGATGGAGGCCTTCCGCGACCGCACCATCAAGATCGACGTGCCCTACAACGTGCGCCTCGACGACGAGATCAAGATCTACATGAAGGATTTCGGCCCCGACAAGGTCAAGGGCATCCACATCGCTCCCCACACCATCGAGGTGGCCGCCATGTGGGCCGTGCTCACCCGCCTGGCCGAGCCCAAGAAAGCCGGCATCACCAAACTCCAGAAGCTCAAGCTCTATAACGGCAAGAGCATTCCCGGCTTCACCGAGGACAGCATCAAAGAACTGAAGGAAGAAGCCCCGCGCGAAGGCATGCAGGGCATCAGCCCGCGCTACATCCAGGACAAGATCTCCAACGCCCTGGTCAGCCAGCAGGCCCAGCAGGAACGCTGCATCAACCCCTTCATGGTCATGAACGAGCTGGAGGGCGGCCTGGCCCATCACTCGCTGATCACCGACGAGGAACTCAAGAAAGAATATCGCGAGCTGCTCAGCGTCGTGCGCGAGGAATACGAGGACATCCTCAAGGCCGAGGTCCAGCGGGCCATCAGTGCCGACGAGGACGCCATCAAGCGCCTGGCCGCCAACTATATCGAGAACGTGCGGGCCTACACCCAGCACGAGCGCGTGCGCAATCGCTACACCGGCCGGGACGAAGAGCCCGACGAGCGCCTGATGCGCAGCATCGAGGACAAGATCGACATCCCCGAAAGCCGCAAGGAGGATTTCCGCCAGGAGATCATGAATTACATCGGCGCCCTGGCCCTGGACGGCAAGAAGTTCGAGTACAGCACCAACGCCCGGCTGCTCAAGGCGCTGGAACTCAAGCTCTTCGAGGACCAGCGCGACACCATCAAGCTCAAGAACCTTGTCTCCAGCGTTGTCGACGACGAAACCCAGCAGAAGATCGACGTCGTCAAGCAGCGCCTGATCAAGTATTTCGGCTACAACGAAACCAGCGCCACCGACGTGCTCAACTACGTGGCCAGCATCTTCGCCCGCGGCGACAGCAAGCAGGAGGAATAGCCCCCGCGCCAGACTCTTCTGCGGCATCGGAGCGCGTCAGCCACCGATGACAGCGTATGCATGTCGGTAGGGTCCGCCGACGGCCGCGAGTCATGCTTGTCATACGCAAAGACCCGCCCTCGCGGCCGTCTGCGGACCATCGACACCGCGCGGCGAATGGTCCGCAGGGCCGCCGCAAGCGCTTACTGTTAATCCGAAGCATGTTCGCCCGCGGCCCGGCGGACCCTGCTCAACGATCAACCAGCAACGGCCAACTCCTCATCCTCACAGCAGCGACCGCGCCCGGTTGACCACGCGCTGCACGAGCCGGTCCAGCATGGGCCGGTGCCGCCACTGGGCCAGATCCACGCGCTTCGAGTAGCGCACGTCGTTGTCGAACAGCGCGTGCATCTGCCGGCCAAATTCCTTGTGGCGGATCAGCACCGACAGTTCCAGGTTGTACTCGATGCTGCGATAGTCCAGGTTCAGCGAGCCCAGGATGGTCGTATGCTGGTCAATGCACAGGCTCTTGGCGTGCAGAATCGCGCCCTGCCGCTCATAGACCTCGATGCCGGCACTCAGCAGCGACTCATAGAACGACCGGGCCGCCGTCATCAGCAGCGGCACATCGCATTGCCCCGGCAGCATGATCCCCACGCGCACCTTGCGCTGCGCCGCCCGGCACAGCTCCTCGACCAGTTCATCGGGCGGGGCGAAATAGGACATCGTCAGCAAAATGCTCGAGCGCGCCTCCCGCAGCAGCCGCGTCAGCATCGGCACCACCGGGCTGCTGAGCGTCGGCACCGACGCCAGCACCCCCAAATCTCCCTCCAGCAAATTGTGCATCAATTCGGCCCGGCGAATGCGCCCGCCCTGGTGAATGTAGCGCCAGCTCCGCGCAAAAGCCGCCATCAGCAGTTGCGCCGCCCGGCCGCGCAGTCCCACGGCGTTGTCGCGCCACGGACAGTCGCGCCGCCGCGAGTGCACCACCCACGATCCGGCATACTCCGCCCCCACGTTCAGCCCGCCCAGCCCCGCCACCTCATCGTCAATCACCAGCAGCTTGCGATGGTCACGGTTGACCGGCCGCCAGCCAAAATGACACTTCCACGGCCAAACCGGATGAAACTCCGCCAGGCGCACGCCCGCCGTCTTCATGCGCTCAAACATCCCCCCGTCCGACGCCAGCGACCCATAGGAATCGTAAATGACATACACCTGCACGCCCTGGCGGGCCTTGCGACACAGCAGCTCCGCAAACGCCAGCCCCGTATCGTCTGAGCGGAAAATGTACACCTCCAGGCACACGCGCCGCTGGGCCGCGTCGATCGCCTGATAGGCCGCGTGCAAGGCCTCGCCATCCTTGTACAACTGCACGCGCGTGCCGCCGTCCAGCATCACCGGCTGGGGCACCTCCCAGCCGTCATCGTTGCTGCCCGGCTCGATGTTGATACCCGGCGAGACCCCGTGGCGCGCGGCCTCCGCCACGCCGCCCGCGGCGGCGACAAAGCTCTGCGGCCCGTAAACAAGCTCGGTCCCATCGGCCATGTCCGCCCATGATAGGGCCCGGCGGCCGGATTGGGCAGCTTCCGTCGCAATCGCGCCGCAGCTTCTCTATAATTCTCGGCCCCTGAAGGAAGGTTTATGGACAAGCAATCAGCTCTGGCGGCACTGCGAACGGTCATGGACCCCGAACTCGGTCGCGACCTGGTCAGCCTCAACATGATCAAGGACGTGCAGGTTGACGGCTCGGCCGTGCGCGTTGTTGTCGAGCTGACCACGCCCGCCTGCCCTCTGAAGGACCGCATCCAACGTGATGTCGAGGCCGCCCTCAAAAAGGCCGGCGCCCAGCAGGTGACCATCGAGCTGACCGCCCGAACCCGCGCCGCCGCCCCCACCCCCGGCAAGGAAGTCCTGCCCCACGTGAAAAACATCGTGGCCGTCGGCGCCGGCAAGGGCGGCGTGGGCAAATCCACCATCGCCGTGAACCTGGCCGTCAGCCTGCAGCGCTTCGGCGCCGCCGTCGGCCTGATGGACGGCGATATCTACGGCCCCAGCATGCCCACCATGCTGGGCCTGCGCGGCAAGCTGCCCGAGGTGCGCGGACCGCGCATCATCCCCCATCACGTCCACGGCATCCACGTCATCACCATCGGTTCGCTGGTCGAGGATGACAAGCCCCTGATCTGGCGCGGGCCCATGGCCCACGCGGCCTTCAAGCAGCTTCTGCTGGACAACACCGACTGGCCCGAGCTGGATTACCTGATCGTCGACCTGCCCCCCGGCACCGGCGATGTGCCCCTGACCCTCTGCCAGCTTCTGCCCCTGACCGGCGCCGTGGTCGTCGCCACGCCCCAGCAGGTGGCTCTGGATGACTGCATCCGCGCGGTGCGCATGTTCCAGCAGCTTGGGGCCCCGGTCCTGGGCATCGTCGAGAACATGAGCTATTTCGTGGACCCCGCCGGCACCAAGCACGACATCTTCGGCCACGGAGGCGCTCAGCGCGCTGCCCAGGAGCTGTCCATTCCCTACCTGGGCGATCTGCCCATGTTCACCGAGTTGCGCGTCAACAGCGACGCCGGCAATCCCACGGCCAACTTCGAGTCCAACGCCCAGCTCAAGCAGGCCCTGGAGCGTCTGGTGCAGAACCTGGCCGCCCAGGTCAGCCTGCGCAACATGCAGGCCGCCCAGCCCGAGCTGAACATCCTCTGATGGTTGTTTCCCCTGCCCCGCTTGCGGACCAGCGCGGGGGCGGATCCTTCCACAGTCTTCAGCGCCTCTTTCCCCTCCCCCGCTTGCGGGCCAGGGCCAAGGCGGGGGCTCTGGGAGTTCGCTGATAATGTTTCCGTGTCATTCTGAGCGAAGCGAAGAATCTGCACGCCGCGGGGCAATCGACTACGATCACCCGCCCGCCGGCAGGTCAAACGCTGGGCTCGAAAAGACCGAGCCTGCTGCCGGGCACCCTCCCTGGCCGCCCCCCCCAGCGCGTCTGTTCCCCAACGCGCCTCCCGCCGATACCATGCTCAACCATGAGCAGTGTCTATGGCAGCTTGTGCATCGTTCTCCACGGGCACCTTCCGTACGTGCTGCATCACGGTTCTTATCCCCACGGCGAGGCCTGGCTCTACGAGGCCGCCGCCGAAACCTACCTGCCCCTGCTCGATATGATCGGCGAGGCCGCCCTGCACAAGGCCCGACCCGCCATCACCCTCGGTATCACCCCCGTCCTGCTGGAACAGCTCGCCCACCCGCGCTTCAAGGCCGGTTTTGTGGCCTATCTCCAAGACCGCATCGAGCGGGCTCGCGCCGATCGCGCCGAGTTTGAATCCCGCAAAGAGCTGCACTTTGCCTACCTCGCCCAGCGCTGGGAACAGTGGTACACCCGCTGGCTGCAGCGCTTCGAGGAGATCGACCGCGATATCCCCACACAGTTCGGCCAGCGCTTCCGGGAAGGCCACATCCAGATCCTGACCAGCAACGCCACGCACGCCTATATGCCGCTGCTGCTCAACGACCAGGCGGTGTGGGCCCAGATGGCCGCCGGCGTCGCCACCAGCAAGCGCCTGCTGGGCATCCAGCCGCGTGGTATGTGGTTGCCCGAGTGCGCCTATCGGCCCACCTGGAACCACTGGGTGCCGCCGGTGCTCTATGACAATCCGCGCAGTCGCGTGGGCCTGGAACGCTTCATCGCCGACGCCGGCGTGACGCACTTCTTCGTCGATACCCACCTCATCGCCCAGGGCCAGCCCCTGGGCATCGTGGAAAAAGGCGAATTCCGCGGCGTGAGCGAAGCCCAGCTCCACTGGGACCACCGCCGCGCCTGGCGCAGCCCCCTGGAAGGCGTGGGCGTGGCCAGCGAGCCGACCCTGCCGCGCGTCTTTGCCTTCGCCCGTCACCCCCAGATCAGCGAGCAGGTCTGGTCCGGATGGATCGGATACCCCGGCGCCGGCCAATACCTGGAATTTCACAAGAAATACAACGATCGCGGCCTGCGCTACTGGAAGATCACCGACAACAAGAGCGACCTGGGCGCCAAGGACCCCTATTACCCCGACGACGTGCCCGGCAAAATCTTCGAGCATGCCCAGCACTTCTGCAACCTGGTGCGCGATACCCTCCGCGACCATTACCAGCGCACCGGCCGCCAGGGCGTGGTGGTGGCCCCCTTCGACGCCGAACTTTTCGGCCACTGGTGGTTCGAGGGTCCGCAGTTTTTGCGGGATGTGATCCTCAACCTCAGCCACAACGTGCCCGAGGTCAAGCTGCGCACCGCCGAAGAGGCCCTCTATCACCATCCCCCCGACAAGGTCATGCGCCTGCCCGAAGGCAGCTGGGGCGAAAAGGGCGACCATCGCGTGTGGTTCAACGACCGCGTGCGCTGGATGTGGGAAATTGACTACCGCGCCGAGAACAAGCTCCTCAAGCTCCTGTGGGAATTGCCCTGGCGAACGCAGGAACCGGTCAAGGCCATGCTCCAGCGCGCCGCCCGCCAGCTTTTGCTGCTGCAGGCCAGCGACTGGCCCTTTGTCATCTATTCACACGGGGCCGTGGATTACGGCATCGAGCGCTTCGCCGAGCACGCCACGCAGTTCGACCGCGCCGCCGACTGGGCCATCGCCCTGGCCGCCGGCAAAACCCTGACCGCCCTGGAAGAACTCGAGCTGCGCTACATGGACGCGCACGACAGCATCTTCCCCGAGATCGATCTGAACTGGTGGATGTGAAGGCTCAGGCCGCCATCGAATCGGCCGCCACCGCCGACTTGGTGTTCGAGATCACCACCGTCTCCCACAGGTCGATGTTTTCCAGCTTGTAGCGATAGTCCACCTGCACGCCCGTGCGCCGCACCAGGTCCTGCAAGGCCAGGTCGCTGCGCCAGCCCAGCTTGGTGCACAGCGGGCACAGCCATTTCTCCACCATCGCCACAAAACGGTTGGTCGACTGGAAATGATTGACGATCACCATCCGCGCCCCGGGCTTGGCCACCCGCTGCGCCTCCTGCACCAGCCGATACGGATCGCTCACCACGCTGATCACGTGGCTGATGAAAACATGATCAAACGTGTCATCGGCAAACGGCAGCCGCAGCGCATCGGCCTGCAGAACCGCCGCGTGATCCAGTTGCCGCTGCGAGATCTTCTGCCGCGCCTTCTGCAGCATGCCGGCCGAAAGATCAATGCCCACGATGCGCCCCAGCCGCGGATAATAGTTCAGCGACACCCCCGTGCCGATGCCCAGATCCAGCACCAGGTCTTCCGCGCCGATGCGCATGTGCGAAATGGCCTTGGCGATGCGCCGCCGCACCAGCCGCCCGAACGTCATGTCATAAAAGGCTGAGTGAAAATCGTAAATCAGCCGCGTACTGGCTTCCTGCATGGTCGCCTTCCCTTCGCCGCCGGCCGATAAAAACAGCCTCAGGCAGCGCAAACGCCCACAAATCGCTCATGACCAGCGGTCTATCCTACTGACAGGCCGCCGGCTTTGCCAACGCCGCGCTGCGGTCCAGCAGGTAATACACCGGCCGCCCCACCTGCCAGCCGGGCCCATCCACGCGCTGCATGCCCGCCCGTTCAAACAGCGGATGCACCCACCCCATACGCGCAAAAGCCTCCACATACCGCGTCGGACAACGCCGCAGCACGTGCCGCACCAGCCTCGTGCCCAGTCCCATCCCTCGAAAGAGCGGATGTACGATGACCCGGCTGATACAGCGCACGTGCCGGTTCACAAAACGCCGCCGCCGCTGCGCCGACCACCGCTCCAGCCCCAGCGCCTGCTGCCGCGCCGCCACGTCCAGCGCCGGCCAGGACAGCACCGCCACCGCCGCGCACTGGGCCGCCGACCCATGACCCTGATAGCGTATCACCCACACGCCTGCCCACGTCGCCGGCCGCCCGGCGCAATAGTGAAAGCGCTTCAGCCGGCCATAGTCGGCCGCACTGCCGCGCTCGATCCGCAAACGCCCAGGCAGAAATTCCGGCCAGGACATGATCATCCCCCGTTGCGGAAACGACGCCACCCCATCACCGACCGCCACGATGCACCGTCCACTGGCCAAAGTCGCAGCGTACCACCACATCCGGACACAAGGCCGCCTCCAGGTCATCACGGGCGCTGGCCACGATGGCGCACAGCCGCGGCTGCGTGCTGACCGCTCGTCGCAGCGCCCGCGCCGCCACCGCCGCGCTCACATCATCCAGTACCGCCGCGAACTCATCAGCCAGAAGGCACACCCCGCCCGCCATCGCCCCCGCCCTGTGCAGCGCCAGCGCCAAGCGCAGCCGCCACTGCTGCCCCACCGAAAGCTGCCGCGCCGGCCGCACAAACACCGTCGCCTCGGCCAGCCCCACGCGCGACAGCGCCTCCAGCGTCGGCCGCAGTTCCAGCCCCCGCAGACACCCACACAACGGCCCCCGCGGCAGCCGCAGAAGCTGCAAATCGATTCGCCGCCGCCGCGGCAGCCGCGCCGCCAATTTCCGCAGCAGCGTGCTCTTGCCCGCGCCGCTGGCCCCGCTGATCAGCAGAATCTGCCCCGCGCCAGGCAGTTCAAGGCCCACCGGCGCCAACAGGTGCAGCGGCCGGCTGCGCTCCAACCCAAACCAGCGCGCCACCTGGGCAGCGCGACTGCGGCCAATGCGCGAGGACGATTCGGCTTCGATGAAAGGTTCCCGCATGACGCCCCCTCACCCGCGCCGGCCGGCCGCCTTGGCCCAGCCGCGCACAAAGCACAACACGGCCTGCACCTCGTGGCGGCTCAAACCATGTTCCCCGGCCAGCCACCGCACCGACCGTCCATGCAGCCAGCGCGACACCGCGATCTGCTGATACTGCGCCGGCAATTCGTTGGGTCGATCCACCAGCAGTCGCACCACCGGGTCGCTCAAACGCCCCAGCAAAACGCGGATGCGCCGCGACACCGTGCCGGCCGGCAGATTCAGCAGCCGGGCCATGCTGCGGATGCGCTGCCCGTCCCAAAACATCTCCAGCAGCGCCCGCTGCGTTGGCGGCAACGCGGCGGCGCGGCGACGCAGCTCCGGCGGGCAATCCAGCGGCCGAACCTGCCGATCCGTATCAATTCGCTCCAGGGTCAACATGAGCCCCTCCTTTCAGGGGAACATGGCCAGCGGCCGTTTACCTGCCGCCAAACCCACGAGCGTACTGTGCCATAATGTTAGGTCTTTGTCAAGTATCGAGAGACTATTTACAACTCTACAACCACCTTAATTACAACCAGTTATGGAAACATCCTGCGAAATAATCTTCTGGCTGCACGACTGGCTCTAAGCGCGTGTATTCCTGCTTGTAAACACCGAGGCGCCGCTCCTCCCGGCCGCCGCGGATCGATGTCGCGCTGCACGCAGGCATCCCGCAGCACCTGGCCCTCGAAGACCTCCTGTGGCATCCATTCGATGCCGAAATCCACCAGGTGGTCGGGCACGCCGTTCATGTCCACCAGGGCAAAGCCACGCTCGCGCAGCAGCAGTTGCCCGCGGGCAAACGCCGCTTTGGACGCGTTGGAAACATGATGGAACATCGAGTTCATCGAAACGAATGACCCCAGTTGAAAACCCCACACGCCGCCGGCCAGTTGGCCGTCGCACCATGCCTCGTAGGAGTGGGCATGCCCGCTGGCATGCAGCGCCAGCAGCCCGCGAATCAGCTCGGGGGTGATCCAGGTCCGGCCGGCGCGCTTCTGAATCGTCTGGCGTGTCACATCGGCGCAGGCCCGCACCACCGACTCAAAGGCCGTGTCCATGCGGATCTCCCACTTGGGGTGAAACACATAGGGCTTTTGTTTGCGCGGGATGACGACCCGGTCCAGGCGCTGCACGCCCCGATGGGACATCTTTACCCAGCCGGCCTGGCCCTGCCGGGGATCGACAAACCCCGGGAAATAGCCGGCGGCGATGTGCCACAGCATGTGCAGCGGTTCGGGACGAATAGGCCGCCAGGCAAGCATCAAACGCTGATTCTAAGACCGCCCGTCCGCGCAACGCAAGAACCGGGCGACGGAGCGACGAAGGGAAAGAAGTGAAATTGCCGCGGATGGGGCACAGATGGCCGCCGATGATCGCCGATTGTCCATTGCCCATCGGAAGACCCTTTGCGCAATACGCCATTCACTACTGACCATCGGACTAATGGACCCACCACTGACTACTGACTACGGACGACTGACATCGCCACACTGACCATGGACTACGTTCTCTGCGAACCTCTGCGACCTCCGCGGTGATATCTAAATTTGAGCCGCGGAGGACGCCGGCAACGCAGAGGCAACGGCCGCGGCAATATCCTCCGTGCCTCAGTGCCTCAGTGGTGATTCCTCCCCGCCCCCTCGCACCTGCTGAAAAGCCGCGTTGCTCACCGCCCGCGCCGGCAGCAGCAACGGACCGTTCGCCGCCTGGCCCTGCAACTGCCCCAGCAGCAGACGCACGGCCCCCTCGGCCAGCATCGGAACATCCTGCACCACGCTGACCATCGGCACCGCCAGCAGATGCATCAACGGTATCTCGTCAAAACAGCCGATCACCGGCGGATCCCGCGGGCTTTCCATCGCGTCCAGCACCCCCTGGGCCAGGAAATTGTTGGTTGCCACCACCGCGTCCACCCGTCGACCCAGCAGCTTGATCCACGCCTGGCGGCCGGTTTCCTTCTGGGCCGGGCCCTCGATGTGCTCCACCACCTCGAAGCGCGCTGCCGCCACCTCGCAGCGGCGGCGATGCGTGACCACGTGCTCCGGCCCGCACACCAGCGCCACCCTGCGCACCCCCGCCCGGTGCAGCGAATCGCACAGCAGATTGGCCGCCTGCTCCTGGTCGCTGCACACGCAGGCATCGATCCCGGCGATGGGCCGGTCCAGCAGCACCAGCGGCAAATGCTCCGGCAGGGCCTCGAGCAGCGCGTTGCGCGTCTGCTGAACCGGTACCAGGATCAGCCCGTCGATGCCCTTCTGCGGCAGCAGTTGCAGATATTCCCCCTCGAGGACCGCGTCCTCGCCGCTGTTGCAAAGCATCAACGAATAGCCGTGGCGATGCAGGCTCTGCTCCACCAGGCTGGCGATCTGCCCGAACCACGGATTGGCGATGTCCGACACCAGCAGCGCCACCGTCTGCGAGCGCCGCGTCCGCAGCGACCGCGCCACCAGGTTCGGCCGGTAGCCCAGGCGCTGGGCCGCCTCCACGATGCGGGCCCGCGTGGCCGGGCTGATGCGGGCACAGGCCGGCCCGCCCGTCAGCACGCGGCTGACCGTGCTGACGCTGGTGCGCGTCTCGGCGGCAATGTCGACCAGGGTGGCCATCGGAAAAACGCCGGCGGCGTCAAGGCCATTCTAAACCGCTGGCCTCGACGCCGACTAGCGCAAATCCGCCGCCAACGGGCCGGGAACGCTAAAACGCCCAGCCCACGTTCAAAATCCACCGCACGTTGGTGTTGTGGGCACCCTCGGCCGGCGTGGAGTCATAGTCCAACTGCACCTTGAGTTCGGCGAACATGTTTTTGGTCAGGGTTGCCCGCAAACCCGCGTCGGTCACCAGGAAATAATCCCCGATGTCCTCGATGCTGGGGAAATATTCCAGGTTGTGGAAGCCGCGCACCTTGTCGTTGAACGCCTTCTCCAGGTGATACGCCAGACGCAGCGCCAGGTGGTCGTCCTTGGGCGTGTCGTTGGTGTAGCTCTCGTAGAACCAGGTCAAACCGCCTTCGGTCGAGAACTTCAGGTCCGGCTTCTCCACCCACTGATAACCCACACCCACACCGGCCGTCAGCCGCAGGTCCAGCTCCGCGATGCGGTCGCGCTCCACGCGCGTCTGGGCATAACCATAAAACTTGGGCGTGAAGAAATAGTCGTATTTCACGGCCGCGAACCAGTTGTCCGTCGTGGTCTTCTTATCGCCGGTGTCGGGGTCTTTCTGCCGGCCATAGAGATAGGCCGCGCCCACCGTGATGCGGTCGTTCTCGCCGCGCCGCACCAGGTTCAGGGCAATGTTCAGATTGTCCGTGCTGGAGTTGCCGCGGGTGATCATCCCGCCCACGGACAAATCGCCCGTCCAGGCCACCGGCGGCGGATTGATGCTCTTGATGTCCGCGATGGCAAAGCTCTGGGGCGCCAGCCGCCCGTCCTTGGCCACCGCGAACTTACCGTCCTCGGCCACCACGATCTTCTGCTTGATGACCGTGCCGTCGTTGAGATAAACCTCCAGCGGCTCGGTGGTGGCAAACGTCTTCACGTCCGCCAGCTTGATCTTGACGTCGCCGGCCACCAGGCTGCTGACGACGATCTTGCCATCATCCAGCCGTTCGATCTTGCCGCTGATGCGGTCACCGTTCTTGCAGAGCACCTCATCGGCGCTGGCCGTTGCCGCCAGCAGCAGACCCGCCAACACCACAACCAGACTTGCGCGCATCATCAGTCCTTTCCTTAAAAGAACGCCCAACCCTTTCTACCGGCAGGGGGAATCTTCCAGCAAAAAACAGCCACGTTCACAACAGCCCCCTACAGCACATTTGTCACAATGCGCTCAGGCACGTTCCTACGACACCGAGCACGAGCCCGCCGAGGCCGACAATGGCCGCGATGGGTCCGTAGTTTCGCCTGTTGGGCTCCGGTGTCGCCTGGGAAGCGCACAAGGCAGTTACCAGGAAAGCCGCGGCGGCCATGATGGTGGCGCAACCAGCGCCCGCCGAGAGCCACCAACGAAGCTGAGACACCTGCTGCAGATGATACTTCCCTCGCGAGACCGTACGGTTGTTCGGCTCTGTTATCTGTGACGGCACGCCCAGCCACGCCGCCCAGTTCAGGCCCGCCGTCGCAAGTACCAGTTCTGCTACCAGAACAAGTCCCAGGGAACCTCGCCACATCGTCATACTCATGTTAGTTGATAGGGTAACCCGTACTCGCCCAGCGCTTGCCCGTTGCCCTACGCTTACTACGCCGGCGGCATAGGCTGCGGTTTCGTTAGCCGCCTCTCCGCTAGTGGTCCCCGCCTAACAGTCTATAACTTATTCAGTACCTTTCGCGCCCGCTTCACCTTGGCGAGGATGTCGGTGGCCGAGGCGGTCCAGATAAAGGGTTTGGGGTCGGCGTTGTGCTGGTTGATGTATTCATCGATCGCACCGATGAGGTCATCGACGCTGTAGAAGCTGCCTCGCTTCAGGGCCTTTTCGCTCAGATCCCGGAAGAACCGTTCGATCATGTTCAGCCAGGATGCAC
>Ga0209450_10000037_pt1 | contig 99393 bp, 83 predicted proteins | sample FrelakmetLWP11LW_FD_187149 | JGI IMG/M metagenome (GOLD analysis project Ga0209450, IMG submission 187149) | Freshwater lake sediment microbial communities from the University of Notre Dame, USA, for methane emissions studies - LWP11 LW (SPAdes)... | ecosystem: Environmental > Aquatic >... | reverse complement strand
AATCCAAGAAAAATCAAGGAGTGTTCATGCCGAATATGTACCTCTCGCGCCGTGTTGCCGGTTTAAAACCCTCGGGGATACGCAAATTTTTTGATATTGCCGCCACCATGAAGGACGTGATCTCACTTGGGATCGGCGAGCCAGATTTCACCAGCCCTGACCCGATCCTGCAAGCAGGCATCCGTTCGCTGCAGAATGGCGAAACCCATTACACCTCCAACCATGGCATTATCGAATTACGCCGCGAGCTTTCAAAACATTTGGAACAACACTACGGGGTTCGCTATAATCCAGAGAGTGAGATTGTCATTACTGTCGGCGGTTCTGAAGCTCTCAACCTGGCAGCCATTGCTCTCCTCAACCCGGGTGATGAAGTCATCATCCCCACACCTTGCTTCGTCTCCTACCAGGCCGCAGTCATCATGGCTGGTGGTGTAGCAGTTGAAATCCCATGCACCATGGAAAACAACTTTGATCTTGACCCCCAGAGGGTCCGCGAAGCCGTCACCCCGCGGACGAAGGCAATCCTTATTGGATTCCCTAACAACCCCACCGGGGCAGTGGCAAAACGCGAGAATTTGCTTGAGATTGCTAAAATTGCAGAAGAGCATGACCTGATCGTCCTCTCAGACGAGATCTACGACCGCCTGGTGTATGGCGGGCACCAGCATGTTTGCTTTCCGGCTCTCCCAAAAATGCATAACCGCACCTTGTTACTTGGCGGGTTCTCCAAGGATTATGCCATGACCGGCTGGCGCATCGGCTATGCTGTTGGACCGGAGAGTTTGATCAGCGGATTGGTTCGCGTGCACCAGTTCATGGTCATGTCAGCCCCCACCATGTCGCAACACGCTGCGCTCGAAGGATTGAAAAGTGCCGAGCCGTTTGTGCAGCAAATGATTGCTGAATACGACCGCCGGCGCAAGTTGATCGTCAGTGGATTGAACCAGATCGGGCTGCCCACTTTTGAACCCAAAGGCGCCTTTTACGCCTTCCCCAAAGTCAGTGCCACCGGGTTGGATGATGAGACCTTCTGCAACCGTCTGTTGCAGGAAGAGCACGTGGCCATTGTGCCGGGCAATTCGTTTGGTCTCGGCGGAGAGGGTTTCGCCCGTTGCTCTTATGCAACAGCGTATGACAAGATCGAAGAAGCTCTGGTAAGAATCGAGCGCTTTGTACGTAAGATATAAACCACTATTTTTGGGGAGTTTTAACGGAAAGGATTTTTTCCTTTCCGTTTTCTTATTTAAAAGGTTTGCTAAAATACTTAAATGAAAAAATCGCCTACTCTTCTCTTCGCAATCTTTAGTATGGTGCTTTTTTTGGTTTCTATTGCAGCTGTGGCCGTGCTTGACCGCCCATTGGGAGATTCGCAAAAAGTTACCTTCTTAAGTTCGGAAGGAGAAAAACTGGTGGGTACATATACACGCGGCAGATTGCCGGTGGGTGTATTACTCCTGGAAGGCTTTGGAAGCGATCAGGTAACCATGAAGAGCCCGGCAGTGGATTTTGCGCGTGCTGGATGGAGTGTGATGACCTTCGATTTTTCCGGGCATGGCAGATCACCGGGCAAATTGACTTTTGATAATGCAGCCTCAGACAGGTTGGCAAAGCAGGTTAGCAATGCATTGGGTGAGTTTAAGCTCTTATCCGGGTTAAGGTCAGATCAGATTTTTCTAGTAGGTCATAGTCTTGGCGCAAGAGTGGCAATCCAATCTGCCACCCTCAACCTCGGGCAATTGGGTGGGCTCGTTCTTATGGGTGCGCAGGTTAATTTATCAAAAAACACCCAATCGGAGTTCTTTACCGGTACCTCTGATGAACAATTGGGATGGGCGAGAAATCTCAGTTCAAAAAACCCTCCTGAACCAATTCTAATGATAAGCGGAAGTTGGGATGACGTCCTGACCATCCAAAACGCCTCTCTTCTTGCAGAAAAACTTGCCGCGGGGGAATTCAACGAGCAACGCAAGATAGTCATCCTGCCAGCATTATTCCATAATTATGAACCTTTCTCACCCCGAGTCCTTACCGAAATAATGAATTGGATTTCGATTCAAACAGGAGAAGATATTGAGCGCTCTTCCCTCAATATGAATCGAATTGCTGCTTGGTTTACAGGGTATATCAGTATACTGTTAGCCTTGTTTTTCAGTCGAAAAATTGTTGAGCAACACCAGTCAGGAGTTGGAGACCTTCGAATATTCATCATCAGCAGGCGGAAATTCTTCACAGGCAAGTTGTGGTTGGGGTTGGCTTCCCTACCGGTGGCAGCACTTCTCAGCGGACTTTTCTTCATGGCACCTTTAGGTAAGCCGGTTATAAACCTGATTTATGTTGGCTTCATTGGCGGCAACGGATTGCTATTGCTATTTTTGTATTGGCGCGGCAAGACTCCCGGTACGGCAGGCAAACTGCCATTTTTGTCACATAAAGAGGGGAAGAATAGCAAAGCAATCTTAACAGCGCTTATATTAACAGCATTAATGTTAATTGCTGCTGCACTTTATGCTCGTACAGGTTGGTTCTATGTTTTTCCTTTGAATGTACGCATTGTGTGGTTGGTGGTGTTCACTCCAATAACCGCTGTTGGATTCTGGATCGGGATCCATGAGGAACGCATGGTCAGGCAATCTGGGGGAAGTTTGCCCCTACTCAGCACCTTAGGACTGCTACCTTTCTTCCTCTATGCTTTATTGATGCTTGCAATCGGTTCGCTTTCTGGAATGCTGGGCGGGCTGCAAGGGCTGCTCATTCTCGCCCTGGTTCTGATATTTGGGAACCTGGTTCAAGAGGTGGGGAAAAGACCGTGGTTGACGGCTTTTTGTCAAGCATTGCTCTTGTACTGGTTAATTCTGCCGCAGAGCGTGCTGTTTTAACAATTGTTTGGGATACCTAACGGAATCTAAGAATCCTCTCATTTTTACTTGACAGTAGATGTCAATTGTTGTATTATATCGTCTAGCGATATAACGATTAACGATACAACGAGAGGCGTAGTAATGACTCAGCAGTTGGAATTTCAAGAAGTATTGAAAAAAGCATCTCCTCTGACAGAGGCGTCTTATTACATCCTGGTTGCGCTGGCAGAACCACTTCACGGATATGGTGTGATGCAAAAAGTGGAAGAGTTGAGCCTGGGGCGTGTACAGTTGGGTCCAGGGACCTTATACGGTGCGTTATCAAACCTTCAATCCTTTGGATTGATCGAAGGGGTCGAGGATGCTGGAGCAAATGAACGGCGTAAACTTTACCGTATGACAGAAGCAGGTCGCAAGGTAGCGGAGCACGAGATTGAGCGTTTTGATGAAATGGCCCGGCATGGCCGACAATTATTAGGATTGTGAGGGAATCATGACAGAAAAAGAAACGAAACAGGTTTTTAAGGTCATCTTTGCATGGGAGGATGAAAAAGAAGAGAAGTGGTTGGAACAATTGGCCGCCGAGGGTTGGCATCTGCAATGGGTTGCCCCGTTTTATTACACATTTGTTAAAGGTGTACCAGAAAAGGTAATCTACCGTCTGGATTATAAAATGACCCTGGATAAGGATTATGCTGATTACACGACGATCTTCAAAGATTCGGGATGGGAATTGGTGACCGTGATGGGGAACTGGCATTATTACCGAATCAATCCTTCAAACGGGCGGATTCCGGAGATCTACAACACCAATCGGGCGAAAGCGCAAAAATACCGCCGGCTATTGCTGGGTCTTGTGCCCTTTCTTCCTATCTACCTTGTAGTCTTCAATCCTGCGCTTTCATTGTTCAACCGTGGAAATGGCGAAGAGATTTCGTTGATTTTTGAAATCGTACAATTATTGATGTTTGTCCTGATTCTTTTCTTTATCTATGCGGTTGTTCGAATCATACTAAAGATACGTAAATTGGAGTCTCAAAGTAAAGAATAATTGACATCAAAACTCAATGAAGATGTTTGGAAACCGCATCGATGGTTGCCGAATAATAGCCCTTCGGTATAGAATCACTACCATAATCAAATGATCGCAAATGATATGCAAATTGTGGGAGGGAGAATTGAGCACATCCGTGAACACCATTGAGGTTACGTTGGAAAACGTTGAAAAATCCGGATTCTTCTGTTTTATGAGTAAAAAGAAGTCGCCCGGATATGCGCAGAAACTTAAGTGGCTCAAAGAAAGGTTTACTGAAGGGCTGAAGATAAAAATGCTACAACTGCCGGAGCGCGGGTTCATTGAATACATACCCGGAGAGTATGCCTGGCGACCTGTAAAGGCCGAGGGGTACATGGTTATCCACTGTCTATGGGTGGTTGGAAAAAGCCGAGGCAAAGGTTTTTCGCGTTTACTCCTAGACATGTGTGAACAGGACGCCAGAAGTGCCGGTATGAATGGAGTGGTTGCGGTTAGCAGCCAGGGATCCTGGTTGTTAGGCAAAGAGCTGTTCATCGATTCCGGCTATACCGCAGTTGCATGCGCAGCACCCTCTTTTACTTTGCTGGTTAAGAAATTTAAAGATGCACCTGACCCATCCTTTAGCCGTGATTGGAACAAAGTTGACAAAACTGACGAAAAAAGCATGATCATTTTCCGAACCAACCAATGCCCTTATATAGAGGATGCGACCAGGATTTTTGAAGACGCAACTATAAAACGCGGAGTACCATCCCGGGTAGTATCGCTAAACTCGGCCAGGGAAGTCCAGGAACTATCACCATCGGCCTATGGGACTTTCGGGGTTACGGTAGCAGGGGAATTGTTCAGTTATTGCTATCTTACAGAGAGCCAGATTGATCAAAAATGGATGGAATTTGATAAGACAGGTTTGAAGTAAATACGGAAAAAGGATAATCATATAGGATATCCTCATATTAATATGATTAAATACTTGAAATTATGACAAATCGGGGTCTATCTCTGCAGAATGTCATATTGACTTGAGTCCTTTTCTCGGTTAATCTTAAGATGATCAAAGCGGAGGGATGCTTGCAGCGAACATGTTCTACCACTGCGAATTTTGGCGGGCACAGGACCGATGTGCCCGCTTTACATTTCTCCAATATTGTCCAAAAAATTGTTCCATCCAATCTTAAGACAGGAGTGAACTGAATGGCATCAACAATTAATGCGTTTGAAATGGCGCAGCGCCAGTTCGACCATGTGGCCGAGCTCCTCAAACTGGATCCCCAGGTTTCTGAGATCCTGCGCTGGCCCCTGCGGGAGTTCTCCTTCCGCATTCCCGTCCGTATGGACGATGGTACCCTGCGTATGTTCCAGGGTTTCCGCGTTCAGCACAACGACGCCCGCGGTCCTAACAAGGGCGGCATCCGCTTCCATCCCGCTGAGACCATCGACACCGTCCGTGCCCTGGCCACCTGGATGACCTGGAAATGCGCCGTGGCTGATATCCCCCTCGGTGGCGGCAAGGGCGGTGTTATTGTGGACCCTGCCACCTTATCTGTCGGTGAAAAAGAGCGTCTCGTACGCGGCTGGGTGCAGGCGATGTGGCGTAATATCGGTCCCCGCCAGGACGTTCCGGCTCCGGATGTAGGCACTACTCCCCAAATGATGTGCTGGATGATGGACGAATATTCCAAACTATCAGGTCAATATACCCCCGGTACCATAACTGGCAAACCCCTGGGCGGCGGCGGATCCCTCGGACGAACCGAAGCCACAGGTTATGGTGTGATCTACACCGTACGCGAAGCCATGAAGCATCTCAAACTTGACCCCACCAAATCCACCGCAGCTTTGCAGGGTTTCGGAAATGTCTCTCAATATGCCGCTATCGGCTTCATCGAAATACTCAAGGGAAAAGTTCTGTGCGTCTCTTATTACGACCGCGCTGACAAGGTTTCTTATACCGTCAGCAAGGCAGATGGCATTGACCCGCACTTCCTGATGACCATTACCGATCAGTACGGCGGCATCGACAAAGAGAAAGCCATCAAAGCAGGTTACAAACTCGAAGACGGTGGCGAATGGATCAAGAAGGACGTGGATGTGCTCATCCCTTCAGCCCTTGAAGGTCAGATTAATGCCGATACCGTCAAGCTGATCTCCTCCAAGGTGAAAATCGTAGCCGAAGGCGCCAATGGCCCCACTACCCCCGAGGCTGATGAAGTCTTCAAAGCCAAGGGTATCTTCGTTATCCCTGATTTCCTGTGCAATGCAGGCGGCGTCACCGTCTCCTACTTCGAAGGTGTTCAGAATGATATGAACTTCTACTGGACCCGGGATGAAGTGCTGGAGAAACTCGACACCAAGATGACCCAGGCTTTCAAATCAGTCCTGGATATGAGCGTCGATCGAAAGGTCTTTACCCGCGATGCAGCCTACATGGTTGCCATTGATCGCGTGGTCAAAGCCATGCAGTTGCGCGGCTGGGTGTAATCGAAATTTGAATAACATAAATCGGGGAGGTAATTAGCCTCCCCGATTTTATTTTGGAAATTTCAATTACCACTTGGCCTGGTGTTGTTCCGCCCAGCCGACCAAGTTAACGATCTCCAACTTCTTCCCCTCATCGGTCACCACAAACCCGTTGTACTTACCAAACATCTGGTGAACTTCACTTTGGATCACTTTCAAGTCTGTCCTGGCCACCCGTTCAAAGAATGGGGTAAAAACCAGGTCAAGCCGGTCATCCGGGCTTTTCATTGTCCAGGGAGCTTTGAAGTTTTTGTTATCGTAAACAAATGTCACTACACCCAGCTTGTGGATTTTCCCTTCGAGGATGAAGCAATTTTCTGTCGCCGCGCTGGTATCGCCAAAACCGTAGCCCAAATTGAGCCCGATCTTGCGCCTGTCCTTGAGGAACCCGGACGCGCTGGCCCACACCCAAAAGGACTTGTATTCCCACACACCGCGTCCCCAGTCTAAATTCGCCAGGCAGGAGTCGGGGGCAATGGGATAGGTCTCCCCTTTATATTTCACCCATCCTTCCGCCGGCATGCAGTTGATCTTGCGGTTGTAGTAAAAACGTTTGCCCTTGATGGGAATGACAATGTTCATCGATTCATGTTTTTCCGCGTCGTGCAGGAACGTTAGTTCAGCATCCAGTTCTGTGCCGCCAAATTTCGGCCAGTGCACACTCAGCTTGCGCAGTCCATTCTCGAGCCAGAACCGCAAAGTCCTGCCACCCCCGGAGTAGGTGGTTTCGCCGGCATAGCTGTTGCGCGGTACGCTGACGCCGCCAGCCAGGGGGATGGTGAGGGTTTGCTCCTCGTATTTCCCGGTGGCGAATTCGATAACGTAGGCAAACACCATGCCCACGTAGCCGATATCACTGATAGTGAATGAAAAGAAGTGTGTCGGCGTGGTGACTGCATAGTAATCCCACACCTTTATACGCATCGGCTGCCAGAATTTCAAACCGTAGAAATGCGCTTTCTCCAGGTTGCAGTCCAGCACTTGCTGGGTCGCCCAGCCTGCCTGGGTAAGATTGCCGTTGTCATCCAGCAGGGCACCGGGTCCTTTGAGCATCTGTTGAGGATTCATGATCAACTCCATCGAATAAGGATCCTTAATTCTACACTTAAACCAACACATCCCTTTCGGGATGTGCACAAGAATTATTTCATGAATAAATTAGATTGTCTCGAATGCCCCCGGCAAGTTGCGGTTGATGCGGTACCAGCGCTGCTCGCTCTCATACGCCAGGCGCATGATCTTGAGCATGATGTTGCGGGATATATCACGTACCAGCTCATGATCGTCCATATCGCCGTTGAATCTCAGCGGTTTGCCCACGGTTACATTGTAAGGTCCGCGGATATACCAGTGCCCGATCTCTTCTTTACCATCTACAATTGATTTCATCGAGCGGATGCGGTCCTTACGCAGGTGAATTCCAACCGGAAAGACTGGAGCACCACTGGCTAGTGCAAGGCGGGCAACGCCGGTGCGCGCTTTATTAAAACCGCCTCCGAGCGGGCTGATAAGCCCTTCGGGAAAGATCATCACGGTATGGCCGGCTTTCAGGTGCTCCAGCGCTGCATCAATGGCTTCCTGTCCTTTACCGGCGATCACGGGAATGTGCCCGGAACGGCGCAGGTATTCTCCCAACATGGGTACCTGAAAAAGAACGTTGTTAATCATGATAAAGGACTGGTGCCCAAGCATGGATGCTACGTAAAAGGGGTCAGTGGTGCTGGGATGGTTGGGGGCTATGATCTTTGCGCCGACTGGAAATGGGGATTTCTTGTGGATATCCATATCGAGCATGGTGCTTGTGTACGTCTGAACAACGGGTTTTGATACCCCGTAAAGTGTTTTTTCTAATAATTTTTCAAACATTCGCAAATTACTCCTTGTTTACCGCTAATGTTTTGCTGGATACCTAAAAATATACTGCTATAGTGCAAATTCTGTACCATCGCCAAGACATATTTTTGGCTTCTTCGAAGACATATCTTTTCTGTAAAAAGGGGGACAGGAAATATGACTTTTTAGGTACTGTCTACAACCCCGCAGTGTCACCAGGGATACAGCCGGGGCTTATCAGAAATGCAATCAGATCAGAGGGAAAACAAAAAACTTATGGTTTGACGATTTTTTCAATATAAGGAGTTAATATCTTCACCCACTTCTTATAACCATTGGACATCAGGTGCAGGTGGTCATTGTTAAATTCGGGTTTCAACTCGCCATCTTTAGTAGCAAAATGCGGATACAGGTCGATGTATTCATCGCCGTATTTTTTTGCCAACCCCTTGAGTCTTTCGTTAATTGAAAGAATATGCCTGGCAAACTTTTTCTTGCGCGGAAGAATGGACTGCACGAAAACTTTTGTATCGGGGGATACCATCAGACAGGTCTGCAGGATTTTATCGTAAGTTTCCAGGATTTCATCATCATGGTGGAAAGACCACCAGTTGAGATCGTTGGTGCCTATCAGGAGAAAAACGGCAGCGGGATTGCGATAGAGGATTGTGTCCAGTCGTTTGAGGACTCCTTCAGTGCTATCGCCGTTGATGCCGCGATTCTTAACCGGCAGCCCCGGAAAGAGTTCTTCCCAACAGCCGCCGTCGGTGATGCTGTCGCCGAGGAAGACAATATCGCCTTCCTTAATGGGGATGTAGCGATACAGATCAGTACGCTGCTCGTAATGATGCCGTTCAATACTCTCCACGGCGGCACGGCTGAAGAAAAAGAGCGCCAACGAGATAGCGAGCATGACAAGAAGGAAAGGAATTACCATGCCGGGATTATATCATCCCGGTCTCTTATCCTCTGCTATCAGGTTCGTCGGTTACGGTTCCAGGCAGTAGGGCAGGGAGCTTGTGCTTGAATCCGGGTCCAGGTTGCTGTCGTTTTCGTCGTAAATCTTAACCGCAGCAATCTGCGGGAATTGGCTGAGATTCTTCATGATCAGACTGCCCACGGAGTAAGCCGCCCCGTTATTGGCGCACACGTCGCCCAGGTAAACCCGCGCAATACCGTTCTCAACCTTGAAATCACGAACATAAGTGAATCCGCTATTCACCAGCCGCAAACCGGCATTGTATTCCTCCTGGGTTGGGCCGAGGAAGAACTGGTCCAGCACAGCGCGCATGGGGTCCAGGGCTGCAGGAACCTGGCGCGTAACGGGATCTTCATAGGGTTCAGCGCCGACTGCAAAACGCGCTTCATTGGTGAAGTAAACGGTGAGGGTTTGCATGGGTACGATGGTTGGTATAGGTGTTTCAACTATTACCTGGGCAGGGGGGAGGGATGTGGGTGCGCGATCTATTGGGATTGAGCAGACTTCTAAGCCAAATATGAGTGCAGTCAGGATTATAAGAAAAGTCGTGCGTTTCATCGTCCCTCCAATATTGTCAATTATAATCATATCCGATTTGCCAATAGAACAGGAGCCGCATGGTTGACCATCAGCAATTATTAGACGCTTTATCGAAGGTAAACGATCCCGAATTGAACCGCAATATAGTCGAGTTGGGCATGGTGCGGGACCTTGCTATTACTCCTTCAGGTAATGTTTCCTTTACCATGGCGCTGACCATCCCCGGCTGCCCGATGAAGACCCAGATGGAGCGCGATGCCAAGGCTGCGCTCACCGCCCTGCACGGGGTCAAATCGGTGACGATTACCTTTGGTGCCATGACCGATGAAGAACGCAAAAAAATCTTTGCCAACGGCAATCCGGTTCTGCCCAAACTGAATAGTTTCAACAATGTCAAACGGGTCATTGCCGTGATGAGCGGTAAGGGCGGAGTGGGCAAATCCTCGGTTACAGCAATGTTGGCAGTTGCCCTGGCGCGCGACTGTAATAAAGTAGGCATCCTTGATGCCGATATTACCGGTCCCAGCATCCCCAGGCTTTTTGGGTTGCATTCTGGCGGCCTGCGTAAGAGCGAGAATGGGCTGCTGCCAGCCGTTACCGGGCAGGGCATCAGGGTCATTTCATCCAATTTGCTTGTCGCCAACGAAGATGACGCTGTCATCTGGCGCGGACCTATGATTGCAGGCATGATCCAGCAGTTCTGGCGCGACGTGCTGTGGGGCAAATTGGATGTGCTGCTGGTGGATCTGCCGCCGGGAACTTCCGATGCTGCACTCACTGTGATGCAATCCCTGCCGGTGAATGGTGTGGTGCTAGTCACATCGCCGCAGCAGCTTGCCGGTATGGTGGTCAAGAAAGCCAGCGCCATGCTCAAGCAGTTGAACGTCCCCGTTCTGGCGGTTGTAGAGAACATGAGCTTTTTTGCCTGCCCCAAGTGCGGAGAGGTGCACGAGCTTTTTGGACCCAGCCACCTGGATGAACTGATGCAAGCTACCGGTGCGGAGGTACAGGTCAGGTTACCAATTGACCCTGAACTCACCAAGCTTTCAGATACCGGCAGGATAGCGGAATATGAATCTGGAAATTTTGCTTTGCTTGAAGCGGTTGTGAAGACGCTAAATTAATCCATTCCTCATTTTTACGCGTAACAATTCCATTGGATTCACCGTTTGGGAGGGAAACCATGGAAAAGTTGAATTTAATCGGCGCGGTCACCGCCATCGCTTTCTTTGTATCCGCAATACTCGTTTTCGTATTCCGTTTGCTGGGTAAACCTCAATACGGTCACTGGATTGGGTACTTCGAATTTGCCCTGGCTATTCCACTTGTCTATCTACTGATCAAAGCTTCGGCAGCTCATCGATCTACAATTTACTACATCCAGATCGGAGCAATTCTGCTCTGGCTGGTGATCGAATTATTGCTTGACTACATTCTGAAAATTGATTTCCGCAATATCCGCTGGATGGTGATAACCTACGTGACTTTATTCTTTGCCGGCGCAGGGGGACTGCTGGGGATTGCTTCACCCGCCGGAAGGGGATGGTCGATTGCGTCGATTATTCTCTTCCTAGTCATGGCTGTGCTCACTTTTGTACAGCGAGCAGTCACCGGAATGTAAGGGATTTAGTTTGGGGGAAAGCTAAAGCGCCAACAACAATGCCGCCAGACCGACGATCATCACGCTCACCAAGGCTATTGGCAAGGTCCTGCGCAGGATTTCGCCTTCCTGACCCTTGACGGCGGTGGTGCTGCTGCCGATTGCCAGTTTGGCCGGGGCGATCATGCTGCCCAGCGCGCCGCCGACAGTCTGCGCCGAGAGGATCACAAGCGGCGAAAGCTTCAGTAGTTCAGCTACATTCTTCTGTAAGATCCCGAATAAGACATTTGAATTGGTATTACTGCCGGTTACGAACGTGCCAGCCATGCCAATCAGGGCTGCAAACAGCGGGTATACCGAGCCAACCAGGTTGCTCACACCCTGGGCCAATTGCAGCGACATGCCGGTATGTTCCATCAACGTCGCCAGACCGATCATGAATAACGTCCCCAGTGTGGGCGGAATGACGGATTTCAGCGTTCGTTTGAGGGCAATCCCTGCTTTCCCCACCTGGTAGCCCTTGATGCGTGGGAACAGGAAGAGCGACACTACCGAGGTCAGCAGGATAAAAGTACCGGGATGCAGCAGGAAGCGAAAGAGATAACCATTGCCGGCCGGTGTGGTAAACCCAAGCCTGGAGGTTGCTGCCGGAAATGCAAGCGTCCAGGTGAATTGTGCCAGGAAGGTATTAACCGGTTTGATCAGTGTGACTGCCATGATAGCGGCGATCAAAAAACCATAGGTGAGCACACCACTTAATAGAAACTCATTTTTTTCCTTTATGGGTTTCCAGTTGGCTGGTTTACGCCCGAGCAGGATGCCCGCCAGGACCCCGACGATGGCGGCAATATATGAACTGATGGAGATGAGCCCGATCAATCCGGTGACGGCCAGTGTGGCAGCCACGATCAAGCCAAGCAGAATCACTTTGCGCCAATGTTTGAGCTGACCCAGGATCCAGGCGGAGGCTAACCCCGTGAGCAGAATGGTGATGCCCAACAGGATAGCTGTATCCGGGAAGAGCGCTGCCTGGTCTGTGTGCGTGATATCTGCCAATGCGCGGAAGGCTAATGCCATGCCGCTGGCGGTAACTGCCCACGAGTGACCGATGGCTGCAGCAGCCACAGCGATGACCGGGGGCACTCCCATGGTCACCAGCATGGGTGCGCCAATGGTGATGGGCAAGCCAAAGCCCGCGATATTCTCCAGCATACCGGTAAACATCCATGCCAGGATAATGATGAGCCAGCCCGTATCTGGGATCAAGCGCTGCAGTGCCTGGGCAATGGCACGCACGCCGCCAGCCTGGTCGGCAAGGTGGTACAGGAATAGCGCTGTCCAGAGGATATAAAGCACGTTGGCAGCAAGCAATAGCCCTTTAACCTGCGATATCCACAACACTTGCCAGTTGAGGCCGAATGCCAGCGCGGCAATGAGGAGCCCGGCTAACCAGCCAGCCAAGCCAGCCAAATAGCTGCCGAGCTTGAAAATCAGCATCAGCAGCAGAACAACCAGGATAGGAATGAGGGCGTAAAGGGCGGTCATGTTGGTTTGGTATTCTAAAGTATTTCCAAATTTGCCAGCGATGCCAGCACGCGTTTGAACCCAACGGATTCAAAATGCACATCCACGGTTTCTTCGCTGTCAGAATCAATTTTGCTTTCCAGCACCAACCCGTCGCCCCAGTTGGCGGAGCGCACGCGCATGCCGGCTTTGTATTTCGTCTCTTTGGGGGTTTCGACCACCATGCGTTTGGGGGTGATGCTGGTGGTGCTCCAGCGGAAGTCGCTTTCGTAGGTTTCGCGCCTGGATACGCCGTGCCGCCCCTGGTTGAGCACCAGGTCGCTGTTGATATCAGCCAAAAAACGTGAGGGTTCGCCGTAATCCCACGCGTTGAACATGCGCCGGCGCTCGGCGCGCAGCAGGTAAAGCTGGTTGCGGGCACGAGTCATCCCCACGTAGAACAGTCGGCGTTCTTCCGCCATCTCTTCGGGGTCATCGCGCGAGCGGCTGTGCGGCAGCAGCCCTTCATCCAGCCCCATGATGAAGACCTGGTTGTATTCCAACCCTTTAGCCGCGTGCAGGGTCAGCAGGGTGACGGCACCTTTGGGGCGGTCAGGCTCTTCGCTTTCAGCCTGGGGGATGGTATCCTGGTCTGACACGAGGGCTAAATTTTGCAGGAATTCGTCCATGCCTTTTTCTTCAAAATCAAATGCCAGCCGGCGCAGCTCCACCAGGTTATCCCAGCGGTCATTGCCTTCTTCGGTCTGGTCATTGATATAGCTTTCGTAACCGGTATCCTCGACGATGCGGTCAAACAGTGAGGTCAGGCTGATTTTGTCTTTCACCGACTGCCACTCCGCCAGCAGGGTGCCAAAATCCGCCAGCAGGGCAGCAGGCCGACCAACCGCTGACCAGAATGCTGAAGCGTCCCCTTTTTGCCCAAGGTCGAGCAGCACTTCGCCCACGCTGAGGCCTGCCTGCATGGCAGTGGTTTGCAGGGTGAGGATGGTTTTGTCGCCGATGCCGCGCGGGGGAATGTTGATCACGCGCAGCAGGCTCACTTCGTCTGTCGGGTTGGCCACCAGGCGCAGGAAGCAGATCATATCCTTCACCTCGCGCCGTCCGTAGAAGCGCTGCGCCCCCACCAGGCGGTAGGGCAGCCCCGAGTGCATCAGGGCTTCCTCGATCAGGCGGGATTGGGCATTAGTCCGGTACATCACGGCAAAGTCGTTGGCGCTGGCTTTGCCCGATTTAAGGTATTGACTGATGGTATCCACCACGAAGGCAGATTCGGCAATGTCATCCACTGCCACATACTGCACGATCTTATTGCCCGTGCCGCGCTCAGTGAATAGGTGCTTGGGGGTGCGATTGCGGTTGCGATCGATCACCTGGCGGGCAGCATCCAGCACAGTTTGGGTGGAGCGGTAATTCTGCTCAAGCAGGATAGTCTCGCACTTGGGGAAATCCTTCTCGAAGCGCAACACATTGCGGTAATCCGCGCCGCGCCAGCGGTAAATGGATTGATCTTCATCACCCACCACGAAGATATTGTGATGGTACGAGGAAAGGTGTTTGAGCATCACGTACTGAGCTAAATTGGTGTCCTGGAATTCATCCACTAGCACGTGCCCGAAACGGCGCGCATACTTCTCGCGCACCTCCGGATGCTCTTCCAGGATCCTGGCGGTGTAAAGAAGCAGGTCATCAAAATCGACGGCATTATTGATGGAGAGATAGGACTGGTATTTCTCGTAGACGCGTGCTACCACTTCATCACGGTAGGTGCCGCGCGGCACATCTTTGGGGAGCTGCAGGTCGTTCTTTGCGGCGGAGATGGCGGCGTGCACGCCGGCGGGGCGGTGGGTCTTGTCGTCAATGTTCAACTCACGCAGTGAACGCTTGATCAGCGATAACTGGTCGCTTTCATCGAAAATGACGAAATTGGATTTGAAGGGCAGGTAGGCGCTCTCGCGGCGCAGCAGGCGCGCGCACATGGCGTGAAAGGTGCCCAGCCAGATGCCCTCAAGATTTTGATTCACCAGGGTCACGACGCGGCTTTCCATTTCGCGGGCGGCCTTGTTGGTAAAGGTGACAGCGATGATATCGTATGCTGGCACCCCCTTGCGTTCGATCAGGTACGCCAGCCGGCGGGTGAGCACGCGCGTCTTGCCGGAGCCCGGTCCGGCTAACACCAGCGTCTGCCCGTCACCAGCGGTGACAGCCAGGCGCTGCTGCGGGTTCAGATCGTCCAGCAGGGAGTCTTGCATGGGTTACTTGGCCTCACTGGGCGGGTTCAGGCGAAAATCGTAGATGTTGTCCTTGACGGGATACTCGTGCTGGCAGCGTTTGCACTTCAGCAACGGCGGCGTATCAACTAATGGTTCACCGCAGGCCGGGCAGGCGAAGAACGCGCCTTCGGCGGCTTTAACACCCTGGTCATCTGCGCGGGTGAGCAGGAAGACGCTGGGGCTTAACTGCCACCAGTTGCCGGTGAGGGCGGCGGCGCTGTCCAACCACGCCAGCACTTTGGTGGGAATGATACGCTTGAAGACCCCCATGCGGAAATGGCTGACGGTGAGCGTGCGCAGGATGGTAAAACCCAGGTCCTTCATCCATTGGCGGATGGAGGCGGGGTGAAAATCAAAGTTGAGTTCCAAATACTCTTCCGGCTCTTTGGTGAAGGGTGACCACTTCTGCTTGCCGAGCCAGTAGCGCAAAATGGACTTGATGTTGCGCTTGTTGGCGTATTCCAGGACGAAGGTGGCATTCGGCTGCAGGATGCGTTCCACCTGCGCCAGTGCCAGCGGGGCATCCTTCATGTGATGCAATGTGCGGATCATGGTGGCGCCGTCGAAAACGCCGTCAACAAATGGCAGGTGATAGATATCGGCGGCGATATAGCGGTAGCGCGGGGAATCGCCTAACTTGGCACAGGCTTGCTCCAGCTGCGTGCGGGAGTAGTCCAGCAGGGTGATCTTCTGGTAGCCGGTATAGCGCGGGGTGTTGCGTCCGGCGCCAGCGCCCAGTTCCAGCAGGCGATTACCGCTGACAGGCAGCATTCGCTTGAGAGCGGTGGCTTCGCAGGCGTCCTCGTAGGCGCGCCCGCCCTTCTCCCAGAAGGAGGTTTGATAATCGGAGCCTTCGTAATTGCATACGGGGGGTGTTTGCATGGTTCTACCTTGAGGTTAAAAGTGCGTCCGGACAGGTTTGCCGGCGGCGCCCAGAGGATCCTCCTTACCGCTGCTTCCTCTCGGACCTGACGGGGTTCGCAGGGCTCTGCCGCGCCGGTCCCATCCGGACGCGGGGTTAAGGATACCATAATTTTATCTCTCGCCAAGCCGCTTGTATGACAAAAAACCTTATTTAGTTTTTCTTTCCATGATTCACACTATAACTTGCACATGAGGAGTATATGGTTAAATACCTCACTATGTGTGATTCTTCTCGCTTCCTGTAGCCAGGGAGGTGACTCGCATGCCTTCACGCCGCCGATAGCGCCGCTGTATACCGCCGTCAGCACAAAAACCAACACGCAAACTTTCACACCCACACCATAAATCATCCTGTCGAACCCGGGCATTATGACTTCTGGTACCTGGTGGACCTGACAAAAATCAACGAGGCATATGGGTTGGATTGGAGAACCACCACGAAGGACATTCGCTTCAGGGACAAGATCATTGCTGACACGGGGTGTATATACCGGAACGTTAAAAATAACTGGCAGAAGAGTGGCTGAATTACGAGATCGCTCCACTCCCAACAAACGCTCGGGGGTGCACAGTTCGCGACAGCGCTCCCTTCGGTCGCTCGCAACACTTGCACCGCACTGCGTTTGGTGCAGTGCTGGTGTGACTAGGTCGAGGGGTAAATAAAAACGAGCGGGATCGAAAGCGGAGATTGCCCCTCTCGCAATAAACGTTCGGGGGTGCAAAAACCGCAATCGCAATGACAGTAAGTTTGTTAAATCAAAACGAGCGGGGACCAACCGCTCGTTTTGACCTGATCACTCAGAACCAAACAAAATCCAAAAAAGGAGGAAAACCTATCAGTTTAGTGCCGTAAATATAATGCTGAAAGATTAAAAAAAAGGAAATTTAACTTAAGAGTTTATTAAGAATTCTCAACTTTTATCAAATCTTGAAGAATGTCGCCGCCAGTGCCACTACCGAAGCGATGAAGATCAGCACGGAACCGCCGATAGCGATCCACTTCTGCCATCGTCTGTTGGTGTATTTTCCCATCAGACCGCGGTTATTGGTGAGCTTGATGAGGTAATAGAAGACCAGCGGCAGCGCGACAGCGTTGATGGTCTGGGTAATGATAGCCATCTTGAACAAAGAAACCCCGGGGATGAGTGACAGCCCGGCTGCTGCCAGTATTTGCCCGGTGAAGAGCCAGTAAAAGGATTTACTTTGTTTAAAATTGGAATCCAGGCTGCCGGAAAGGCCAAAGAACTCAGAGAAGGCATAGGCAGTGGAAAGCGCCACCACGATAAGCCCCATGAAACCGGCGTTGAGGATTCCCAAAGCAAAGAGTGTACCAGCCAACTTGCCGGCAAATGGCTGAATCGCCAGGGCAGCGGTTTCGCCGGAAGTAAGCGGTATCTTGTTCATATACAGCGTGGCGGCAGTGGCAACGATCATAAAGAAGGAAAAGAAATCGGTCAGGAACGCGCCTACGTAAGTTTCAAGTTGTGAAAACCCGATCTTGCCGGCTTCAATATTCTTGTCAAAGGCGAAGCTGCTGATGAAGAATTGCCCCCACGGCGTAATGGTAGTGCCGAGGACGCCCATACCAATGAGCAAGTATTGTTTCATATACGCTGGCGTGAAGTCAACGCCGTGCGGGTATGCCAGGTTTGAGAGTGCCAGTCCCCAATCCGGTTTGGCTTTGGTAGCCGAAATGACGTATGCCAGGTAGAAAAGGCTGGTGAGCAGCATCAGCCCCTGGGTGAGTTTGTAATTCCCTTTTGTAACGACCAACATGGCAATTGCGACAATGACGATCATGAATGGTATGACTGGAATGTTGAGCATGGCAGCGGTGGTTTTCACTGCCGAGAAATCAACCGTAATGGTGCCGAGGTTTGCCACCACCAACGCTCCGAATATCACCATCGAAACGCGAACCCCCCACTTTTCGCGGATCAGGTCAGCCAGTCCGCGGCGGGTGACGAGTGTCAGGCGCATGCCCATCTCCTGGGTGAGCCCAAGCAGGGGGGTGATGAGCAGCAGCAAAAAGAGGATGGGATAGCCGAGAGTTGCACCAGCCAAGGAATAGGTGGCAACGCCGCCTGCATCGTTATCCGCCATGGCGGTGACGGTGGCTGGCCCGAATACGCTGAGGAAGAGCAGCATTTTGTGCATGGCAGGATTGGCTGCAATCCGGCGCAGGAATGGGTTAGTTGTACGGCGCATTATGCAACTTCTTTCAACTTAGTCATCTCTCTCATTATTACTCGAAAAGTGTAGCCGAAAGCGCAAAGGCGGAGGCAAAAAAGATTAACACTGACCCGGCAATGGCAAACCATTTTTGGAACGGGGTATTGGTATGTTTTCCCATCAGCGATCGATTGCAGGTTAAGTGGACGAGATAGTAGAACACCAGCGGGAGGGCAATGGCATTTATGGTCTGAGTGATGATTGCCAGTTTGAACAGCGAAATCCCTGGTAAAAGTGCGATGCATCCTGCCACCAGAATTTGGAGGATATAGATCCAGTAAAAAGATTTACTCTGTTTGAAATTCGAGTCCAGACTGCCCGAATGACCAAAGAACTCAGAAAACGCATACGCCGTTGAAAGGCTGACGACCACCAGTCCGATAAAGCCAGCGCTGAGCAGCCCGACGGCAAACAAGGTGCTGGCAAATTTGCCAGTGAAAGGCTCGATTGCCAGAGCAGCTTGCTCACCTGAGGTTAAATGAATCTTGTTCACAAAAAGAGTAGCAGCCGTAGCCACTACCAGGAAAAATGCGATGAAGTGAGTGAGGAACGATCCAACATAGGTCTCAATCTGAGAATATGCCACCTTACTGGCCTCAATGTTTTTATCAAAGGCGAAACTGCTGATGAAGAACTGTCCCCAGGGAGTGATCATGGTGCCAACCACACCCATGCCGATGATGAGATATTCCTCAATGTACTCGGGGGTGAAGTCCACCCCGTGAGGGTAAACCAGGTTTGAAAGCGCCAACCCCCAATCCGGTTCGGCTTTTACTGCAGACACCACATAGGCCAGGTAAAACAGGCTGACGAGCAGCATGATCCCCTGGGTGATCTTGTAATTTCCCCTGGTGACGACCAAAAATGAAATAGCAATGATCAAGATGAGGAAAGGAATGGCTGGAATATGCAGCATGCTGCTGGTGGTCTTGATGGCTGATAATTCAACGGTGACCGTACCTAAATTGGCGATCACAAGCGCTGCGAAGATCAACAGGGAGGCTTTCACCCCGAACTGCTCACGGATAAGATCAGCAAGACCACGGCGGGTTACCAATGCCAGGCGCATTCCCATTTCCTGCGTGATTGCCAGCAGGGGTGTGGTGATGAGAAACAGGAATAGTATCGGATAGCCCAGCGAGGCACCGGCAACAGACAAGGTGGCAATACCGCTGGCATCATTGTCTGCCATAGCGGTAATTGTCGCCGGCCCAAAAACGCCGAAGAATAAGATCAGCTTTTTGGCAGTATGCGACATTAAGAGCCGCTTGAGGAAAGGGTTTGTAATGCGTGCCAAAAGTTCCCCTTTTAGTAAAAGCGCGGCAGGCGTTTCTTCCAGGCTGTGGGGAGGATCTTATCCAGCGCGTCATCTGCAGTGACGATGCCGAGCAGGTGTTTATCATTATCGACCACGGGTACAGCTTGCAGGTTGTACTTGGCAACCACTTGGGCCAGTTCATCCTGCTTGTCGGTAATATTCACCGAAACAAATTTCTTGTGCATGAACTCGCTGACCTTGGTGCGGGGTTGAGCGAAAATCAGTTCGCTGAGGGAGAAGGTTCCAATCAGGTGTTTGTGTTCATCTACCACGTAGACGTAAAGCACATCATCCACTTCTTCTTCCTGGGCGCGGATAGACTCGATTGCTTGGTTGGCAGTCATGGATGGCGTAACGGTCACCAGGTCAGTGGTCATTAAACCACCGGCAGTATCTTCCGGATACGAGAGCAGGATTTTGACCTCATCGCGCTCCTCATCTTCCATCATTTCCAGCAGATCTTCACTGCGTTCCTGGGGCAGTTCAGCCAGCAAGTCAGCGGCTTCATCTGGAGACATTTCCTCCAGCACATCAGCGATTTTCTCGTCTGACATGTTCTTCACGAGTGAAGCCTGGAAGTCCGGTTCCACTTCCTCCAGGGCGTCCGCCAGGTGTTCAATGTCAAGTGAATTGAGCAGTTGACCGCTCTCGGAGTGGCTCATATCGCTGATCAATTCGGCAATGTCCGCCGGGTGCAGATCTTTAAGCTTTTCCACCGGGACCTTGAGGTGCATGAATTCGTCATGGCGCAGGGGTTCAACGTAATCCCAGGAGATGAAGTTTTTGGGATTCTTAGATTTTAGGGTTTCGAAGGGTTTGCTTACACCCATGCGGCGCAGGAGACCCATGCTGCCGATATCCACATTGGAAACGTAATACTCACCCGCCACACGCGTAATCTCAAGGTCGTTCACCCGCACCACGCGGATACCATTGGTGTCGAGGATTTGCTTGTCGAGGATATCCTGTATAAGCGGGAGTTCATCCCCCTTCATTTCGTAATGTGACAGGTGGCCAGAGGAATGATTCAGCGGGATGACTGGAGCAAACAGCACTGCCACCGAGGAGATAGGGTAGGTCTCTACACCGGTTTTCCCGCGCACAGAAATGGCAGTAATTAACGGGTGGGTCATCCCTTCTTTTTGGACAGCATACATTTCTTCGATCTTCCCCATGGCAGCACCATTGGCGTCGACGACAGGTTTATTGATGATCTGGCTGATAAATGGCATGTTTCCTCCTCGCACAAAATAAAAACCGGCAGGTAAAAATTGCCAGCCGGTTACACATCACCGCTGTGCGATCAGGAAACCCTGATCAGGCTGGCGCCTTCCTTAATCCATTGTCAATTGCCAATGTTGATACAGTCCACTGGCAATTGGATGAATTTTGTTTTTGACCAAATGTGGATACACAAAGGCTTCCCTTACGTATAAGAGGGGGGACGTCTTTGGCTGTATCCGTTTCTTGCAGCAACATTGAAAAGCCTTTCTTCCGAATTACAGGATTTACCCTAACGGCTAGCCTATTTTAAGAATTTCACCAATAAATGTCAAGGGGTTGATTCTAACAGTTTACTGCGCTCGAGGCGGAAATTGATGCCCTTCTCGTCCTGGCCAATTTCAACAAATCCGTTTCTAAGCAACACTTTTTGAGAGGCAAAGTTATCCACCAGCACAGATGTGGCGGTGATGGCGCGGCACTCGGAGTGAGAAAAAGCCCACTTGATCATCGCCTCCACAGCCTCGCTCATATAGCCGCGGCGCTGAAAGAATGGATCAATGCCATACCCTATCTCCACTGCACCTTTTTCGTTTGGTATGCCCTTATACCCGACCATTCCGATGCCTATATTTTCTTCATCGACAACAATTAACCAATAGGTATACCAAAGATGCAACTTCTGGTCTGCTTTGGTCATTTTATCCACTTTCATTGTCACCGCCCGGTGAACCTTTCCGTCAAAAAGCGATTCAACCAATGGAACCTCAAGTATAGTAGAAAGGTCCTTAATGGAATTCAGGCCGCTTTTCAACTGAGAAAGGGTGAGAGGGAGTAACCTGAGACGTTCAGTTTCGATCGTTTCCATTTTTCCTCACGAGTTTAATTCAATTCAAATTGTCTCGAGTGAAAACTGTTTCGGGGTATGAGGGACTTTGTCCTTCAAGTAGCGGCGAGGGGATACCCTTCAGGTACTGGTCGAAAAACGCCAAAGTATATGTGTTGATGATGGACAATCCGCGCGGCCCATTGATGGGGCCTTTTAATCCGATCAAAGGTGCAAGCGGAGTGAGCAAGGGAATATCCGAAAAATCGTAATGCTTGCTTCCATCGATCACCATTTTATATTCTATCGCCCTGTCATTTTCATAAAGTCGGTTGAATAATTCAGTATTACGCGCGGTGGACCAGGTCTCGCTTTGCATGAAAAAGAATGGCTGTGTCAATCCTTTATCCAGCATTTCCCGTGAATAGGGAACCATCCACGCATCCTCTGATAAACCTACCTTACAGCGGCTATCGATGTAACAAGTCTCAACGACTGCTCCGCCACCAGTGGAGTGACCAAAAAACCCTACTTTTGAAAGGTCCAATTTGTTCTTGAAGATTGAAGTTATTTCCCCGGTGTTTAATCGTTCAGTCTGGTCAAGTACAAATTGAAGATCGCCAATCCATGCCTGACCAAGCATCCGAGCTGCCCTATCATATTCCTCAACACTCGTAGAATCATCCGGAAGAAGCTTTGGATTGTTGAGAATTGTATGCCCGTCAGGGAACACCACGATACCGGCACCGTACGTATGGTCAGGAGCAATAACAATATAGCCATGGCTTGCCAGGTTCTCAGCCTGATAGGTATTTTGGGTTCGCACCCCCGTCCATCCATGTGAAAAAAGCAAGACAGGGTATGAATTATCATTGTTTAAAACAGGGGCATTTAGATACGAATGGGTTTTTGCCAGGCTGATGTGATCAAAAAGGAAAGGTGGCAGGTTGAACTGTTTGGCTAACACGGGACCGGTAATATCCCATTGTTCCATGTATGGAGCCAATTGGGCATTGTGGTAACCCACAGCAGGGTACCAAACCTGCACCATGATCTCCCGTTTTCCACCGGGAACCGGTGAGAGGGTTTCTGACCGACTTTCATCGACCCAATAAAAAGATGTAGTGCCTATCGCATATGGTCCGGTTGGCTCGGGAAGTGAAGGAACCGGGAATAAGGCAGGGGGAAGAACAGAAAGGATCAAAACTACAAATGTAATTACCCACATCCAACGGTGTGGTTTTTTTATAACCCGATTGCCAGGCATCCTATTTTGCCACAAGGCAAAAAGCGCTAAAAGACTTGCAAGAATGATTGCTGGAGCCATTTGCCAGCGGGTCTTTTCGAAAACGATATGAATAACGATTGAAACAAGCAGAAGCAAAGATAAAAATAATATTATTTTTCGACTGATATATTTATTAGGAAAATTCAGAATTAGGGTGATACCTGCAAGAATAAAAATAGTAATCTCAAAAAAACGCATCTTGATGTCTCCTGGTTATCTTCTGTGCTTAGTGTAGACTACGAGTACACGAGTGTCAACATATTGAAAAAAAGTCTTTCACCCCAAGCGGTTGCAGTTGTTTGTTTATATTGACCACCAAAGAGAAAACCTACTTTGATATAATCTTAATGTTTAATTGGATTCCACAAAAAAGGGCGATAAAAAATGACATCACAAGTGTTTTACGGCTCCCCGCGCCAATCAAAATTGGTGGCAAAAGAAACCCTGCCAGCAAAACTTGACCTGATCCTTGAGCGGCTGCATCTGCGCGACCGCGTTAAGGGTGAGACAGTCTGCCTCAAGCTGCATGTTGGCAACAACATCGGATACTCTGTTATTCACCCGGTTTTCGTGCGCAAAGTGGTGCAAGCCATCAAGGATGGCGGCGGCAAGCCTTTTGTGGCAGATGTGGATTGGGATGTGGAGGGTTGCGAGACCCGCGGCTATACCACCGAAGTGCTGGGCTGCCCGGTCTACCCGGTTGCGGGTCTAAAGGATGAATATTACTATCCCCACGAGTGGGAATACAAAAACATGAAGACCTGGAAAGTGGCAGGTATGGTGGAAGATGCAACCTTCATGGTCAATTTCGCCCATGTAAAAGGACACCCTTCCTGCAGTTACGCAGGTGCTTTCAAAAATATTGCTCTTGGTTGCGTGGTTGGCGATACCCGCCGGCAGATGCACGACACCAATCACTTTGATAAATACTGGTTCAAGGATAACTGTCCCGAAAAATCAGTGATGCAGAAGATCGTTGATTCCTGCCCATTTCACGCCATCGTTGTTGATAAACATGATCCAGATGAAATGCACGTTCATTTCGAACCTTGCAACCAGTGCATGCGCTGTTTAAAAGTAGCTCCTGCAGGCAGTCTCAAGATCGATAGGGTAAACTTTGCTAGCTTCCAGGAAGCGTGCGCGATTTCCACCGCCATTACGTTATCCACTTTTGAAAAAGGCAAGTCAGTTCATCTGGCATTGGCCACGCATATGACGCCCCTTTGTGACTGTTTTGGATTCACCAGCATGCCAATTTTGAGAGACGAGGGTATCTTTGGTTCAGATGATATTGTGGCATTGGATACAGCAATTATTGAAAAAACCGCCAAATTAAAGTTGTTAACCGAGAATCTCCCCACATCCATGGAACCGCAGAACAATGGCGGCCATCCATTTGCGCAGATTCACGGTATCTACAAGGATCCTTATACCGTCGTCCGCTATGGCGAAAAACTCGGGCTGGGAAGCCAGCAGTATGAATTAGTAGACGTACTTCCGGTTGAGGATAAAGGTCCCAGCGTCAATTCCTATTACATCTCGGCCAGCTAAAAAAGTACGAAAATCGGAGTGTATTACCCGGGGAGGTGCAAGCACCCCCCTTTTGCTACGTGACCCTGTAAACCGATGGTTCGATTTCAGAAACCTGCAGCGATTCAAACAATTTGACCAAGACGGCTTTCCGACCTTTGAGAATCGTTTTATAATCCAGGTTTTCTGTCCTGGAAATCTCTGTATGCAGATCGCTGATACACGTTTCAACCAGCTCGAGCAGGATTGCCTTTTCTTCCTCATCCAGGTGAAGGTTGAACACGAAGACCTCCTTTCAGAAACCAAAAAGCTGTCCGTAATTTCGGACAGCCCGGTTATGACTGGTATAGGAATAAGAGCCGTCAACAGTGCTTTGTCAATTTCAGTATATGAGCTTTCAATAACAAAGTCAATACAGGCAAGCCTGCAACCAAATCCATCCCGGCAGCGTATACGGTGTATACAGGAAACGTTCAAGGAGAGAGAAATGGTTAAGAAAGTATTGTTACTTGTTATTGTGTTAGGGCTGGCGCTGACCGGCTGTACTGTTAACGGATTCAATATCAACGTTCCCGGCAAAATCATTGATGGCTCCGGGGATGTTATTACCGAGAATCGCGACGTGGCTGGTTTTGACAGTGTCGACATGCAGGGCATTGGCAACTTGACCATCGTCCAGGGAAGCGAGGAATCCCTCACTATCTCTGCTGACGAGAATTTGCTGCCCTACATCACCACTGGTGTTGTCAACGGCACGCTGCAAATTGGAATGAAACCCAATATCTCCCTTAATCCCTCACGGACGATCGAGTACAAACTGGTGATGAAATCAGTTGCCGGTGTGCAGCTTTCAGGGTTCGGCAATATCGAATCCGAGGGGCTGAAGGGCGAGGACCTTGAGGTCAAGCTTTCGGGGTCTGGCGATATCAATATCGGTACGATCGAAAGTGACGCACTGCTGGTGCGCATATCCGGGTTTGGCGATTTCGATACCCAATCAATTAAAGCCAAGACCCCTACCATTGAGATCACCGGCTCCGGCGATATCCATGTGGACGAGTTGGATGCTGAAGACCTGGCCGTCAAGATCAGCGGTTTTGGCAACGCAAAAATTTCCGGCAAGGTACTCACGCAGGATATCCAGATCCTTGGTTCAGGTGATTTCGAAGCCGATGACCTTGAAGCTAACAGCGCGTCAGTCAAGATTACCGGTTTTGGCAATGCCAACATGTGGGTGAAGGATGAATTAGGCATCACCATCACTGGCAGCGGGGACGTAGCGTATTACGGCAGCCCGCGCGTCACCCAAACCATGACGGGTTTTGGCAAGGTCAATTCGCTGGGTGACCACAAGTAATTAAGCAGCTATTTTCTCTAAATACACCTTGATGAGGTTAACACATTCCTTGACAAGGTGTATTTTTTAATTGGTGCTGCTAATGATTAAGAATCTGTGACAAGAACAAACGTGTCCGATCCTGTTTTGGGTTGTTAAAAAAATCACCCGGAGAAGATTGCTCAACGATCTGCCCTTTGTCCATAAAAACCACTTCATCTGCAGCAGCTCGAGCAAAGCCCATCTCATGGGTGACTACGATCATGGTTATTCCGGCTTTGGCGAGATCAAGCATCACCTCGAGCACCTCTTTGATCATTTCAGGATCCAGCGCGCTCGTGGGTTCATCAAAAAGCATCAACTTGGGATTCATTGCCAATGCCCGCGCAATAGCGACTCTCTGTTGTTGCCCGCCAGATAACTGGGCAGGATAGCAATTGGCTTTTTCTTCGATCCCTACGCGTTTCAATTGCTGCATGGCAATTATTTCAGCCTCTTCTTTTGAGGTTTTTTTTACGATGCGTTGAGCCAGGGTGATATTCTCAAGTACAGAAAGGTGGGGATAAAGGTTGAAATGTTGAAAGACCATGCCTATCTCTGCTCTGACCCGGTCAAGTTGCTTCGGGTTGCGAGTCAACTTTTCGCCGTCAATCCAGATATCACCACCGGTTTTTTCCTCTAACTGGTTAACACATCGTAATAGCGTGGATTTACCAGAACCACTGGGACCAATGATGACAATGACCTGCCCCTTTTTTACAGTCAGGCTTACGCCGTCAAGAGCTTCAACACCCGTAAAGTTTTTCCGCAGGTTTTCAACAACGACCATATTTTCAGCGCTGTTCATTTTTTTGGATTCTCCGCTCAACCATCTTCATTACAAATGATAAAAACATAGTCATCGTAAGATACAAAACCGCCAGGGTAAGATAGGATTCACGGAACTGAAAAGATCTGCCGGCATACAGTCTGGCGATTTGCGTTATATCGCGGATTGCCAGGACAGACACCAGGGAGGAATCCTTTAACATGGAAATAAAATCATTCCCCAAGGCGGGAAGCACGTTGCGAATAGCCTGGGGCAGGATTATGTAGCGCATAGCTTGCCAGTTGGACATCCCCTGGGATCTGGCGGCTTCCATTTGACCCCTGCCGATGGATTGAATCCCTGCTCGAAAGATCTCGGCCAAAAAAGCGCCGTAGGTAACTGATAACGCGATAATGGCTCGTAAACTCATCGATACCGAATTATTCTCGAGGCTGGAAAGGGAACTGCCAATACCAGTCACGCCCAAACCGGTGAACCATGATCCTAAAGCCTTAATGCCATCCACCACGACAGGGACACCAACAAAGGCGATGAAAAAGATCAACACCAACATCGGAATTCCCCGGATTATTTCAACATACAGAGTTGCCAAATTCTTGAAAAAGATGTTGTCCGATATCCTGCCTAAACCGGTAAGCAGGCCTAGAAAGAGGGCAACAAGATACGCGATTATGGTTATGGAAATGGTGGCGCCAATCCCAGCTTTTATAAAATTAAACGCATCACGATAAGTTTCTTTTGTGGCGACCACCACGATAGTACCAATCGCAATTAAAATAATCCCAACAAGCCACCAGGGGGTCGTTTTAATATTTATCGCCAGATAACTCTTGAATTCAGAAACACTTCGAAATTCCAGTTTTTGCCTTTTTATTCCGGATCTTTCCATCCTGCTCTCATTTCTAAAACTCCCGGCAGTGAGGAATCCCCCCACCGCCAGGAGATTTAACGATCATAGCGTACTGTTATTTAATATCGTCATAGGTGATCTTAAACTCAGGTCCAAAGAACTTCTGATTCAACTTTCCGAGAGTTCCATCGTCAACCATAGACTGCAAGGCTTTGTTTACCGGGGCAACCAATGCGCTTCCCTTAGGGAAAATGAATCCAAGTTCATCACTGGAAATGGATGGACCAATAAGTTCAAGGTCTTCTGCGTTGGTACCCTGGTAGCCCATCCCCACAATCTCATCAATGATGACGGCATCCACGTCACCGGCGATCAACGCCTGTACCGCAAACGGGAATGTGTCAAACGCTTTGATTCGATCTTCTGGCAGGAATTTCACAGCTGTTTCATAGTTTGAGGTGCTCACCTGAGTACCCATCATAAATTCGGGATTTGCAGCAAATTCTTCGATGCTGGTAAATCTGGATTCCCCTTTGAGAACCAATAATTTTTGTTGAATTTTTACATAACCCATTGAGAAATCAACTTGTTGCTGGCGGTCTGGGGTGTTGGTGACGCCATCTGCGCCAACGTCATACTGCCCATTTGAAACAGCCTGGATCATTCCATCCCACGCGGATTCAACAAATACAGGTTCACAGTGAAGGCGGGTACAAATTTCTGCCCAGGTTTCGTAATCCCATCCACCTGGTTCGCCAGTATTAAGTGAAATGTAATTGAATGGCAAGTAGGCATTCTCTACTGCAATATTAACCTTTTGGCATTTAAGATCAACCAGCGCGGTGGATGCTTTTCCTAAACAACCATCAGGTTGAGCAACACTACCACAGGCACTTAAAACAAGAACGGAAACAAGCGCTACGATCATAAAAAGCGGGTACTTGCGTTTCATATAAAACTCCTCAAATAGATAGTTTTCCGGAAAAACAGGCGCTGGCAATAAGCCCTGCCTTTTCCTGAATTGATTGGTTTTCCTGTACCTTCCGCGCGAAAGAATACAAAAAGCCCTCCTGTTGAAGGGAGGGCTAGGAAAACTCTGCAAAATGCTGTTATCTACTCACAAAAAACCTCAACAGCGCCCAGAACCCTTCAAAAGAGTGGCGTTTGTATGACGATGATGCTTATGAGCAAATAAAGATAACATAGCGAAGTTTATAACAAATTCATTACCAAAAGTCAATAGGCAATTATAAATCGATTTTAAATCGATTTTTCGTACACTCTATATCGACGGAGATTCTTCACACCCAACTTGTAAAGGGCGTTGTTCATGCGGTCGTTGTCCTCCAGGACGTAATTGATCTCCAGACGGATCTTATTTGTGTAGATAGCCTCATATGTGGCGCGGTAGAGCAAGGTATCAATAGCTTTTCCCTGGTACTCCGGGATAACGCCCAAAGCCCACATGCGGTACTGCTGCAGGCGGGGTAATTGCGTCAGCATTTTCACCCATCCAAAGGGCAGCAGGGATCCTTTGAGCCCCTTAAGAATGACGTTCACATCTGGCAGTGTCATGGCAAAACCAATGGGCTTTCCCTCGGCAGTTTCGGCGATGATCACAGCCCTGGGATTGATGATCTGCTTGAGGTCGTGCGCCATGGTGCGTGCTTCCTCATCTGTCACCGGGTAAAACCCCCAGTTATCGGAGATGGATTCATTTGCCAGCCGGGTGATGGTCATCACGTCGGCTTCGAGGTTGTGCATATTCACCGGCCGGGTATGAACGTTGTAGCGTTTGGCTACTTTTTCTGTCAACTCGAGTATGCGCGGGGGTATGGCATATCCCTCCCGGGCGTCGATAACGTAGATCATCAGGTCTTTGGCTTTGGAAAAACCAAATTGAGTCAGCAGATTGTTGTAGTACGGCGGGTTGTAGGGTGCGAGGATCACAGGAGATGGCTCGAACCCTTCAACAACCAGCCCCCATTCCTGGCTGGCAAAACTCCACGGACCGCGTATACTGGTCATGCCTTTGCCGCGCAGCCAGTCACGTGCGGTGGAAAATAGCATGTTGGCAGCTTCAGGGTTATTGACGCACTCAAAGGAGCCAAACAGTCCGATGGGCTGTTGCCAATGATCAAGCGCCAGGTGGTCAAGGAAAGCAGAAATCCTGCCAACGCAGGTTCCATTCTCCATCGCCAAGAAGAGCTCATAGGTGCAGTGATTCAACATCGGATTTTTCGCCGGTACGAACTGTGCCTGCTGTTCAGAGCGTAATGGTGCCACCCATACCGGATCGTCTTTATACAGGCGGTAAGGAAGATTGATGAATTCCTCTAATTCGCTGTGGGACTTGACCTGGATAATCTCCATAATGACTCCTTGATGCAAGATGGATTAATTATGCGCTTAATAACAGTAAAGAGCCTTAATTCTTAATGGCAGTGATGACCAGATTGGCGCTTTTCTCCGCATCAAAATCGCCACCGCCAAGACCGCCAAAAAAGCGAGGGTTTGAAAACCCTGCCTGTGTTAACGCAGCAGCAAGATCATTATGCGTTTGCGGGAAAAGGTGGGTGGAGGTCAGCCTGGCGCGCCATTCTTCGCTGCCCTCGCGGTAGAGGGTAACGATATTAAACCGGATCAGCCCGTCAGGTTCAAAATCATAAAAGCGCTGGAATACCCATTGATGCTCCCCCTCGTTGTGTGTCTGGGGTTCCATCCAGCGTTCATGTTTGGCAAGGACGCTGTCAAAATTGCGGTTCTGGATGAGTAGCAGACCTCCCGGCGTAAGGCAGGAATGAAAATCGTTTAACGCGTTGGCAAGTTCAGTTTGGGTCAGCAAATGCGGCAGGGAATTGCCCAGGCAGAGGAGAGCGTCAAAGTTGCCTTCGCCAAACGTCTGCGCAAGGCTGCCAAACCCCACGGCTTCAAAGCGGAGGTCAGTTCCGGCAGCGCTGGCATTTTCCCGCGCCACCCTGATCATTTCAAGGCTCAAGTCTGCGCCAAATGCCCGCATCCCCTCCTTCGCCAGTGCCAGCACGTGCTGCCCGGTTCCGCAAGCAGCATCCAGCACCCGCAATGGGGTATCCTCCGGCTTTTTGATACTGCCAAGCTGTTTGAGCAGGAAGGGCATTTCAAACGCCAGCCGGTTGGGCCAGTTTACAAAGCGGTCATAATCCCTGGATAATAGATCGTACATGTTGCCTCCTATTGATGAATCGAATGCAGCAGGAGTAGAATTAATAAAACGGGTCGGAAAGGAAAATTAAACCTTCAATGATTGCATTGTTATTGTTAGTTTACCCTTATTTAGCCTGGGGCGGTACCCTGATCATAATGATAGGCGTAGTAATTGCTTCTATTTCGTACCGAGGTCGCAAACAGGAGCGTTACTCCCTCTTCAACCATTTCATTTCCGAGTTGGGCGAGGTGGGAATCTCGAAGCATGCCCGGGCATTCAATATTGGGATGATCTGCGGGGGTATTCTGTTCCTGCCGTTGATGGTTGGGCTAGGGGTGCGACTCAACTCCGTTTTTGGATGGCTGGGAACGGTTTTTGGGCTGGTGGCGGCAATATCAGCAACTCTGGTGGGGGTTTTCTCGATGGAACGTCTCACTCCTCACCGCCGCGCCGCCATGACCTTCTTCCGCAGCGGGCTATTGACCGTCCTGTTTTTTACGATTGCGATATTTACCCAATCCGGGGAGCAAAAACTGATTCCACTGGGCGTGAATATCATCGGTATCATTGCCCTTGCCAGTTACAGCACCTTTTTGCTCACGGTGCGCAACAAGATGGATAAGGATGAGAATCCCAATTACATCCTAGACCCGCAGCAACAACCAGACAGGCCGCGAGTGTGGCGCTCTGCTGTGCTGGAATGGAGCATCTTCTTTTCCACATTGATATGGTTTGTTATGGCTGGTGTCTATTCACTTTTATGAAATTTCTGGAACCGAAATAGAATTTTCTCCGTCTTAAGGGTAAAGCGTGAGGAGGTTCAAAATGAAACCACGAAAAATATTACCAATCATAGGGATTGCCTTGCTCCTAGCCCTACTGGCAGGCTGTGACAAGGTGGTGAATGTGGACTCTTTAATGAATGGCAGTTCTGTTACTCTTGAAAAAGGGCAGCAGATGGTGCTCAAGCTGGCATCCAACCCGACCACCGGTTCCGACTGGGAAATTGTTAGCCTGGATCCTGCTGTCCTGAAGCAAGTTGGCGAGGTGGAATACAAACCGGATTCCATGCTCATCGGGTCGGGCGGGGTAGATACCTGGACTTTTGAGGCAGCAGGCAGTGGACAGATGCACCTGCAGTTGATCTATCACCGCATCTGGGAAAAAGAAATTCCCCCGACAGACACATTTGATTTGGATATTGTAGTCAAATAAAGAAAATATTGGAGATTTTTTCCTCACCCCACCCCCTCTCCAATAGGAGAGGGGCGCAGGGGCGAGTTTTTTTGTTATTAATCAGCTTTCTGCCCGGTCATTTCCGCATGTTTCTGGCGGGTGATGGGATACCAGATAAGCAGCGGCAGTGCGATGAGGAAAGCGATAACAGGCACAATGGCAAAGAAGAATCGGATGCCAAAGAGCGTCTGGGTTGATTGGACAGTCGCGCCCCCATAGAATCCGTAGAATTTCAACGCCCATCCCATGATGAAGGCACCCAGTCCGCCGGAGATCTTGCCCAGCAGGGAGTTTGCGCCAAAATAAATGCCCTCATGCCGTTCGCCGGTCCGCGCCTGGTCCACCTCCACCACGTCGGGGATCATGCTCCACGGGAAGACGTACTGCGCCGAAAAACCCAACCCTGCTACAAAAGCCACCGCATAGATCAACGGGGTAGGATGGTTGGGCAGGAAGAAAGCGCCGATGATGGCAACGCAGGCAATGCCAAGGCCGAGGGCGTAAGCCGGACCCTTGTTCAGTTTCTTGGATACCAACTGCCAGGGAATGAGGAATATGCCAATCGTCCCCAGCATCACCAGCATGACCAGGAAGAATTGGTCTGCCATTTGGAGCTGATAGGTTACAAAGTATGTCAACAAGCCGGTGAGCAAGGTAAAACTGACGCTGATGATGGTGCTCATGATCATGTACTGGACGAAGGGACGATTCTTGAAAATCTGGATAATTTGCTTCCAGGGCGGCATTATGGCAGGTACCAGGTCGGGATTGGGTCTTTCTTTCACAAATAAGGTGGTGATGAGAACGGTGATGGCAGCCACAACCCCGAAAATTGCGCCGGTGTAACTATACGCTGCTGGTTCGGAAGCCCCCATGCCGATGAACATGTTTGCCAGCATCGAGGTGGCACCCGCCCCCAGGATGTATCCCAGCACGGTGAAGATCATGCGGATGGAGATCAGCGAAGTGCGTTCATTGTAATCGTAGGTCAATTCAGCCGACATGGCATAGTATGGAACACTGACGATGGTTTGGGTGGTATCCACCAGCAGGAAAGAGCCGAGGACAACCAGGAATGCCGCTGCGCCGGTGAGACCCTTGGGCAGCGAGAACAGCAGCCATACCGTCAGACCAAAGGGGATTGCCCCGAACAACATATACGGTTTACGCCGCCCCCAGCGCGTGCGGGTGCGGTCCGAAAGGTAACCTACGAGGGGATCGTTGATGGCGTCCCAGGTGAATTTACCGACCAGCAGTGCGGTTCCAATTAGCGCCGGGTCCATGCCAAGCACCTTATTATAGTAAAAGAACAGCACGAACTGGATGGCGGCGGTGACCATGGCAATACCCAGGTCTGCCGTACCGTAGGCGAACTTTGTCCCCAAGGACAACTTTGCAGTTTTCGAAGTGGCTTCCATTTTCTAGCGTCTCCTCATGGCTTGTTTGGCAAGGATTAAAAACTCATCTCCACGCACAACATGGAGATTGGGAATATCCAGTTTATTGACGAACTCGACGATATCCACGATGGTGGTGCGGTAAGCAAAAAGATGAACTCCGATGAAACGCGGCGTCTGTGCATGTTCGAGCAGGCGATTGTGAATGGTTGGTAATAATTCCCCGGCATGCAACGAAATCTCGTGCACCAGCGGGGAGACATTGGCCACGATCGGAATATCCTCCACGAGGGTCTGCGGTGCCCGGCTGACGACGGCATAGCCGCATAAGTAGCCCAACAGGTCACCGTGATGCTTTGCCAACTGACGCAATACCCGCCGCGGAGGATCAGCCACATACGAGGTGACCACATTGATCCCCGCCAGGCGGCAAATGTGCGTAGTCTCCTTCATGTAGGCAGGGAAATTGGGCATCAGTGGCGGCACCACGTAACCTGCGCCGGAAGGTCCGGCGATGAGACAGTCGTTTGGGGTTGCGGTGCGCTGATAGCGCTCCAGCAGGGCGGGGGCGATCTCCACCAAAAGAGGCTGGCATTCCCAGTTGAAGGGCACTTTACCGCGGGATGTGCTGCGCCAGTTGCCCAGTTCCGCGCCGTTCATCATCATCAACTGGTCGCCATCGGATAGGGTAAAGGTGAGGTATATGCCTTTTGGGTCAAGCTCTTGGGCAGGCAACGCAGCAGGGGGCGTGAAACCCAGCGGTTTTACCCTGCTGTGGAATGAAAAATTGCCGGCGATATGCGAAGGCACCAGGCGCAGCCCATTCGCAGAGAGCTGCAGCATGAACGCCAGTTCATCATCGCGGCGGGTATGCCAGCCAAAGATGGTCGGGAAGGTGCCTGACCTAACCGCGTGCTGGATGCAGTTGGATAAACGTACTTCCGCGTCCTGCCTGCCCATGAGGAAGAGGGCGAGCCTGCGCAGAAGACCGTCCAGACGCAGCGCAAAAATGAATTCGCGCAAGGTGGGAGGTCCAAAGGCTAAAAGCATTAATAAAGTACTGCCCAGTCCCTTATGCGTACTCTTCAGACTGTAGGTGAAGATTTTCTGTTGCACCAAATAATCCACGAATTCGGGGCGCTGCCAGCCGGGTTCCACGTTGGCCACCTTGCCCGGTGAGCACAGGTGAAAGAGATTCTCAAACGCCCACTGGTAAAGCTCAACACGATCTTTCCAGCGTCCGATCAGGTTTTCTGCCGGGGGCAATCCTAATTGCTGTGCCCAGGGTTCCATACCGGGGGCGACAGGCAACAGGTTCTTCTGCGCGCACAGCATCAGGGCAATGTTAGCCGTATCGTCCAAAGCCGGATCCCACAGGACGTACCCATTCAGGTCAGCCATGTTCTCGCGGATGAGTTGTTCTAGAGAAAGAATCTGCGCCTGAAAACCATGCGCACCCTTGTAATAGTCGATGTTGTGGCGGTCCTGGTACCCCAGCAGGTCGCGGTACTTGCCGAACCACAATTCATCATCGAGGAAGACCTCGTTGGTACGGCGGGCAGCCGGGTCATCGTAGATGCCGTAATCGAGCATGACTTTAGGTCCCTCGCGGTTCAACAATCCCTGCAGGGCAGCCGCGCACAGGCGCATGGGATAATCCAGCGCCGAAACATCCACAACTACAAGATTTTGTGCGGGGAGCATGGTTTGATTATAGAGAGGATTATTGCAAAGTCAACCGGTGAGACTTATTCGATATCGATAAGCGACTTATGAGTCAGGTTCATAAAGACGTCTTCCAGGGTGATCTCGCCTGGGGTGACAAACGCGTCATTGATCTGGTTATTTGTCAGCACGGCTGCCAGCCTTTCTGCGTCCATTTTTCCGTGCTTCGTGAGAAGATGCACCTGGTCGCCTAAAAGGCTGATCTGCATACACTCCGGTAGTTTTTCAAGAACCTGCGTGACAAGCGTAAGTGAAGGAGACGTGATGTTCCAGGCCTCTCCGCGCAGCACCGAATGTTTGAGGTGGGTGGGGGTGTCGAAAGCCAGCAGTTTACCCGCGCGCATCAACCCCACGCGGTGGCAGTACTCGGCTTCATCCATATAATGCGTGGTGGTGAAAATGGTCACCCCCTCCGCAGCCAGTTGGTAGATGAGCTCCCAGAATTCACGCCTTGCCACCGGATCAACGCCCGAGGTTGGCTCATCGAGAAACAGCAACTGCGGTGAATGCACCAGGGCAATCCCCAGGGCCAGGCGCTGGCGCCAACCCGCTGAAAGTGAACGGGTAAGGGTCTGCGGATGATCCTTCAGACCGACTAAATTGAGAGTTTTAGTAACGGATCCCTTGTCTTTGACGCCATACACGCCGGCGTAGAATTGCAGGTTTTGCCACACGGTCAGGTCATCATACAGCGCAAACTTTTGCGACATATATCCGCAACGGGCACGCACCTCTTCGGTTTGTTTGTAGGCATCGAAACCCATTACCTTTGCCTCGCCCGCAGTTGGTTGCAGCAGTCCCAATAACATTCGGATGGTGGTGGTTTTTCCGCACCCATTGGGGCCAAGGTAGCCCACGATCTCACCCGGCTGTACCGCAAAGCTGATGTCATCCACTGCCACGAAATCACCGAATTTTCGGGTCAGGTGTTCAACGAGGATAATCGGTTCAGTCATGAGGCACCACGGCGTCACTGGTGAGCGAGAGGAATACATCCTCAAGTGTGGGGGATATTAATCGAATTGAAGAAAGCGGCTGCTTACGCGGCATCGCTTCCAGCGCAGCCATCACTTGTGCTGCTTCGCCCGCTGTTACGCGCATATGCAGCCGGTCCCCGAAGGGACGGACGTCTTCAACGCCTGGCAGCGTCATCAAAGTTGAACGCATGGTCAAGGGTTCCCGGGTGATGACCTCCACGATTTGCCCCTCCAGCACGGCGCGAAGTTCACCGGGGGTGCCTTCGGCAATGATCCTTCCGCCGCGCATGAAGCCTAGGCGGTGGCAGCGGCTGGCTTCATCCATATAGGGTGTGGTCAGGATGACTGCCATTTTCTCATCGCTAACCACGCGCAGGATCAACTGCCAGAAGTCCTGCCGGGTCACGGGGTCAACACCGGTAGTCGGTTCGTCGAGGAGTAAGACCTTCGGCCGGGTCACCAATGCTGATGCAAGTCCTAACTTTTGCTTCATCCCGCCGGAGAGCGCGCCGGCACGCCGGTCGGCAAAACCAGAGAGCCCAACAAAGCCCAACAATTCCATGCAGCGTGGTTTCCACTCACTGGAGGGCAGACCACGCACTTCAGCAAAGAAGCGGATATTTTCCAATACTGATAGATCTTCATATAAAGAGAAGCGCTGCGAAAGGTAACCCACCCGGCTGCGGACCTTCTCCGGGTCTTTGCCAACCTCAAAGCCGCATACTTCAGCCGTGCCGGCATCGGCGCGCAACGCGCCGATGAGCAAACGCAGGGTGGTGGTTTTACCCGCGCCATCCGAGCCGACCAGTCCATAGATCTCACCCTCTCCAATGGAAAAACTGACGTCATCCACGGCGCGGGTGGAACCAAAAGACTTTTGCAGCGAAGCAGTTTTAAGGAGGATCATTCTTGTGGTAGAAATACCAGATCGGTCGGCATGCCGGCTTTTAATAAACCGGCGGTATTGTCAATCGCCAATTTAACAGCAAAGACAGTGGTTTTGCGTCCCTCGGTGGTGGAGGTGTTGCGCGGGGTGAACTCGGCTGTATCCGCGATCTGGATGACATGGGCAGTAAACACCTCCGCCGGGAAGGAATCCACTGTTAACGTGGCAGTCTGACCTAACTTGACCAGCCCGATTTCTTCCTCCGGAACATACACGGTTATCGTCAGGGTATCCGGCCGGGTGAGCGCCAGCACCTGCGCGCCAGTTGCCGCTACTTCTCCAGCCTGAGCCGTCACTTCGGAGACCATCCCGTCAGTGGATGCCGTTACGGTTAGCCTGGAAATTTGAGTATCAATTAACGCCAACTGGGCGTTTGCCTGGTCAACAGCAGTGTGTGCCTGTTCCAACGCGGCGTTGGCGGCTTTCCATTTTGGAGATTCCTTACCGATTTGAAGCTTGAGCAGCGCTTCACGCGCCAGGTTGACACGCTCGGCCATCAAGGTGACCTGGGTACGGTCGGTGATGATGGCTATTGCCGGCTCGCTATCCTTGAGATCATCATAGGTGGTTTGGGCGATATCCAGGTTTTCGCGGATATCATCCACCTGCGCCTGGGCAGCGTCGATCAGCTCCTGATTCTGCGAAAGGCGTGCCCGGGTGATGGTATTCTCAGCATTCAGCAGGGCGGCGCGCTCACGCATCAGGGCAATTTCCGCTGCCTTAAAGTCAGTGGATGCCTGCTCTGCCAGTTTGAGCGTCAAGGTGTTCTGGGCTTTCTCCAGCGCGGATTCGGCATTCATTAACTCTGTCTCAGCAGCAGAGATCAATTCAGCCTGGCTGAAATAGGCATCCGGCAGGGTATACCCGGATGGATTGCTGGCAGTCCACAAAGCGGTGCGGGCAGCACCGGATTCAAGCTGAACGGCGGCGTCAACAACGTCAAATTGGGCGAAGGCATTGGCAAGAGCACTGCGTGCAAGGTCCACACTGGTGCTGGCGGCATTGCGCTGGGCTTGCAAGAGTGTGTCATCCATGCGGAAGAGTTTGTCGCCAACTTTGACAGAATCTCCCTCATGCACAAAGACTTCCACTATCTTGCCCGAACTCTCGGCGGCAATGGTGACCTTCTCCCCTTCAATTGTGCCTGAAAGCGCCAGGTTGCCCTCTTCCTTTTGGGTCAGGGCGCGGATGCCATAGTATGCACCAACGAAAAGCCCGATCACCAGCAGGATAATTAACGGAACGGGTGGTTTTTTGTGAGACATGTCTACTCCTTTATTAATCCAAACGCTTGCGGAAACGCAAGGACGCCGCAATGAAAATGATGACGCCAAACGCAAATAACGCCAGGCACTCCACCCAGATGGCGCTCAAACCGGATCCCTTGAGCATCACGGCGCGAAGGATTTGCAAGTAATAGCGCAACGGAACAATAGCAGAGACCCAGCGCAGTACCAGCGGCATGGCTTCCAAAGGGAAGAAGAAACCGGAGATAAAGATGGAGGGCAACAGGGTCATCCACACGGTCAGCATAGCTTCCTGCTGGGTGTTGGCAATGGTGGAGGCGAACAAGCCGATCCCCAACCCGGAGAGAAGCAGCAGCCCAGAAGAGAGGATGATGAGCCAAATGGAACCGCGGATGGGCACGCCGAATACCCAGTGACCCAGGGCGAGCACCTCAAAGGTATCGATGAACGCCAGGATCACGTAAGGCAGGATCTTGCCCAGCACCAGTTCCCAGGGGCGGATGGGGGTGACGATGAGTTGTTCAATCGTGCCGCGTTCGCGCTCGCGCACGACCGAGGTGGCAGTGAGGATTGAGGTGATGGCAAAGAGGATCATGCCGATGACGCCGGGGATCATAAAGTAACTACTCACCAGGTCGGGGTTGTACCACACCTGCGGGCGCACTTCAAGCGGCGGGGTCAGGCGGTCAACGTTGATGCCGGAGCGCGATAGTTTTTCCACCATCAGGGTGGTGGCCTGTGCCTGCCCGATGAGGATGGCTGCTGAATAGGCGGTGGAGGCGGAAGTGGGGTTGGAGCCATCCAGGATAAACGCCACCTGTGCATCGCCGCGCACCAGCCGGGTATTGTAGTCCGGCGGGATGATGAGTGCCGCACTGGCAGTACCCGCCTGGATGAGTGCGCGGATCTCCTCTTCGGAGCTGGCGTATTGGGAAATTTTAAAGTAGTCCGCGGTATTGTAAGCATTAATGAGTGCGCGGCTTTCGGAGCAGCGGCACTGGTCAAATACCACCAGGGGAATGTTGCGGATGTCATTGGTAGCGGCGTACCCCAGCAAAAAGAGCTGCATGATGGGGATGAGGAGGATGATTGCCAGGGTGCGCTTGTCGCGAAAGATTTGGATGAATTCCTTGCGGATGATGGAGCGGAGGCGGGTGTTCATGTTTTGTCCTTTGACAGGAGTACGCCGTGGAGGAATATATCGACAAAATGGTCCAGGTGATCAGTGTTGGTGATGGAAATTGGCGCATTGACCAGCAGCATCTCGGTCATGTAATAGGAGAAGAATAATCCAAGAAAAGCGCGGAAGAGCGCGATGGGGGGAATAACGCGCAATTCATGCTCGCTGTGTTGGAAGCGCTGAACCAGCGGCAGAACGAGCGGGTAAAAGGTGGCAAATAATGTCGGCAAATTGCGACCCTCGAACTCGACCATCTCAGTGAAAAGCAGTTTGATGAAGTCCGGACGGTGGCCTAATTCAGCGATCATCGAACGGGCAGCATTACGAATGAATTCTTCTGCGGTGTCTCCAGGTGCGGAAAGTAGGATGGGGAAAACGGTGTGAAACGGGTGGCGCGCGATGAGCACTTCCACGAAGATGGCATCTTTGGATGGGAAGTGATTGTAGATACCGCTGAGCGCTAAACAGGTGCGCTCGGAGATCTGGCGCATGGAGGTGGCAGCGTACCCTTGCTCAAGGAATAGCGCATATGCAGCGTCTAAGATGTTCTGGCGCGTGCGTTCACCTTTGGTGGATGGAGCGGATTCTATCATAGAATAAAAACGAACGTTCGTTCCTTTTAATTATTGTACATTCTGTTTGTAAAAAGTCAATATGTTTTCCAATTAAATTCGCTCAAAGAGAAGAATATATAATTGTAGATATAGGGTGGAGGTAGAATTGTATTTTCAATAATGATAGAGGAAAATTTGGGAAAGTTTCTTGAAAGTGAAAAGCTAATCCAGGAACATTTTAAAAGAAAACTCACAATACATTACCAAAGAGGCGCGTGAAGATGGCGAATATAAAACCAAATTGCGCCCATTTTGTTTGCCTGTAGACCTTGCAGAACAAAATCTACTTCCAGTGATAAGGAAATCAGCGCTTGATTATTTCTCCAAACACAGAATCAAGTGGCACGATGGACAAAACGGAAAACCAAGCAATCATATGTGCGACTCGCAGGTTTGTTGTGTGAATTTCCTTTATCCATTTGCGAATAAACCGGATGCGTTGGCGAAGGTACTGCACACTGTTTATCCTGAAATCGAACAAATGCTGCCGGTTGAGGACCGGCAGTTTGTTAGTTTTAAATGGATAGGCGAACAGAATTACCTTTGTGAAAAGATCACCAGAAATTGGCAGCGCACCCGCGGAGCTAATTTCACCACTGCAGATGCCATTGTTATGTTTGAACGCAAAGATAAAAAATGGCAAATCGTTCTTATCGAGTGGAAATATACTGAATCATATGGTTATGGTTTTTTGAAGTATTCTAAAAGTGGAACTGATAGGACAGGCATTTATCGCCATCTTTTTGAACATGTTGATTGCCCGATAAACAAAGATGCTTTACTTGATTATGAAGATCTTTTTTATGAGCCTTTCTATCAATTCATGTGCCAACAATTTTTGGCTTATGAAATTGAAAAAGCGCATGAGTTAGGTGCAGATATTGTCAGTGTTTTGCATATTGCCCCCGCACACGATCATGATTTTTGTAAAGTGACTTCACCAAGGTTGGTTGAACTTGGGGATTCCGCAACGCACGTTTGGGAGAAAATTGTAAAAAAAGGAGATTCATAAGCGTCAGCACTGAAAAATTATTCGGTGACCTATTTAAAATTCCAGTACCCAAAATTGACTCATGGAAAGAATATATAGATTCCCGATACAAATGGATCAAACAATAGTAAAAAGGTATTTTAAATAACGAAGAGATAGAAATACAGTAGGGGAGGTTCATGAACCTCCCCTACGATTGAATTAAATGGCGTTGTCGCGTTCGTTGCACCCGTACGCTATTGGCAAATCCTCAAAGGGTTAAAAACAAAAGAAATTGGCAAAGCCAATTTCTCAATCGTGAAACGAACGTGCGGGGAGGGAGAGATTCGAACTCTCGGTCGAGTTTAAAGCCCGACAATCACTTAGCAGGCGATCCCGTTCGGCCACTCCGGCACCTCCCCGGGTATTCAATTGTTCCCTGTGATAAAAGATCTGGCGGAAGGGGAGGGATTCGAACCCACGTTGACTTTCGCCAAACCTGTTTTCAAGACAGGCGCCTTAAACCGCTCGGCCACCCTTCCAATCTTCGTGCAGGGACTGTCATTTTATCATGGTTGACTTTGACGGTAAAGATTAGTAAAAAGGGCATCTCACACAGAGACACAAAGTGATAAAACCGGGAGGCTATATCAGTTCTTAATTATTCTTAAGCGTTTTCGGATATTAATCGAAATTTGCCGAGATTGCCCACTTGCACCGCACTACGTTTGGCGCAGTGCAGGTGACACCCCCAAAAAGCGGGAGCTGTAATGACAATAAAGTTATATGGTGCGCGCAATTTCCGATTTTCCGTGTATTCCATGGTTAAAGGTTTTCACCAGGCACGAACAACTCCGAGCATTCCCCCGCGTCACGCCCCAGCACCCCGGCGGGCGCGCGCACAAGGGCCGATGCAATCCACATGTCGCCCACCGCGCCGCTGGTATTGAGGATGAGCAACCACACCAACGGTGAGTCCGCCCAGCCCGGCAGCATTGCCAGCCCGAGCACGCTCAACACGGTGATGCCCACCAGCGGCGCCAGAGCACTGATTAGGTACTCCCGCCTGGGCAGGTACCAGTCCGGCATGGCAGCGTAGGCGTAGAATCCCTTGAAGGCGAATTTGGGTTTAGCGTGGGTAAAGAGCCAGAAGAACAAGCCGTGCAAGCCTTCGTGGAGGACGATCATCACCACCATCACCGCCAGCAGCAGCCCAAGTAAACCGGCTGCACCTGCCAGACCGTTTATTTTGGTATTCGATCCGACAGTGCCGGTCTTACTCAACCAGCCGGCAAGCAATGGGAAGAACACCGCGCTCGCCAGGAAGAGTACAATACCCCACACGTTAATCTGGATCATACTTTTCCGTTCAAGGATGTTCAGACTTCTGAAGAGGTGGTAATTTTCGGGCAGGGATTTCGTTGGGGTAAGATTCATGAGGGCATTATATAATACAAACATCACCAATGGAGGAAACATGCGAGCACGCAGAGCCTTACTTTATGTTCCAGGCAGCGATTTGCACAAGATTGAGAAGGCTGCTGCCCTGGATGTGGATGGGGTCATCCTTGATCTCGAGGATGGCGTTTCTGAAAACCGCAAGGATGAAGCGCGCCGGATCATTGCACAGGCTTTGAAAACGCTCAACTTTGGGCGCTCCGAGCGCCTGGTGCGCATCAACCCCTTCTACACAGGGCGGGCAGAATCGGACCTTGACGCCGTGCTATCCTCAAAGCCCGATACGATCATCGTGCCCAAAGTGGATTCACCCGCGATCCTGGCAAAAGTGGATGAGATTCTCTCACGCGCCGAAAGCGTATTAAATTTAGCCAAAAACACTTTCGAGATCATTGTACTCATCGAGAGCGCCAAAGCCTTTATTAACCTGCCCGCAATTTGCGCCGGTTCACCGCGCCTCAAGGGGCTCATCTTTGGTGCTGAAGACCTGACTGCCGACGCCGGCATGACGCGCACCCCCGCCGGTACCGAACTGCTCTATGCCCGCAGTATGCTGGCGCTGCACGCTGCTGCATTTGACCTGCAAGCCATAGACATGGTGCAGACTAACTTCTCTGATATTGAGCGGCTGACTGCTGAAGCCCGCCAGGCGGCCGACCTGGGATATGCCGGCAAACAGGTCATTCACCCGGCGCAGATCGACCCAGTTCAGCGGGTTTTCACTCCAGACCAGGCGTCCATTGAGCATGCCCGGCGTATCATTGCCGGCGCGGAGGAGGCTGCCGAGGGTGGACGCGGTGCGTTCTCGCTTGACGGTGAAATGGTGGATCTGCCGGTCATCAAACGCGCGCAATCATTCCTGGCGAGTGCCAGGGCAGCCGGACTGATCGATTAATTATTTCTAGAAATAAATCGGATTATCTTTCATCCCCAAGCGGGATGACCTTGAGTTTCTTCGTTTCCGATCCAAGCTGCTCAAAGCGGAACGTGGCTTTGCCAAATTGCACCACATCGCCATGTTCCAGGTGAGCGCCGTTTTTACTGACAGGGGCGTAATTCAGCCAGGTGCCAGCGGCAGACCCCTCATCAGCCAGATGGAAGCGATTCCCCTCATCCATGAAGATGCGCGCATGCAGCGGGCTTACCAGCGGGTAATTAAGCAGCGCTTTGGCTCTGGTGGCGTCGCTGCCCAAAGTCATTTCAAATTCACCAATGGGAATCTCGTGGATTTCCTGGGGCTCCGGCTTGCCGCTTGAAAGCAATACCAGGCGCGCGGGGGCGGCTCCATACCCGGGGATGCGCGGCCAGGAATCCGGCGATTCAAATTTTGCGGCATTGAGCATCGGTTCTCCGGCAATTTCCACAGGTTGCGTAACCGGATCTTGCAATTTATGGGAACGTGCAGAGCGTTTTGTCATATTTCTTTTGACAGTCTTTAATCCGATGAGGACTATCAAAAGCCCTGCCGCGACCACCAGCGCCACCGGGATTATCGTTAGAAGGTTGAAACGCTTCGTCAATCTCTGGAAAAAGTTAAGAGGTTTTTCCTCCACCACAATATCCACCGGTACCTCGATCGTTTCGCCTTTTAGCCCCACGGTATCCTGGATGGTTACCTTCAACTGGTAGCTGGCGGAGGATTCGATCTTATTGATGTCCCAGGTGAAAACATCAAATGGCGCAGAGGTGTTTTCGGCGGCCAACTGTCCATTTACAAAGAGACGGGCATATTCAAGTTCCCGTTTCATATTATCTGGGAACTCGAGCAGGTAACTTATTTCCACAGTTTCGGGCGTGAGCAAGTAATCACCTTTTTTCCCGGCAGGCACCCAGGACCGCGTGATGGTCGCCGGCGGCGAAAGGAAGATTGGCTTGGGAGCCAGCACACTGAGGGCGAAACTCACCGGAGCAGAATCAAGTGTCACTGATTGCCGACGCACCTCAAGGCCGAGCGTCTGGTTACCACTGGTATTAATTGCGGAGGAGTAAGAAACCTTATAAACATAGCGCAGCGGGTCCAGGTAAGTGGAAATATCAGGCAAGGCTTCTGAACCGGAAAAGATCAGGAATTCCCCATTGGTTTGCTCGGCCGCCTCCATCAGCAGCATGGCAGCGTTTTCCTTTGCAAAGGTCTGCGGTCCAACGAGCCAGATGAACAGGCGGATCTCAGAGGAATCGGCACGGGAAATGAGATCACGCAGCCCAGTGATCTGGTTTTCATCCGGCAGCGGGGTGATGTAAAGGATGGCGGGCGTCTTGCGGGTTGGTCCACTGGCGGTGAGCGCCTGGTCAATGGCGGTGGAAAGTCCGGCCAGCCCGGGAGTGGCTTTCTTCATATCAGGTTGGTAACTGTTGAGTGTGGTCGCCCAATCGGAGGGGTTGGCTTGAATATAAGAAACTGCCCCCTGGTTGTTCAGCAGGCTGAAATCATCCATACTGGTGGCTGGCTGTGCCTGTGCCCATTTGACGAGGGCTTGCTTGATCCTGTCAATGCGAGAGACCATTTCATAGCGGTTGGCCAGCGTTGGTCCCTCGTTGATCACGGTGATGAAGCGGACGCCCGGCTCCAGCATCTCCAGGGAATCCGCTGCCAGCACGGTATTATTCTCAAGGATATGGAGTTCGCTGCGATCGATATTCTTGACAAAAGCGCCGGCACCGTCAAACGCCCAGAAGTAGAAACTGATGTTTGGGTATTGGGATGTATCCAGGTTGGCAATGGTCAACTGGTTGCGCGTCTCAGCGCTGGCAGGGGAGGCAAAGAAACCTGCCACAATCCCAACCAAGAGGAGTAAAGAAAGCGTTATGACCAGTAGATTGCTTGAAGGTTTCGTCACTTTATTAATTGTAAGTCATACCAATCGATAGTGTCTACCCAATCGTCATCATTCCCATTCCACAGTGGCGGGGGGTTTGCTGGTGATGTCGTAGACCACGCGGTTGACCCCCTGCACCTCGTTGACAATCCGATTGGAAACCTTTGCGAGCAAGGCAGGCGGAATCACCACCCAATCTGCGGTCATGAAATCTTCAGTGGTCACAGCTCTGAGCGCTACCACCTCTGCGTAGGTGCGTTTGTCGCCCATCACGCCCACTGCCTTTACGGGTAGCAGGGCAGCGAACGCCTGGGAGATGACGGTGTTATTTTCCGTTGTCTTCTGATTGAGCAACCCGGCAGCGGTGAGTTCGGAGATAAAAATGGCATCCGCCTGGCGCAAGCGTTCCACTCGCTCGGGGGTCACATCCCCCAGGCAGCGAACTGCCAACCCGGGTCCAGGGAAGGGCTGCCGCCATACCAAAGCCTCGGGTATCCCCAGGGCTTCTCCTATCTTGCGTACTTCGTCCTTGAAGAGGTTGCGCAGCGGCTCTACCAATTTAAAACGCATATTCTCCGGCAGACCGCCGACATTGTGATGTGATTTGATGCGTTCGGCTTTCCCCTGTGCCGTTGCGGAGGATTCCACCACGTCCGGGTAAATTGTCCCCTGCACCAGAAACGGGGGATTGCCCAGGCGTAATGATTCCTGTTCGAAAAGAGCGATGAATAAGGAGCCGATAATCTTGCGTTTTTTCTCTGGGTCGGTGGTTCCGGCGAGAGCGGAAAGGAACTCCTCACCCGCATTAACCGAACGTAGGTGAATCTTGAACTGGTCGCGGAAGGTGGTAACAACCTGTGCTGGTTCGCCCAGGCGCATGAGTCCAGTATCCACAAATACAGCATCCAGCTTATCTCCAACCGCCCGGTGAACCAGTGTTGTAGCTACCGTGGAATCCACCCCGCCACTGACGGCAGCTATGACCCGGTTTTCACCAACCTGTGCTCGAATGTCACTAACCGCTTTTTGGATGATATTTTCGGGTGTCCAATCCGGCCGGGCTTGGCAAACCTTGAACACAAAATTGGAGAGCAGTTGTTGACCAATCGGGGTATGGCGAACTTCGGGATGGAACTGCAGACCGAAAATCCGCTGGCGGTCTTCCATCATGGCTGCTACCGGGCTATTTGTTGAAAACGCCATCGGTTGAAAACCTGCGGGAGGCTTTTCCACCCGGTCGCCATGCGACATCCACACCTGGTGAGTGCCTGAAGGGATCAAAAGGTTTTCTAGGCTGACGGAGAGCTGCGCCTGACCGTATTCACGGGAAATGCAAGGCTCCACCCTGCCGCCCAGGGAATGCACCAGGAGCTGCATACCGTAGCAAATTCCGAGAATTGGTAGACCACTTTGCAATATGAAAGGCTGCAAAACGGGTGCTCCTGCATCATATACGGAGGCAGGTCCGCCGGAGAGGATAAATCCGGCAGGATCAAATTGATCTAGCTTATCTGCCGGGGCGTCCCAGGCGAAGATTTCGCAATACACTTGCAATTCGCGCACCCGTCGCGCGATCAGTTGGGTATATTGGGAACCAAAATCAATAATTGCAATGGAATTTGTCATAAACTTCCTAATCTATTCAGCAAACTCGATCTTGCCATCATCCATATTGGTAATTTGCACCAGGCTAATGATGGGTACTCCCAGGCTGGTCAGGGCGTTGCGACCACCCTCAAAAGTTTTTTCGATAAGGGTACCGATTCCGCACACCTCAGCGCCTGCCGCCTGGGTGAGGCGCACCAGCCCAAGGATGGTGGCACCGGTCGCCAGGAAATCATCGATGATGATCACCTTTTCGTTTTGCTTCAGATATTCAGGAGATATGATCAATTCCACATTCCTGCCTTTGGTGTGGGAGGGCGCAATGGTGAGGTAAACCGTGTCAGGCATGGTGATAGGGCGGGTTTTGCGCGCATACACCACGGGAATTTTTAGATAGAGGGCTGTCATTAATGCCGGGGCAATGCCGGATATCTCCGCAGTTAATATGCGGGTAGCACCTGTTTGGGCAAAACAGGCGGCAAGATCTCTGCCGCATTCGTCCATGAGTGCTGGATCCACCTGGTGATTGATCAAGCCATCTACCTTGAGTATGCCGCCGCCAAGGTTCCGGCCTTCCTGCATGATCCTTGTTTTAAGAGTATTCATTATTCCCTCCAGTATGGATATGTTCTCATTTTACTCAATAGATGTCATTTTTTGGAGGAATTAATGTCACAAGTATGGGTGTGTTAGAATTATTACCATGACAGTTCCTGAGATCGTACTTGCATCCAATTCGCCCCGCCGCAAAGATATTCTTGGCTGGACCGGGCTGCGCTTCACCACGCACGCTGCGGACATCGACGAGACGCCAAAACCCGGGGAAGCTCCCCCGGATTACGTACAGCGGCTGGCGGATACAAAAGCCAGGACCTGCGCCAATTTTGCTCCATTTAACGGTCTCGTGCTTTCGGCAGACACCATTGTTGTGGATGACGAAGAGATCATGGGAAAACCCAAGGATACTGCTGATGCACGCCGCATGCTGCGTCAATTGCGCGGACGCATGCACCAGGTTCATACGGCCATCGTGCTGATGATTCCGTCCAAGGGCATCAGCTATACTGATACATGTTCCACACCGGTGCATATGCGCCGCTATAGTGATGAGGAACTGGAAGCCTACCTGGCGACGGATGATCCGTTGGATAAGGCCGGCGCCTATGCCATCCAGCACCCGCAGTTCCGGCCGGTGGTGAAGTTTGCTGGTTGTTACGCCAGTGTGATGGGGCTGCCGCTGTGCCACGTTGAACGCACCCTGCGAAAAACGGGATTCGGCGAACACCGCGAGATTCCCTTCCAATGTCAAAATGCTCTCTCCTATGCTTGCCCAATTTACAAACTGATATTGAACGGCGAGGAAGTCGGCTGACCCGGAAAATTCCGGGAGGAATGTTATGAAAAAACTCTGGATCTTTATTGTCGTTCTTTTCCTGATCGCATCCTGCAGTAATGGCACCAAAACACCGGTAAAAACACCTGGCAGCCAGTTGCCGACGCCCGTGGTAAAAACCACCAGCGTACCGGATGCTACCGCTGCTGCGCAAGACTTTTTTACCAAATGGGAGCAGGCTGATTATGCCGGCATGTATGCGTTGCTCTCACCCACCAGCCGCGATGCCATCAGCCAGGAGGATTTTGTCAGCAAGTATTCAAGTGTTGCACAAAATCTATCGCTGAAAACGTTAACCGTTGGAATTCTCTCCACGCTCATTGAACCGGCTTCCGCCGACATCAGCTACCAGGCGAATTTTGAGACATCATTGTTCGGCATCATCCAACGCCAGATGCAAATGACGCTTGTACTTGCCCAGGGAGAATGGAAAGTCCAGTGGGAGGAAGGGCTGATCCTGCCGGAATTAAGCGGCGGCAATAAACTGGCTCTTTACATCGAACAGCCCGCCCGCGGCGATATAAACGATAAAAATGGCAACACCCTGGCTACCCAAACCGATGCGGTAGCGCTGGGGGTTTGGCCCGGGCAGATCTACAGCAGCCAGGAGGGATTGCTCCTGACCATGCTTTCAGAAATGACCAACAAACCGAAGAATGTCATCAAGGATATGTACCGTGATGCCGGTGCTGATTGGTACGTGCCCATCGGAGAGGTTTCCAAACAGGGTTATGATGACCGCGCCGCCACCCTGGATACATTAAATGGTTTGGTGACTAATCCCTATAGCGGGCGCTATTATTTTAATGGAGGCGCCGCTCCACAGGTGCTGGGATACGAATTAAGCATTTCGCCCGAACAACTGGATGAATACCGCCGGTTGGGTTACGCCGGCGATGAAAAGATTGGTGCATCCGGACTTGAAAAATGGGGCGAGAAATACCTGGCTGGAAAGCCAAGTGCAGACCTGTATGTGGTCCAACCGGATGGCACAAACTCCACCCGTTTGGCGCACTCCGACCCACAAGCTGCCTATACCGTTACGACCACGCTGGATAAACAATTTCAACTGCTGGTGCAAAAAGCCCTGCTCGGGTTTACCGGCGCAGTTGTTGTCATGGAGAAAGACACCGGCCGCATCCTGGCGATGGCGTCATCACCCAGTTTTGACCCGAATGTATTCCAAACCGACAATTACAACAGCCAGTTTGTTTTGGGTGACCTGGTGAATGATTCCGAAACTCCCCTGTATAACCGTGCAGCTCAATCAGCCTACCCGCTGGGTTCGGTCTTTAAACTGATCACAGCCTCTGCGGCGCTTGAATCCGGGCTTTACCAAAGTACTACCACTTATGAATGTACCAGCCAGTTCACCGAGCTCGAAGGATTTGTGGGTGATGACTGGACCTTCACCAGGGGACTGGAGCCTTCCGGTAACTTAACTCTGCTGGGTGGAATCATGCGTTCGTGTAATCCATGGTTCTATCATTTGGGCTTGGATCTTTACCGCCAAAAAGGCGCAAATTACCTGGCGGATATGGCGCGCGGCTTTGGGTTGGGATCAGCTACCGGTATAGGTGCAGTTGCTGAAGATCCAGGTTCAATTGTCAATCCCACAACTGAAGGTTCTGCTGTCCAGATGGGAATCGGGCAGGGGGATATGCTGGTGACACCTCTGCAGGTGGTTGATTTCATTGCAGCCATTGGCAACGGCGGCATCCTTTACCGTCCACAGGTAATCGAATCCATTACGGATATCGACGGAAAGATCATCGAATCTTTTGCACCGCAGGTGCGCGGCACGTTGCCAGTCAGCCCGGAAACCCTCAAAGCAATCCAGACGGGTATGTACATGGTAGTTCACGAGAAAAAAGGCACCGCTTATAAAGCGTTTTATGGGATGCAAACTCCCATTTACGGAAAGACCGGAACCGCTACCAATTCATTGAAAGATCCCCATGCGTGGTTTGCCGGCTATACCGCTTTAGGCTCAAAAGAGAAACCGGATATCGCCATTGTGGTGATCGCCGAAAACAGTGGTGACGGTTCAGAATATGCTGCCCCCATATTCCGGCGTGTGGTAGAAGTCTACTTCACGGGTGAAGTCCAGTCCATTTATCCGTGGGAATATGATTACTACCTGACCAAGACCCCTTCGCCAACTGGAACCCCAACGCCTTAACCATGAGCCAGGAAACCGTTTCAGGCTGGGTAACGCGCTTTCAATCCGGATTTTATACTGTCCAGATTGAAGATAAGAAAGTGACCTGCTCATTACGCGGCAGGCTTAAACGCCGCTCCTTCCAGGGAGATATTATCAGCGTCGGTGACCGCGTACAGGTGAGCCTGCAGACAGACGGTACCGGGGCGATCGAGTTAATTGAACCGCGCCACAGCGAGCTTGTCAGGCTTGACCCCATCCCTAAAGGGATGTTCCGGCAGATCCTCCTCTCCAACCCAGACCAGGTGGTGGCAGTTTTTGCCTGTGCGCAACCTGAACCGCATTTGCGCATGCTGGACCGTTTTTTGGTGATCGCAGAAAAGCAGGGTCTGAAAGCAGTGATTGTTGCCAACAAGGTGGATTTGGTGGGCTTAAGTGCTGCTAAAAAGATCTTTTCCATTTACCCCGACCTGGGCTACCCGGTGGTTTACACCTCAGCAGCAAAAAGCGAGGGGCTAAACCAATTTCAGGAAATTTTAAAAGACAGGATCTCTGCTCTTACCGGACCATCAGGTGTGGGCAAGTCCAGCCTATTGAATAAGCTCCAACCCGGTCTGGGATTGGCCGTGCGCGAGATAAGTAAATTTAATGAACGCGGCAGGCACACCACCGCGGTGAGAGAAATGTTCCCGTTGGACTTCGGCGGATATGTGGCTGACCTGCCTGGGCTGCGCCGGCTTTCCTTGTGGGATACCCAGCCCGAAGAACTGGACGGGTACTTCCCTGAGCTGCGCGGGTTGGTATCACAGTGCCAGTTCAACGATTGTACTCACATGGACGACCCGGGCTGCGCTGTTGTTAAAGCAGTCGAAGAAGGAACAGTAAGCCCCGAGCGTTATGAATCCTATGTTCGCATGCGCCTTGGTGACGCGTAAGAAAGGTTAATATAAATGGAAGCCCGCCTAACCTGGGAGAAGATCACCCTTAAATTAAGAAATCCATTCCGTCTATCCTATGGCACAAGCGAGGAACGTCAAGCCTATTGGATCCGCCTGGCAAATGATGAGGGTTGGGGAGAGGGAACCATCCCGCCATATTACCATGTGGATCAAACTGAAACTGAAGCCTTGTGGCACAAGGCGGCAGAAAGCAAGAACGCGTTTCCAGAATCTGTGGCGGATATCGGCAAGTGGGTCGGCAGAGAAGGTCCGGCTGTAGCCCGTTGCGCACTAGACCTGGCGCTGCATGACAGGATTGGCAGACTGACCGGGCAGCCTTTGTATCAACTATTGGGGCTGCCGCGTCCAAAACCGATGAAAAGTTCCTTTACCATCGCCGTGGATACCCCTGCCGAGATGGCAGCCATGGCTAGAAAATTCATGAATTACGGCATCCTCAAGATTAAGCTGGCTGGTGACGGGCAGGATATGGCGCGGTTGGCTGCCATCCGCGCAGCCCGACCGGAAGTGAAATTACGCGTGGATGCCAATGCCGGTTGGAAGGCGGAAGACGCCGTTGTGCTTGTTCGCGAGCTGGAACGTTTTGATCTTGAGATGATCGAGCAGCCGGTGGAAAAAGAGGATATTGCAGGAATGGGCATCGTGCAAGCCTTCACCAAGATTCCCATCGTAGCCGACGAATCTGTGCAGACGTTGGCTGACGTGGAAGCCCTGGTGAAAGCCGGTGTACGCGGCATCAACATTAAATTGATGAAGTCTGGCGGGTTGACCCCTGCCGTGGCAATGCTCAAACGCTCCAATGAACTCGGGTTGCGCGTGATGCTGGGATGTATGATCGAGACCTCGATTGGAACCACTGCCATGGCTCACCTGTCGGGGATGGCGGAATGGCTGGATCTGGATGCGCCGGTTTTAATTTCAAATGATCCTTTTGACGGCATGACCTTTGATGATTCCGCAGAAGTGATGATCCCCGATAGACCGGGCATTGGCGCGATTTTGAAAAACAAGTAGAGACGGAGCCTGAATGGACGAATATTTATCAGCAGTGGTTAACCAGATCATCCAAGCCAACAATGACCGGCGCACGCATCTGTTTGATGTTCAGGTTCAGCAGCAAGGGAACAAGATCTCATTGTCAGGAACTGTTTTAGACCAGGCCATGCTGAACCATGCAATCAATTTAATCAAACAATCTGTTGCAAGCGCTGAAATTGAAACTACTGCAGTGAAACCCCTGCGCACTGGCAAGTACCTGTGGTGTGCTACAAACTTCACCAGCATGCACGGCGAGCCTTCGTGGCTGGCAGAACAACTCACCCAATGCACTTACGGTATGCGTTTTGAAATATTAAAGGAAGAGGGAAATTGGGTCTTTGTGCGCCAGGATGACGGCTATCTTGCCTGGATCTACCGTCCCTACCTTTCGACAATCCAACCGGAAGCGCCAACGCATATTGTCTCCTCTTTACGGGGCGGCTTGTTCGGAAACACAGGCAAACCATCAGTACACGTATCCCGTCTTTACACAGGAACCTGGGTGGCTGTAGATCATTTTGAAGGTGAATGGGCTTATATAAAACCACATGCTGAACCATTGCCGAGTGCCATGCCGGGCGGTTGGATTCGTTCCGACCGAATAATTTCAAGTAATGATCTTCCAAAATCGGAAACGGGAAAAAGACAGGCAATTATTGACACAGCATTTCGCTTAAGAGGGGTTCCTTACCTTTGGGGAGGTTGCACCACCAATGGCATCGACTGCTCCGGCCTTGCCCAGCTCAGCCACCGCTTTGCGGGATTATCGATCCTGCGGGATGCTGATATGCAAAAGAATGCGGGGCGTAAAGTGGAGCCCCCATTCACACGCGGTGATTTGGTCTTCTTTGGGGACGAGGGCAACCTGGAGCGCATCACCCATGTAGGCATCAGCCTGGGCGGCTGGGAGATCATCCACTCATCACGCAGCCGTAATGGCGTCTACGTTGATGATATTCAGAAAGTACCCCATCTTAAAGAAACCTTTGCGGGCGGCTGCAGTTACTTGTAGAACAGGTTAGTTCGGCAAAAGGTGTGTTCTGCCAAGTTCCCCAAAAATTTCATATACAGCAGGCTCATCGGCAACATTCTGCGTGAGTAGAAAGATCTCGCATTGGTCTGAGAATCCCCAGTCGTGCAGCACACCGGTAATTGAACCTGTTTTATGAAAGAAATCTACTGTATCGCGTGTGACCGAACGCATCAGCAAAGCACCGTCAGTATTGGCTAATAGTAGTGATTTAACCCACTCAAGATCTAATGGCGCGAGACTATCGATCAACCGGAAAAATTGAATACATTCTTCTGCATCGATAAAATTATCCAGACCGTGCTCCCTGGCGGCATAATCCATTAACTTGCGTTCGCATCGGGTTTTGCGCAGCCCTAACTTTTCTTGCATGACAACCCGTAATCTCTCCAATCCTATCTCGCGAATAATAAGGTTAGTGCACAGGTTATCCGAGGTTGCGATCATCATCAGCAGCACATCTGCAAATGCGATTTTGCGAGTGGAAAACTGCCTGGCAAACCCAGCTCCACTGACTTGTAGTTCGTCATCTAGCTGGCACATCTTTTGGCGGTCAACCTGCCCCGCCTTTTCGAGTTCAAGCCATGCCAACAGAATGGGCACTTTTATAATCGAAGCAGATCGAAAGAGATGCGCATTTGCCTGAAAGAATGGTGGGTTCTTCCTATCTGAATAATGGAAAGCATAGTCCACCTTCATCTGGTCGAGTTTGGCAAGCAGGGTTTCTCTTTTCATAAAAACACCTTCAGACTTAAGAAAAATGCAAGATTATAGAATTTTAATGTTGTTTGACACTGGCAGATGAACAAGGTATACTTTTGTGTACCAAATTTAACGTTGTGTATATTATTTTAATACATATTGCCATCCCAATCCATAAAGGTAGATAAATGCATGGCTGATTTACTCAAAGTGCAGGATTTGGAAACACATTTTCGAACAAGAGAAGGGACGGTGCATGCAGTAAACGGCGTCTCTTTTCATCTTAAAGAAGGCGAAACGCTGGGTATTGTAGGCGAAAGCGGTTGCGGTAAAAGCGTGACCGTGATGTCAATGTTGCGCATCATCCCCATGCCGCCTGGCAAGGTTGTAGGTGGCAAAGCCCACTTCCAGGGTAAAGATCTGCTGCAAATCTCCGACGAGGAGATCCGCCGAATTCGTGGCGCGCAGATTGCCATGATCTTCCAGGACCCCATGACTTCATTCAATCCTGTGCTAACCATCGGCCGTCAATTAACCGAGCCGCTAGAAACTCACATGAATATGAACAGAGCCCAGGCACTGGACCGGGCTGCCGAGATGCTTAAGTTAGTTGGCATCCCCAACCCCAAAGACCGCCTCAATGATTACCCCCATCAATTCTCGGGTGGTATGCGTCAGCGCGCAATGATCGCCATGGCGCTAACCTGCAACCCGCAAATTTTGATCGCTGATGAACCCACCACGGCACTGGATGTGACTATCCAGGCCCAGATCGTGGAGCTGGTCAAACGTATTCGCGACGAACTCGGCATGGCTATGATCTGGATCACGCATGACCTGGGAATTATTGCTGGTTTGGCAGACCGTGTTGCTGTTATGTATGGCGGCTATATCATTGAAGAGGCAGAGGTTAAAGATCTATACGCCAATCCGCAACACCCTTACACGTTGGGATTGCTGGGCAGTCTTCCCCGCCTGGATGAATCAGGGCCGCACCGCCTGACTTCCATCGAAGGGTTGCCTCCTGTACTTTACAGCAAGCCCACATCCTGCCCGTTTGCACCCCGCTGCACTTATAAGGTTGATCGGTGCTTAAACGAAAATCCAAAATTAATTAAAGTCGGCACAGAACATAATGTTGCCTGCTGGGTTAATCCTGCCACCGGGAAGGAACGGAAATGACAGAAAAAGAAATTCTCTTAAAGGTTGACGGCCTCGTCAAACACTTCCCAATTTACAAGGGCGGGCTTCTCAAGAAACAGATCGGCGCCGTGCGTGCTGTCGATGGTGTTTCGTTCGATATTCATCGCGGCGAAACACTCGGTTTGGTTGGTGAATCCGGCTGCGGTAAATCTACCACCGGTCGTAATATTCTTCAGTTGCAAACTCCCACTGCCGGGCACGTCTATTTTGAGGGCGCTGACCTGGTAACCATGAAGCACGAGAAGTTGCGTGTCATGCGCCGTAAGATGCAGATGATCTTCCAGGATCCGTATGCGTCACTAAATCCCCGTATGACCATTGGCCAGATCATTGGTGAACCCCTGCTTATTCACGGTATCACCGATAAAAAAGGCTCCGAAAAGGAAGTTGAAAACCTGCTGAGCATTGTTGGACTAAACCCATCTTACGCCAACCGTTACCCTCACGAATTTTCCGGCGGACAGCGGCAGCGTGTTGGTGTTGCCCGTGCGCTTGCGTTGAAACCTTCACTCATTGTCTGTGATGAGCCTATTTCCGCCCTGGATGTCTCCATCCAGGCGCAGGTAGTAAACCTGCTGGAAGACTTGCAGAAACAATTTAACCTGACTTATCTCTTCATTGCCCACGACCTTTCGATGGTCAAACACATCAGTAATCGTGTGGCTGTTATGTACCTGGGTGTACTGGTTGAACTTGCACCACGCGAAGAACTCTACAATAATCCCCTGCATCCTTATACCCAGGCGTTACTGTCTGCGGTGCCCATCCCCGATCCATCGGTTGAGATGAAGAGGCAGCGCAAGATTCTTCAGGGAGATGTTCCTTCTCCCGCTAATCCACCTTCAGGCTGCCGCTTCCGTACCCGCTGCCCGCTTGCCATTGATATTTGCGCGCAGCAAAAGCCTGAAACTCGAGAGGTGATTCCAGGCCATTTTGTGGCCTGTCACTTGGTGAAGTAAGCTGCAAGGATCCGGTTCTTCAGGAGAGAGCCAAAATCCTTTTTGTTGTAAGCAGCAACACCAAAAAAACTATTCTTGTTTGTTCTGAAAAGGAGGAGAATCAAGATGCGTTCTAAGTGGTTAGTTTTAGTTGTTGTGCTGGTCATCGCCAGCATGGTATTGGGCGCCTGCCAGAAAGCTCCTGCAGCCCCAAGCCAGACGTTGCGTGTCAACCTGGGAACTTATCCCGATATTCTCGACCCGCAAAAAGCTTCCTTCGTCAATGAGATTGCTCACCTGCAGTTGATGTACGAAGGCTTGACCAAATTAAACACCGCGCTCGAAACAGTCCCCGGCTCCGCTGAAAAGTGGGAATACAATGCCGATGCGACTGAGGTGACCTTCACCCTGCGCAAGAATTTGAAGTTTAGCGACGGCAGCCTCCTGAATGCCAAGCGCTTCGAATACTCACTCCTGCGCAACATCGATCCTTCCACCGCTGGCGAATATGCTGCCATCACCGATGATATCGCTGGTGCAGCTGCCTGGCGTGGTGCCGATCTGGCCACCGCAACCGCCGAGCAACTGGCAGCCCTCAAAGCCGCAGTCGCAGTGAAAGCCTATGACACCAATGGCAATCCCTGCACCGACTACGAACAGAAGACCTGCCTCGTCCTCAAGGTTGGGACCACCAATCCGGCTCCCTATATCCACACAGTTCTTTCCCTGTGGGTAACCTACCCGGTCAAGGAAGAAGTAGTTGCCCTTGATCCCGATACATGGTGGACCGTTGCTGCCAATCACATTGGCAATGGACCCTTCGTCCTCTCAGTCCTCGAAGCCAACTCCGTGGCAAACTTCACCCCCAATGCCAATTATTGGGGCGGATTTGCCAAGGTAAACCTTGAATATCGCTACATCACCGATTCTGCAGTGGCTTTCGAAGCCTACAAGAATGGCGAGTTCGATATCATTGGTTTGGCTGCCGAAGACCTGTCCACTGTTCAGGCTGATGCAGTACTGAGCAAGGAAGCCATGATCTATCCGGGCTCCTGCACCTTTGCTTACATGTTCCATCAGGAAAAAGAACCCTTCACCGATCAAAAAGTTCGCGAAGCATTCGCTTATGCTTTGAATCGTGACGGCTGGGTGAAAGATGTCCTCAAGGGACTTGGTTCACCGACCCTCACCTGGATCCCGAAGGGCTTCCCCGGATACGATGCTGCTGAAAACCGCTGGGGCTTTGATCCCGCCGCCGCGAAGGCAGCCATCGCTGCATCTTCATACGGCTCCGTTGACAAACTTCCCGAGATCACCGCAACCTTCTCTGACACCCCCCGCAATCGAACTCGTAATGAGTGGTTGGCTGGGAACTACAAGGATGTCCTCGGCGTCGATATCAAACTCAACCCAGTTGAGTCCACCACCTACACTGCCCTGACCAAAGATAGTGCCACTGCCCCGCAGATGTACATCCTTGGCTGGTGCGCTGACTATCCCGATCCTCAGAACTGGCTTTCCGTTTACTGGAAGACCGGTGGCTTTGCTGAACGCATCAAGTACTCCAATCCTGCATTGGATGCCATGCTCGTTGAAGCTGACAAGGAACTGGATTCTGCCAAGCGTATGCAGTTGTATGCTGATGCCCAGAAACTCCTCACCGATGGTGCCCCCGTTGCATTCTTCTGGAACAACGTAAACACCTACATGGTGAAACCGTATGTCAAGGGCCTCACCACCACCCCAATGGATTCCGGTTGGGCTGGCATCTACTCTGCCATCGACATCACTATCGAGAAATAAAGTTCTTTAGCAACATGTAAATAGATCGTTTGGCCGGCCTGGGTCAAACCAGGCCGGCCAAAAAAGACTAAAAGTAAGAGGTGTATTATGACAGGTTATATCGCAAGGCGTTTCTTATGGCTGATCCCCGTGGTATTGATCGTTGCGGGGCTTACCTTCATCCTGATGCATAATGCTCCAGGCGGACCGTGGGATCGCGATCCCAGTTCACGCCAGGTGGATGCTGTGGCTCAAGCGCGGTTGAATGCTTTTTATGGCCTGGATAAACCTCTTTTTTACCAGTTCACCTCCTATTTGATCGGCGGGCGAAACCTGGTTACCAAGGAATGGTCCTGCGGTTTAATTTGCGGCAACATGGGTCCCTCTTACCGCGTCCGTGGTATGACGGTCCAGCAATATCTTTTCACCCCTCCAGCAAATAGAAGTTTTCTCTATAGTAAGGCAGGGTACTCCCTGCGCCTGGGTGTTCTCGCCCTCCTTCTTGCCGTTGTCATCGGCATTCCAGCGGGCGTCATCTCAGCTCTCAAACAGAACACCTGGATCGATTACGTTAGCCTATTCATCGCGACAGTGGGTATTTCTGTTCCCAACTTCGTGATTGCGATTTTCTTGATCATTATCTTTGCATCTACCTTAAAATGGGTACCGGTTATCCCCATCAGTTGGGATGATTTTTCAGTTTGGGTTTTGCCTGCTGTTGTATTGGGTTTTGGTACGTTGGCCCGCTCCGCCCGCCTGACTCGTGCTTCAATGCTTGAGGTCATGCGTATGGATTACATCCGCACCGCCCGCGCCAAGGGTCTTGCAGAGCGGATCGTCATTTACCGCCACATGATCAAAAATGCCATGATCCCCGTGGTGACCTTCCTTGGACCGGCACTCGCAGGTTTGGTTACCGGCTCCTTCATTATCGAAACTATCTTTGGCTTTCCTGGTATGGGACGCGCATATGTGACTGCTATCAGTAACCGTGATTATTCCATGATCATGGGCACTACGATCATATTTGCGGTCATTGTAGCGGTGATGAACCTGGTAGTTGATGTTGTGTACGTGTTCCTTGATCCCCGCATTAAGTTATCAGACTGAGGTGTAATTCAATTACTGAAATTTATACCTCCAAGGTTCACCAGTTGTTTTCTTCTGGAACAACGTCAACACAAACATGGTGAAACTGCACGTTAAAAATCTCACCACTGCCTGATAGATTCCGGATGGGATTGCCTTTACACTGCCGTTGAAATCATCATCAAGAAGTAACACAAGTTTGTAATTTGTAACGTGGTGTTTGGCAAGTTTGGCTAAGACCAGATAGGCCATAAAGCCTAAAAAGCTAGAGGTGTTTGTATGACAGGTTATGTCGCAAGACGTATTTTATGGCTGATCCCCGTGGTATTAATTGTTGCGGGGCTTACCTTCATCCTGATGCATAATGCTCCGGGTGGACCGTGGGACCGTGATCCCAGTTCGCGCCAGGTGGATGCTGTGGCTCAAGCGCGGCTGAATGCTTTCTATGGCCTGGATAAACCTCTTTTTTACCAGTTCACCTCCTATTTGATCGGCGGCCGTAACCTGGTTACCAAGGAATGGTCCTGTGGTTTGATTTGCGGCAACATGGGTCCTTCTTACCGCATCCGTGGTATGACAGTCCAACAATATCTTTTCAATCCCCCGGTTGGAAAAAGTTTTCTCTATAGTAAGGCAGGGTATTCCCTGCGCCTGGGCGTTCTCGCCCTGCTGCTTGCCGTTGCAATCGGCATTCCTGCGGGCGTCATCTCTGCTCTCAAACAGAACACCTGGATTGATTACGTCAGCCTATTCATTGCGACGGTGGGTATTTCTGTTCCCAACTTTGTGATTGCGATTTTCTTGATCATTATCTTTGCATCGACTTTAAAATTGGTGCCAGTAGTACCTGTCAGTTGGGATGATGTTAGTGTTTGGATTTTACCTGCGGTTGTATTGGGGTTTGGTACATTAGCCCGCTCCGCCCGCCTGACCCGTGCTTCAATGCTTGAGGTCATGCGTATGGATTACATCCGCACCGCCCGCGCCAAGGGTCTTGCAGAGCGGATCGTCATCTATCGCCATATGATCAAAAACGCCATGATCCCAGTGGCCACTTTCCTTGGACCTGCTCTCGCTGGTCTGGTGACTGGAGCCTTCATTATCGAAACCATATTTGGTTTCCCCGGTATGGGTCGCGCTTATGTGACGGCGATCAACAACCGCGACTACTCCATGATCATGGGCACAACGATCATTTTTGCAGTACTCGTTGCGGTAATGAACCTGGTAGTTGATATTGTGTACGTGTTCCTTGATCCCCGCATCAAATTGACAAACTGAGGAGTCTCCGAATGGTAGAAAATAATTCTTCGAATACAAATGCAACTACGACTATTGCCAGTCTGAACGAGTTGACCTCTGCGCCGCGCAGTCTGGTCAAGGATGCCTGGTTCCGCCTGATCCGCAACAAGGGTGCTGTGGTTGCAATGGTAATCATTACCATTTTTGTCCTGGGTGCCTTATTCGCCAACAAAATTGTCCCGCACAATCCCTTGCAAATGAATTCAGGCAAAGATTTTCTTCCTCCGGTTTGGGTTGAAAGGGGTCCTACAGGCGAAGCTGGGCAGAAAGAATTCATTTTTGGCACCGACACTTTAGGGCGTGATGTATTGAGCCGCACGATCTATGGAGCACGTGTCTCCATGGTTGTAGGCATCATTCCGACTGCTCTTATTCTCCTGATCGGCATTTTCGTCGGGTTATACTCCGGCTATACCGGAGGTACGATCGACAACCTGCTCATGCGTTTTACCGACGTCATCTACGCTTTTCCGGACCTGTTGTTCTTTATCATCGTGATGATCTCTTTGCGCGACACTTACATAGGGCAATTACTGAATGGATTATTCCTGCTCTTCCTCGCCCTTGCAGTAGTCAACTGGGTGGGCGTAGCGCGTATCGTACGCGGCCAGGTTCTCTCGCTTAAAGAAAAAGAATTTGTTGAAGCAGCCCGCTCGATTGGCGCCAGGGACAGCCGGATCATGTTTAAGCATCTTCTACCGAACAGCCTGGGACCCATCATCATCATCGCAGCTACGTCTATTCCCGGTATGATCATTACAGAAGCCATTTTGGGATACCTTGGTTTGGGGCTGCGCCCCTCCACCAACCCGAATGATTTCTTCCTCACCTCCTGGGGCGGGCTTTTACTTGACGGGCAGACTGCCATTAATGCCCAGCCCTGGGCGCTGCTGACCCCCGCCATCTGCGTAGCATTAGTTGTGCTGGCGTTCACCTTCCTAGGTGATGGACTGCGCGACGCCTTCGATCCCCGCTTGCAGGGCACCCAGTAAGAACAAAGTTAACCAGCAAAAGACCTTGAGGAATTCCTCAAGGTCTTTTTTTGGAGTATGTCGATGATTTATAATTATGCAAACACGAGAAGGGATTTAAAATGAGTTTTTCATGCAGAAGGTTTATTCAAACGATTACAGTGGTCACACTTCTGGGCTTGACCCTGAGCGCATGCGGTAAAACTACCCCCACGAGCACGATTCCAGCGACTACTATACCAACCGAAGTTCAAGCAACCGCCACTGCAATTCCGCCAAAAACCCTGGTAGTTTGCCTGGGATATGAACCGACCTCGTTATATCTATACAAGGATTCCTCCCGTGCCATGTGGAGCGTCCTGGAAGCGATATACGACGGACCAATAGACACCACTAATTTCCAGGCTGAACCGGTTATTTTGGATGCGCTGCCCACAATTGAGAATGGCGGCGTTACCCTGTCTTCTATTCCAGTGACTGCTGGTGATGAAGTGGCGAACGTTGAAGGCGACCTGGTAGCATTAGCACGAGGAGTGAAAGTATTCCCGGCTGGCTGCACTTCGCTGAATTGCGCAATTGAATGGGATGGAACATCTGAATTGAGCGTGTCGCAGATGTCTGCGCGTTTCAAGATCAAACCCGGCATCACCTGGTCTGATGGCGAAACCCTCTCGGCCGAGGATTCAGTCTTTTCTTATACCGTTGCTGCCGACCCGGCATCCAAAGTTTCGAAAACACTAATCAAACGCACCGCTGCCTATGTGGCAGTTGACGCACAAACCGTTCTATGGACGGGGATACCGGGATACCTGACCACCAATCCATCCGCATTCTTCTGGATCCCGCTGCCAAACCATGTCCTTGGCACAATGACCGCGGATCAGATGAATAGCGCTGATGAAACCAATAAAGCGCCATTGGGTTGGGGACCATACGCGGTCGACGAGTGGACCGCAGGAGACCACATCCGCCTGGTGAAGAACGAACGTTATTTTCGTGCCAGTGAGGGTTTCCCCAAATTTGATGTGCTGGTCTTCCGTTTTACCCCCGGACTAACGGAAACTGACCTTTCGCCGCTGGTTTCGGGTGAATGTGACATTATGGAGACATCAGTGGGTCTTGAAACCCAGATCCAATCGCTGCGCGAGTTGGAAAACGCCGGCGAAACCAAATTGTTTTTTGGGCAGGGACCCGAATGGGAACTGGTCAATTTTGGCATCAAACCCGCCTCTTATGATGATGTTTATAATCCGTACCTGGACCGGCAGGATTTCTTTGGTGACTTGCGCACCCGGCAGGCGTTTGCTTCCTGTGTGGACCGTGAAATGATCATCAAGGATGTGATGTTCAGCCGGTCACAAATCCCCGCCAGCTATCTCCCGGTTGAGCACCCATACGCGGTGGCGGGTCTAACCTTCATTCCGCATGATGCCGCTTATGGCAGCAGCCTGCTTGAGCAGGTTGGCTGGGTGGATAATGACAATGACCCGGCAACTCCGCGGGTGGCCAGTGGTGTGGAAGGCGTCAAGGATGGCACTAAATTCAGTGTGACTTACAATGTGACCCAAAGTACCCTGCATAATAGCGTCTCGGCTATTGTTGTCTCTTCATTGGCTGAATGTGGCGTTGAAGTGACCGTAACCAACCTGGAAGTCACCGATATGTTCGCACCCGGACCGGATGGGGTGGTGTTTGGCAGGGCTTTCGACCTGGCGGAATTAGCCTGGTCAACTGGGCGCCAGCCGCCATGTTTCCTGTATTCCTCCAATGAGATTCCCACGGCGAAAAACAGCTGGGTAGGCACCAAGTATGGCGGAGTGAATCTGACCGGATTCTCCAACGAAGACTATGATGCCGCCTGCAGCCGCCAGCTCTCTGCCGGGCTGAATGTTGAGGCATTTAATGCGGATAACCAGTTCACACAGCAGATCTTCAATGCGGAACTACCAGTGCTGCCGCTCTTCTATCATCTCAAGGTGATGGCTGCCCGCACCGATTTGTGCGGTGTTTCACTGGATGTGAGCTCCCGCAGCGGCATTAAAAACCTGGAGACGTTTGATCTGTCTGCCACGGGTAACTGCCAGTAATCAGCGTGCAAAAATCACATAAGCGTCTTTTTTGTGTTAAAATCGTAGCGACCGAGAAGTACCCTTTGGGGCATGGTGCAATGGCAGCACACCAGACTTTGGATCTGTGGATCTTGGTTCGAATCCAGGTGCCCCAGCCTGATGGGTTTCGATAGGCAAATTGATGAACACCGCGAGCGATCAGGCTGAAAAGGCATTGAACGCTCGAGTTGTTTTAAGCGATAATACGGTAGTGAGGAAAAAACAATGAAAATTTCAACCATCATTCTCGCCGCAGGTCAGGGCACGCGCATGGTTTCTGACCTTCCCAAGGTGCTGCATCCCCTGAATGGCAAACCCTTGATCCTCTACGCGGTTGAGACCGCACTTGCCATTGGAACCGAAAAACCGGTGGTTGTCATTGGCAACGGGGCCGAGCAGGTACGCGAAGTCATAGGAGACCGGGTTACATTTGCCCTGCAGGAGAAGCGCCTGGGCACGGCTCACGCAGTATTGGCGGCGGAAAATGCTTATAAGGACTACGATGGTTTGATCCTGGTGGTGGCGGCTGATATGCCTCTCTTAACCAGGCAAACTCTGCAGAAGTTGGTGGATGACCAATTGTCAACCGATTCGCCCATGACCATGTTGACCGTGTGCTCCAGTGATTCACACGGTTTTGGACGTATCTTGCGCGGCAAGGATGGAGAGGTGCGCTCCATAATTGAAGAAGTTCATGCCAACGCGGAAGAATTAAAGATCGATGAATTGAATGTAGGTGCTTACTGTTTCAAATCTTCATGGCTGTGGGAAGTGTTGAAGCGCATCAGGTTATCTCCCAGAGGAGAGTATTACCTGACTGACCTCGTTGGAGTGGCTTTTACTGAAAGGAAAAATGTGAAGACAATTCAGCTTTCTGATAAAGACGAAGCGCTAGGCATCAATAACCGCATCCACCTGGCAGAGGCTGAAGCCGCCATGCGTAAGCGCATCAACCAGGAATACATGCTGGCGGGCGTCTCCATGACTGACCCGAACCAGGTCTACATTGAAACCGGGGTTCAAATAGGCAAGGATACCCTTTTACATCCGGGTACCCGCCTGACCGGAAAGACAATTATCGGTGAGCGCTGCGAAATCGGTCCGAACACCATCATCCACAGTTCAACCATCGGAGATGATTGCAAACTGCTCGCTTCAGTAATTGAGGAAGCTGTCGTTGAAGACCATGTTGGGATGGGTCCGTTCTGCCATCTGCGCAAGGGAGCTCACCTGGGCAGCCATGTACATATGGGCAATTTTGGCGAGGTAAAAGATTCTCACCTATCAGCAGGGGTAAAAATGGGGCATTTCTCCTATATTGGCAATGCCGAAATTGGCGAGAATGTTAATATTGGGGCAGGCACCATCACATGTAATTTTGACGGTGAACATAAACATCCGACCGAGATAGGTGCAGACGCCTTTATTGGCAGTGATACCATGCTGGTGGCACCGGTGAAAATTGGCAAAGGGGCTCACACAGGCGCAGGATCAGTGGTAACTCATGATGTGCCTGATGGTGATACTGTTGTAGGTGTGCCGGCAAGAAAACTGAAGGGAACGTAATGGGATTAATAATTGGGTTGGCCGTTCTTTTCCTGCTGTTGGACATTTTCTTTTCGATCGTCCGCGCAGCACTGTTGAATGTGCGTATGCCGCAACTGGTTGACCTGGGTGCACAGGAATCGCAGAAAGTGGAAAGAACCATTGAATTACTTGAAAAACCCCGCTTGCGTGCAGCTTTCCGGGTTCTGATGGGGTTATCTCATTTTTGCGTGGCGGCCGGGGTTGTCGCATTGCTGCCTTTTGTGGGACCTCAACTGACCATGGCAGGTTGGATCGGGATTTTTGTACTGGTACTCCTGGTGCTGCTTGGGTTTGAATTTCTGTTTGAACGCTTGCCTTTGGGCAATCCGGAAAAATGGGCACTTGCCCTGACCCCAATCGCCCGCGTTCTGGATTGGATCCTCAGCCCTGTAAGCGGAACACTGGTGCGCTTCCAGGGTACAGATGCCCTTTCTCCGCGCCAATTCGGTTCTGTCAGTGAAGACGAATTGAAGACCTGGGTGGAAGTTGGCCAGGCTGAAGGCGGTCTTGAAGCCGATGAACGGCGCATGATCTACTCCATTTTCCAGTTTGGCGATACCCTGTGCCGTGAGATCATGGTGCCGCGCATTGATGTACTGGCACTTGAGGTGAAAACGCCGCTCTCACAGGCGATCAACACCCTGGTTGAATCGGGTCATTCGCGTGTGCCGGTTTATGATGACCTGATCGACAATGTCATTGGCGTGCTCTATGCCAAGGACCTGCTGCGCTCGCAGAATAGTACCGGTGAGAAACCTGCGCTAAAAAAATACCTGCGTCCGGCGTATTATGTGCCCGAAACCAAAAAGGTCGATGACCTGCTGGCGGAAATGCAGGCAAAAGGGGTGCATATCGCCATCGTGGTGGATGAATACGGCGGCATGGCTGGATTGGTAACCCTTGAAGACATTGTGGAAGAAATTGTGGGCGAGATCCGCGATGAATACGACCAGAAAGAGGAATTACTGGTCCAAAAAATCAATGATGATGAGTTTGTCTTTAGAGCGCGGGTTGCCCTGGATGATTTCAACGACGCCCTCGGTACTTCCGTGACCTCGGACCAAACCGACACGTTGGGAGGAATCCTCTACGCCGAAATGGGAAGGGTGCCAATGGAAGGGGATTCCATGCAGGTGGAGGATTGGCAATTAATTATTGAAGAGGTGCGCGGACGCCGCATTGGCAAGATACGCGCCCAAAGACACACCGGAACTTCGACTGAAGAGGATAACCATGACGCTGAATCCTGATCTGCAAAAATTACTGGTTGATACCGCTATTAACGTCCGCGAGTGGGCTTACGCGCCTTACTCTCATTATGCGGTTGGAGCGGCATTATTAACCGCATCTGGTAAAGTCTACGAGGGCGTGAACATTGAAAACGCAGCCTATCCAACCACCATGTGCGCTGAACGTGTAGCCATCTTCAAGGCGGTCTCCGAGGGTGAACGCGAGTTCACCGCCATTGTGGTAGCCACCGAAAATGGCGGTACTTCCTGCGGATCGTGCCGGCAGGTGCTGGCGGAATTCGGTCTGCAAACACAGGTGCTCTTTGTGGATGCAAGCGGCAGGATCACCTTGGAAACCACGGTGGAAAAATTACTGCCTTCCGCGTTTACCCCAGAAGATTTGAACTAATCAAAAATGGCGCGTCCGGAACGCACTCTCCGCGTGGAAGCCATCATCCTGCAGCACTCCGACTGGGGCGAGGCTGACCGGATATTGCGCCTGTTCACGCGCGAGCAGGGCAAATTACGCGCCATTGCCAAGGGCGCGCGCAAAATGAAATCCCGCAAAGCCGGGCACCTGGAACCCTTCATGCGTTCCAAGCTGATGCTGGCCAAAGGGCGCGACATGTGGATCGTCACACAGGCAGAGGTCATTGACCCCTACACCTCGTTGCGTGAAAACCTGGAGTTGACTGCCAGGGCAGCTTACGTGATCGAACTGCTTGACCGTCTGACGTATGAGGAAGGGCAGAACTGGCAGTTGTATGACCTGACGGTCAAGACCCTCGCCCGGCTGGTGGAGGAGAAAGATCCGTTTGTGTCTACACACTATTTTGAGATGCGCATCCTGGATAACACCGGCTACCGCCCGCTGCTATTTGAGTGCGCCTCCTGTAAAAAGGAGATCAAAGCGGAGGACCAGTTCTTTTCGGCAGGGCAGGGCGGCGTATTGTGCCCAAACTGCGGCGCGCGAACTGCCGATTCTCGCATGATCAGCATGGATGCATTACGCTACCTGCGCCACTTCCAACGCTCCAGTTTTAACGAGGCACTGCGGGCTGACCCCGGTTCAAAAACGCGCCAGGAAGTGGACACCATCCTGAATTACTACCTGACATATATACTTGAACGTAGTTTGAACTCTACTGAATTCCTCAAACAAATTCAATAAAAACCCAAAATTAGACCAGTCAATTGTGCAGGTTATAATAGGGGCACTTCATTTCACGTTTCATCGCCCGGAGGATGTATGACCGAACCGCTTGATTTTCAATCCGTGATCATGACCCTGCAGAAATACTGGGCCAGCCAAGGATGCCTCATCTGGCAGCCCTACTACAGCCAGATCGGCGCAGGTACCATGAATCCCGGAACCTTTTTGCGCGTCCTCGGACCGGAACCCTGGAATGTGGCTTACGTGGAACCTTCCGTCCGCCCGGATGATGGGCGCTATGGCGAAAATCCCAACCGCTTTCAACAGCACTATCAATTCCAGGTGATCCTCAAACCCGATCCGGGTAATCCCCAGGGGTTGTACCTGAAGTCACTCGAAGCGCTGGGGATTGACCCGCGCGAACATGATATCCGCTTTGTGGAAGACAACTGGCAGCAGCCAGCGCTCGGCGCCTGGGGGTTGGGCTGGGAAGTGTGGCTGGATGGGCAGGAGATCACCCAGTTTACCTACTTCCAGCAGGCCGGCGGACTCACCCTCGACCCGGTCTCCGTGGAGATCACTTACGGTCTGGAGCGCATCACCATGCCGCTGCAGCGCGTCAACCATTTCCGCAAGATGCAATGGAATCCCACTCACACCTATGGCGACGTGAATTACCAGGGCGAGGTGGAACACAGCAAGTATTATTTTGAGATCGCCGATGTTGACCGCATGCGCCAGTTATACAAACTGTATGAAGCCGAGGCCGAATCAGCGCTGGAAAATGGGCTGGTGCTGCCGGCGCATGATTACATCCTCAAATGCTCGCACACCTTTAATATCCTCGACACGCGCGGAGCCGTGGGCGTTACCGAACGCCAGGCGCTCTTCGGACGTATGCGCGAACTGGCACGCCGCACCTCCGAAGCTTATGTAGAACAGCGCAAATCCATGGAGTATCCCTGGATGGCGGAGACCGCGACGAAACCGGCTGTTGAAACAGCCGCAGCCAAACCTACCAACCTGCCCAAGGGTCCTGCGCCCTTCCTGCTCGAGATCGGCACAGAAGAACTCCCCGGTTCCGATTTTACAGCTGCAGTGGAACAATTGAAGACACGCGTTCCGGCAATGCTGAACGAATTGCGCCTGGCTCATGGTGAAATCGAAGTCATCGGCACCCCGCGCCGCCTGGTTGTCCGCGTTCTGGATATGGCAGATCAACAGCAAGCCCGCACCACAGTGGTCAAGGGTCCTCCCAAGAGCCGCGCATACGATGAAACCGGGCAGGCTACCCGCGCTCTTGAAGGATTTGCCCAGAGCAAAGGCGTAGCCCTAGCCGATCTGGAAGCCCGCGAAATTGACGGCGGCGTTTACATGGTGGCATTGGTGAAAGAAACCACCCGCAGCGCTTATGATGTGCTGCTGGAAGCATTACCAACCCTGGCTGCCGGCATCAAGTTCGACAAAACCATGCGCTGGAATTTCACCAATGTGCCCTTCTCCCGCCCGGTGCGCTGGCTGCTTGCCATGCTCGGCGAGGCGGTCATCCCCTTCGAGTTTGCCGGCTTACGCGCTGATGCAAGCACACACGGTCTGCGTTTCATCGATCAAGAAGTGTTACTGGTGAAGAACGCTGCCGACCACGAGAAAGTTCTTGCCAGCCAGGGGATCATCCTCGACCCCGCAAAGCGCAAAGAGATCATCCGCCAGCAGGTGCTCGCCATCAACAAAAAGATCGGCAGTTCAGAGAAACTGGATGAAGGGCTCCTGGATGAAGTCACCTTCCTGGTGGAAGCTCCTTTTGCCTTTTTGGGGACATTTGACGAATCCCATTTGCAATTACCACCCGAAGTGTTGATCTCGGTGATGAAGAAACACCAACGCTACTTCCCGGTGCAGACCGCCGAAGGAAAGCTGCTGCCGCATTTCATTGCCGTCCGCAACGGCGGTGAAAAGTGTATAGACATCGTGACCGACGGCAACGAGCAGGTGGTGCGGGCACGTTTTGCTGACGCCAATTTCTTCATCCGCGAAGACCTCAAACACCCGTTGGAATCCATGCTGACCCGGCTGGGAACATTGACCTTCCAGCAAAAGCTGGGCTCGATGCTGGAAAAAAGCCAGCGCATCACCGCTTTGGTTGAAGTTCTCGCCCCGACCTTTGGGCTGGCAGGGGAAGACCTCAAAACCGCCAAACAGGCGGCGACATTGAGCAAAGCAGATCTCGTCACCCACATGGTGGTGGAAATGACCTCACTGCAGGGGGTAATGGGGCGCTATTATGCCCGCTTCTTTGGCGAACCTGACGCTGTTGCCCAGGCGCTCTACGATCAATATTTGCCGCGCTTTCCCGGCGATGCGCTTCCCTCCAACACAACGGGTCTGGCAATTGGTGTGGCAGACCGGCTGGATTCGCTTACTGGTTTGTTTGCTGCGGGGCTAGCTCCGACCGGCACCAAGGATCCCTTTGCCCAACGACGTTCGGCTTTAGGATTGGTGCAGAGTCTTGGCGCTTTTAACCTGGATATTGACCTGCGTGCGGCATTGAAACAAGCGGCAGCCCAATACACTTTTGCGATTGACCAGAAAAGCCTGGATGCCACGCTGGAATTCATCCTCGGACGCCTGAGGAGCAGCCTGACCGACCAGGGTTACCGCTACGATGTAGTGGATGCCATCCTGGCGGAGCAGGGGTATAACCCTGCCGGGGTCTACCGTGCAGTTAAGGAATTAACCGCCTGGATCTCCCGCGCTGACTGGTCTACCATCCTGCCAGCATTCTCCCGCTGCGTGCGTATCACCCGCGATCAAAAACAGACCTTTACCGTGGTTCCATCCGCGTTTGCTGAACAATCGGAGAAGGACCTGTACCTGTCCGTGGAAGCCATTGAAAAAGCCTCCCGGCGGAAGGGGTCTGTGGATGATCTGTTCATCGCTTTTGTGCCGGTGATCCCGCAGGTGAACCGCTTCTTTGACGAAGTGTTGGTGATGGCGGAAGATGCCCAAATGCGCAATAACCGTCTGGGGCTCCTGCAGCGCATTGCCAGCCTTGCAAAAGGGATCGTGGATCTTTCGTGCCTTGAAGGGTTCTAATTGGGCATTAAATAAAGGATACAATTAAACCAACCCATGACCGCGATAGATGATATCAAAGCCAGGCTGGATATTGTTGACCTCGTTTCCGAAACGGTAAAACTGCGCCGTTCCGGTAAGAGCTATACAGGCTTTTGTCCGTTCCATCCCAATAGCAAAACCCCCGCATTTGCCGTCTTTCCCGACTCAGGCACCTGGCGCTGTTTTGGTCAGTGCAACGAAGGCGGCGATATCTTCAAGTTTGTGATGAAGAAAGAAGGTTGGGATTTCGCCGAGGCACTGCGTTACTTGGCAGACCGGGCTGGTGTGGTGCTGGAACCGCTGACCCCCGAACGGAAAGCCGAAGAAGACCAGTATGACCGCCTGCACGATTTACTTGAAGGGGCTGTTAAGTTATATCAACACCATTTACTTGAAACCCCTGCCGGCAAACCCGCGCTCGACTTTTTGACCGCTCGAGGACTGAAACCCGAAACCATCCAAACTTTTGGGCTGGGGTATGCGCCCGCGGGTTACGAGACCGCACTGGAGCATTTACGCGCGCACGGCTGGGGCACTGAAGATTTGGTGGATGTCGGACTGGCTAACAAGCGCGATGATGGCGGTTTTTACGACAAATTCCGAAACCGCGTGATGTTCCCCATCCGCGATGCCGCCGGCAAGATGGCGGGATTTGGCGCGCGCATTCTCGACCCAAACGACGTGCCCAAGTTTCTCAATTCTCCGCAAACTGCCCTGTTTGATAAAAGCCATCTGTTGTACGGCTTGAACCTGGCACGTAAACCTATCCGCGAGCAAAACCAGGTGGTTATTGTAGAAGGTTACCTGGATGTGATCCTGCTGCACCAGGCGGGGTTTGCCAATGCGGTATCCCCCATGGGCACAGCCTTGAATGAAGATCAACTTCGCTTACTTAATAAGCTTTCTCACCGTATTGTGCTTGCCCTTGATGCCGATGCAGCTGGCGAAAAAGCCACCCTACGCGGCCTGGACCTTGCCCGCAATGCACTGGAACATGAAACGGAACTGGCGTTTGATGCCCACGGTCTGCTGCGCCATGAAGCCCGCCTGCAGGCAGATGTGCGCGTGACCACGCTTCCGCAGGGAATGGACCCTGACGAAGTGGTGCTGCGGGATCCCAAAGAGTGGCAGCAAATTGTAGCTTCAGCCAAGCCGATCGTGGTGCATGTGATGGAAACCCTGGCAAAAAGCCAGGATCTCAATGATGCCAAGGTGAAAACAGCCATTGCTGCCCAGGTGACCCCGCTCATCGAGGATGTACCTTCGGCTATCGAACGCGACACTTACCGCCAGCAATTGGCACGCCTGTTGAAGGTCGATGAGCAAACACTGCTCGGAAGCCAAAAGGTGGTGGAACGCACCCGCAGGCGCACCGAACGAGTGGATGACCCGGCACGACTCGGGGGAGCTGCCGGAAGGGTGGAAAAAGGATCCGACCAACGCCTGCAGAGCCTGGAAACTCACTGCATGACCCTGTTGCTCTTCCGACCCGAAGCGGTCTATGACCTGGAACGGGAGCTTAAAACCAGCGGGTTGGAAAAATTTACCCCTAACGATTTTATCTCAGTGGAAAACCAGACCATCTGCCGCCTGCTGCTGGCTGGTTTGGACCAGGACGAGCTGGATGTATTACCCTACGTGAAAGCCAACCTGCCCGTTGAATTGGGAGAACGCTTTCAAAGCCTGCTTACGGGTGAGTTGTATGAACACGCCAACCCGGCGAAAGTTCAGCAGGATCTGGTACGGGTGCTGGTGAATTTACGCCTGATCAACATAAATACTGTCTTGAGCCAGTTGCGCTTTCTACAGGAAGACCCGGAACTTTCAGATGAGGAGAAAGGTGAGTTGGGAGGTCAAATACTCAAATTAACTATTGCGCGCGGTAAACTTGATAGGGTGATGGTTAAGCCAGCTTATTAAGAAGACTCTTGACATTATGGTATAGTTAACCATGGTTTCATCAAAAACATCTACCAATCCTTTGCCTGTGACAACCCAGAAAAAGCCAACCTCAACCACCAAAAGACAACCAAAAAAATCCGCTTCACCCAAGGGTAGCGCTGTAAAACGCGCCAGGACCTCAAAAACCAGCTCTTTGGGCGAAGGGTTTGAGGACGATTCGACCTCCAAGCAGGATCCTGAATCAGCAAGAATGATCCAAATGCGGGAGGATTGGGGCGAAGTTGTGCCCGAAGACCCGCTGGAGATTCTCGAAGACCCCACGATCGCCTTAGAACTTTCAGAGGATCCGGTACGCCTGTATCTCAAGGAGATCGGGCAGATTCATCTACTTGATGCCGATTCTGAATTCAGGCTGGCAGCGCGCATCGAAGCCAAAGTGCGGGTGGATACCCTTGCCAACCATATCAAGCCTTCCATGTTGATTGATGGACATCACCGCCAGTTATTTGCTGGCGTGATTAATGACCTGCTCACCTCCTGGGAGCGTTTACAGGAAGACGCCACCCGGATTGGTAATACAGAATGTCCGCACCTGGCATTGACCCTGGCGGAAGCGCAGCTTTTGCGCCGGAGCTGGCAGGCGGATATTCCCTCCTATTTACGCTCCTACCTGGATAACGGCCGCTGGGGAAAGGACGCCATCTGGGAAGAATTGGTGCGCCATGCCTATACCCTTTTCCTGGGCTTGTACCTTCTTCCTGACCAGCTTTCTATTCCACTGCAGAAAAAACTTGCCGAAGCCCCGGTCATGCCGGAAGCCGCCTGGTTCAAACGGCGTTTGCCTGAAGATAAAGTCTTGAAAACCGAAATTGAAGGCATCAACCGCCGCGCAGAAGAAGCCAACCAGACCCTCATCCGGGCGAATTTACGCCTGGTGGTCAGCATTGCCAAACGCTACCTGGGACGCGGTATCTCTTTCCTCGATCTCATCCAGGAAGGCAATTTGGGATTGCTGCGGGCTGTTTCAAAATTTGATTCAACACGCGGATTCAAATTCAGCACTTACGCCACCTGGTGGATTCGGCAATCGATCAGCCGATATATCGCCGAGCATGCGCGCACTATCCGCATCCCGGTGCATTTGTTTGAGGCGATCACCCGCCTGCTGCGTATTCAACGCTCGCTGGTGCAGGTGTTGGGGCGCGAACCAACACAAGAGGAACTGGCGCTCGAAAGCGACCTGCTTTCACCTGAAGATGCGGTTGCCATCAAACATGCCCGCGAGACCAACCAACCCATGGATGGTGAGCTGCAAAAACGCTGGACGTGGGCTACAGTTAAGGTACAACGCATTCTGCAATCTGCTGAAGAGCCCATTTCACTGGAAAGACCGGTAGGAGATGAAGAAAGCAGCCAATTGGGTGATTTTATCGAGGATGATGACGCCCTTGAACCGATGGACGCTGCCGCCCGCGAAATGCTGCGCGAACAGGTGCAGAACGCCCTGGCAGCTCTTTCTGAACGCGAACGCCAGGTGCTGGAATTACGCTTTGGGCTCATTGATGGCAAGGACCATACTTTGGAAGAGGTTAGCCGGTACTTCAACGTAACCCGCGAGCGCATCCGCCAGATCGAAGCCAAGGCGCTGCGTAAACTGCGCCATCCCACCCGCAGCCGTCACCTGCGTGAATACCTGGGGTAATTTGCCCTTGACAAAACTTTTGCAATGGTCAATTATTATGCTTGCACCTGATTTTTATTCATGTTATACTTTTGTTACCTGAGGAAACGTTGATTATTAGCATTAAATAGACCTTTACCCAAGCGGGTATGGGCAAAAACAAATCCCAATTCTTTTAAATTGAGTCTCTTTCTCTCCTGCCTGGCAGGAGGAATCCCATAAACTATATTAGAAAAACGAAAGCCGGATGAATTAAATATGAATATTATCGAAATGGAAAATGCTCCGCTGATCACATTGCGCAAAATGGCCGAAGAACTTAAGATCCCCAACGCGAACAGGCTTAAAAAAGAGAATCTCATCATCAACATCCGCAAGGCAGAAGCTGCAGCGGAAGGTATTGAGATTAAAGGCGGCGTGTTGGAGATCACTCCCGAGGGGGTTGGTTTTCTGCGGAACAACTATTCCATTGGGCCGGAGGATGTGTATGTATCCCAGGCACAATTGCGGCGATACGACCTGCGTATGGGTGACTTCGTCATCGGTGTGGTGAGACCGCCGCGCGATGCCGAACGGCACTATGGACTGCTCAAAGTGGAGAGTGTGAACGCGCTGGCTCCTGAAGAAATGCGCACCCGCACTACCTTTGAATCTCTGACGCCTATTTTCCCTGAAAAACGCTTTGACCTGGAGACTGACCGCTCGATCCTTTCTTCGCGCATGATCAACCTTATTGCTCCAATCGGCCGCGGGCAGCGCGGTATGATCGTCTCTCCGCCAAAAGCCGGCAAGACCACCATCCTAAAGCAGCTTGCCAATTCGATTGCAGCTAATAACCCCGAGATCCATTTGATCGTTGCCCTCATCGGTGAACGTCCCGAGGAAGTGACCGATATGGACCGTTCCGTGGATGCCGAGGTTGTAGCTTCCACCTTTGACGAACCGGTGAGCTCCCATGTGCGCACCGCAGAGATTACCCTGGAGCGCGCCAAGCGCCTGGTGGAGATCGGCCGCGATGTGGTCATCTTAATGGACTCACTTACGCGCCTGGCACGTGCCTATAACCTGGTGGTCAACCCCTCCGGGCGCACCCTATCCGGTGGTATGGACCCATCCGCGCTTTACCCCCCCAAGAAGTTCTTCGGCGCTGCCCGTAATATTGAAGAAGGCGGCTCACTGACCATTATTGCCACTGCCCTTGTGGATACCGGTTCCCGCCTGGATGACGTGGTCTATGAAGAGTTCAAAGGCACCGGCAACATGGAATTGCACCTGTCCCGCCGCTTGCAGGAACGCCGCATCTTCCCGGCCATTGATATCGAGCGCTCCTCTACCCGGCGCGAAGACCTGCTGCTCGGACCGGATATCCTGCCGCGTGTGTGGTTAATGCGCCGAATGTACCTGCAGATGATCTCCCCGCCGCCCGCGGGCGCAGGCATGGATCCTTCTGTAGCTACTGAAGCCATCCTTCAGCGCATGGTCAAGACCAAGAACAATTTTGAATTCCTGGAAAACCTGACGGAGGATTAGTGAGTTTAAAAAACAAAACCCCGGAGGTCCAGTTGGAGGAACCGAAAAAAACTCCTACCCGGACGATCAAATGGGTGCCAATCATCTCTTGGGGTATCACCGCCTTATTGGTAGCAAGCCTGGTTTTATTGCTGTTGAAGTTCAACCCATTCAAAACCGAAGAAACCAGCCTACCGGAGGTTAACGCTCCAGGTTCTGTGGAGGTTGACCTGCCGGCGATGCAGTCACCGCTGCTCAATTATTCTGTGCCGCGGCTGGCTGATTTTGACACTTTAATCCCCAATGGCAACCGGCAGTATCCGATCAAGTACACCATCCAGGAAGGCGACTCCATTTTTTCGATTGCAAAACAGTTCAATCTTGAACCCCAATCGATCCTGTGGGCAAATTACGATTTGCTTAAAGACGATCCCACCTTTATTGCTCCCGGTTGGCGCATCACGATCCCACCCACGGACGGCATCTATTACAAGTGGAAGACAGGCGATACGCTGGAGAAGGTGGCTGAAAAATATTACGCGAATGTAGAAGATATTATCAGCTGGCCATCGAATCACCTGGATATCACCAACCCGGATACAGCTAACCTGGAATTTGTAATGATCCCTGATGGCTGGCGCGAGACAGTAGCCTGGATCGTGCCCATGGCTTTTGCACCTCGCTCTGGGGTCACTCGCGTAGTCGCCGGACCAGGCGGGTGTGAAGCACCGGCAACCGGACCTGTAGGATCCACTGGCTTCATATGGCCCGTGGGAAACCACTTCCTTTCAGGTTTTAATTATGCCCCTTACCACCTGGGAATTGATATTGCAGCCGCCACCGGCACGTCAATCGTCGCATCTGATTCTGGTACGGTCATTTACTCCGGTTGGAATGACTCCGGCTATGGTTTCATGATCGAAATCGACCATAATAATGGCTACCAAACCCTTTATGGTCATATGTCCTCTTTGGCTGTATCCTGTGGACAGCAGGTAGCCCAGGGTCAATATATTGGTGCTGCAGGTTCAACGGGTAAATCTACCGGTGCCCATGTGCATTTTGAGGTACGCCTTAATGGCGGGTTTGTCAACCCGTGGTACGTGCTGGGTCAATAATATAGGCTTGTTATACCTTGATAAGGTTATTACCAACCTTGTCAATGATTGAAAAATAATTTATTCTAGAAAAAAATTAGACGCCCGCAAGGGCGTCTTTTTATAACACAGTCGTCGGATCTATCGTCACCTGTACGGTTGCACCGCCCAAATCCCACTCTGATGGGGGGTGCAGTTCCAGTAGACGCCCCGGGTTTGCCCCGCGCAGCAGCATCTGCCAGCGATACAATCCCGAACGCCGCTCGAAAAAGCACGGCGCAGGCCCGATGATGTCCGTCTGGCGCAGGTCAGCTTCATCGATCCAGGCAGTGAGCTTATCGCGTGCCAGCAGCGCCTGCTTTTCCACTATATCCGTTTTGGTATGCCGGAATTCCAGGCGGATCAAGCGGCTGTAAGGCGGATAACCCAATTTTTTGCGATACTCCAATTCGATTTTCATGAACCGGGTAAAGTCATAATTCGCCGCGTACTGGATGGCGTAATTCTCCGGCTCAAAGGTCTGAAGGATGGTCTTGCCGCCAAGGCTGCTGCGTCCGGACCGGCCGGCTACCTGTGTGATGAGTTGGAACGTGCGTTCAGAGGCGCGGAAGTCCGGCAGGTGCAGGCTCAAATCTGCCAGGATGATGCCCACCAGCGTGACCATCGGCAGGTCAAGCCCTTTGGCAAGCATTTGCGTGCCGATGAGAATATCTGCGCGGTGCTGGACGAAATGATCCAGGATCAGGTCATGAGCACCTTTATAACGCGCGGTATCAGCGTCCCAACGCAAGGTGCGCGCCGAGGGGAATTGTTCAAGCACGAGTTTCTCAAGGCTCTCGGTGCCCATGCCGAACTGGCGCATGTTGCTACCCCCGCAGGAAGGGCAGGTTTTAGGCATCTGGCGTTGATTGCTGCAGGTATGGCAAATGAGCATGGCGCTGCCGGCGTGCCAGGTGTACTGGGTGTTGCAGCGGCTGCAGCGCATCACAAACCCGCAATCACGGCAGAACACGTAAGACGAACTTCCGCGGCGATTGAGAAAGAGAATCGTTTGCTCGCCGCGTTCCAGTACTTTGCCAATTTCATTTTTCAAGGCAGCGCTTAAAGCAGTGCGGTTGCCGTTGCGCAATTCCGTCCGCATGTCCACCACGTCGATTTTGGGTAAGGGGGGAGGGATTGTTGCAGGTGTAGTTGATTCTCCCGGCAGGCTGGAGGCAATGCGGTTTGGCAAGGTCAATATGGGCCATTTGCGCTGTTGGAACTGCACCAGCATTTCAATGCCAGGGGTGGCAGAACCGAGCACCAGAACAGCGTTGGTTTGCTTTGCATATTCCAAGGCGGCAGCTACCGTGTGATACTGTGGTGCGCTATCCTCCTGGTGATATGAATGGTCATGGCATTCATCGATGATGATAAGCCCCGGTTCAGGCAACGGAGAAAACAGTGCGCTGCGCGGACCAACAACGATCGGGAGCACGCCAGCGCGGATTCGCCGCCAGGTGTCGTAGCGTTCACCGGGGGAGAGTTTAGAATGGATTAGCCCAACCTTGCCGGGGAAGCGGGCAAAAAAGCGCCTGGCTGTTTGGGCAGTGAGTGAGATCTCCGGTACCAGGATGAAAGCTCCTTTTCCCTGTGCAAGCACTTCTTCGACCGCTTTCATGTAGATTTCGGTTTTACCTGAACCTGTTACCCCATGGATCAGTATCGGTTCGCGTTTGGTTCCGCCTTCAATTTGGGCATGTACGACAGCCATCACTGTTTGTTGTTCGGCTATCAATTCCGGGGCAGAAGTAAAGACGGGTTTCAAGTTAGCCAGTGGGTCGCGCCAGACCTCGGTTTCGCCCAGTTGCAGGAGACCCAACTCGGATAATTTTTCCAGGTCGCCGGCATTGGCACCTGTTTCGGCATACACCCAGTTCACCGTTACCGGGATGGCTTCGGCTTGCAGAAAATCCAATGCGCGTTTGCGCCGCGCGCGCACATCGTCGGCACGTCCGAGCGTTGCCATCCCCGCATCATCTGAGGGTACGTTGGTGAGGAAGAGAGCGGTGCGGATCACCTTGGGACGAATCGAAGGCGGCGGCAGGTAGGCTGTACTGGTGATTTTTTGTTGTTTAACCAGTGCTGCAGCCGCGTTGTGCCAGTCAATATTAGGGAATGCAGTATTGAGTTGTGATCCGCGCAGGTCACCGCGTTTCTTGAGCAAGCTGACTATCTTTGCCTGCAGGGGGACGAGAGTGTTCGCATCCGGTTCAGTGAGAAGATGGATGCGCACGTCAGTGTGCTGACTGAGACCAGGCGGCACCATCAGGTCCAGAAAAGCGGAGATGGTGAAAAAGTTTTGTTTAGCCAGTTCTTCTGCCAGGGCAATTTGCGGCATGGTGACGACTGGCTCACTTTCGATCACAGCTTCCACCGGGCGGGTATCCGCCACCATGGCTTCTTCCGGTAGGGCAACCACGATGCCCTGGACAACCTGTTTACCAAAGGGTACCTGAACCAGTGAACCTAATTGAATGGTAGGTGCATATTCCGCGGGAATGGAATAATCAAATACCCCGGAAACCTGGGCAATGTTGACGGATATGCGTGCGTAACGATTCATCAAATAATCATCCGGTAATGGCAGCAGCGGCGTAACCCACCACGCTTGAGGTATCTCCAGAGGCTTCGGCTGAGGTGGTATGGTGCAAAAGGGTAACGTGTTTTGCGCCGAGTAATTGAGTCGTCCACAAGGCCAGAGCCACCGCCCCGGCGCCGCAGGCAAACCCCTGTTGGTTAGCTTCAGCATCCAGCACCCCTTGCGGGTCAATGCTGGTAAAGTGTGAGGTCATCACTCCGTCAAATTGATTAGCCTCACGCTGCGTGTAGAAATGAGAAAGGTCGGTGCTGGCTATTATCAATACCCGTTTCCCGGTTAAAACCCTTGCAATTGATTTGGCAGCGTTTTGCAGCGTACCGGAGTGATGGGTGCGAACCATGATCGGCACAAGTTCAAAGCTGTCTTTTAATGCCACTTGAAGGAATGGCAATTGTATCTCGAGCGAATGCTCACGGTCAAGACCGATGCGCTGCAAAAACAAATCGGAATGAGTCTGCATGTCCTCGTCGATTGCGTTCACCAGACTGGAGGCAACCGGAACATCACCCAACGGAGTGTTGTAGGCTGTGTGAAGGGTGGTCAGAAAACCAAAGGGTTGGTAATCGTGCAGCGGTGAGAAGACCGCGCAAATATCATAACTTTCGCCCTGCACGCAATGATAGGCATATCCTGCCGTACTACCAGAATAGATATAGCCGGCATGCGGCGCGATGAGGCCAAAGACCTTCCCATCAATCGCGGGGATTGCTGCATTCTCCAGGTATTGGCGGATGGTGGTGTGCAGGGCATCCTTGCTGCCCGGATACCAGGAACCGGCAATGGGAGATGGGCGGACCACAGGAACCTCTTTCATACTTCACCTCGTGAACAATTCCATTATACCGACTGCCGGTAAAAATTGCCGGTTGTATAAACAACAACCTCCCCCGATTATTGGGGGAGGTTGTGAAGAAGTTAGTGTATTAGCGAGCGAGGAAGTTCCAGGGGTTAACCTTTTGACCATCCGTGGTACGCAGTTCGAAATGCAAGTGAGGTCCGGATGAATTGCCGGTTGTCCCCAGCATACCGATCTGTTCACCCTGGAAGACATAGTCGCCGCAACCCTTGATGGTCTGGTCAAGGTGGGCGTAAACCGATTGCCAGCCATTGCCGTGGTCCACCACGATGAGGTTACCGTAGCCATAATTATTCCAGCCGGAGTAAACCACCACACCATCATCCACTGTCAGGACCATGTTGCCAATCTTACCGGCGATATCGATGCCAAAGTGATTGGTGCTGGGAGACCAGTCGTAGCCAGACAGGATTGTTTCCGTTGTTGGCCAAACGAAGGTGCCATTCCCGATCGGTCCGTCGTAAACTAAACCACAATAACCGGGTCCCATGGTTTGGGCAGCTGCAGGATTGGAGCGTGAGAAGGAGGGTAACCAATCAGTGTATTGACCGGTGCCGTTAGGAATGAAAAGGAGTTTGCCGTCAGGGATGTTGGGCATGGCGTAATCGCCGATGGTAGCTCGATCGAGGTTGTTCCACGGCCAATCCAGGATGGCGTCCACTGTCGAATCGGTGCCTTTTGCCACGCCATTTAACCCATCGATGCCTGCAACCCATTGATGCACAACGCCCTGGAATGGCGGGATCAACAAGGTAAGCCCCGGTCTGATGAACGCCGGATTATCACCCAGGATATGTTTATTGCTCCACAGCACCCACTCGGGCTGTAGCCCAAACTTTTCTGCGATCCCGAAGACGGTATCCCCAGCCACTACCTGGTATTCGATAATATCTTCGCGCGGCTTGGCCGGCAGGTTGGTATGATAATCGGCAGCGCGGTTGATGGCGAAGTTGCTGGCGGCAAAGGCTAGCGGGTTTTGCACGGAAGGCAGGGTAGGCATGGAGGCGATACTCTCCGCGGTGGGGCTGGCGGTGGAACTGCCGCTGCTCTTTTGCCCTTTCAGGAAATAAGAGCCCATAACCCAGACCACTAATAGAACCAATAACCCGGTAGCCACAACCGTGCCGGTGCGCAAGGTGGTTTCACCTAATCCCAGGCGCAGCAAACGATTCCAGATCTGGCTGGCGGAGAGGGATTCGTTTTTTTGGGTTTCAGTTTTGTTGCCGGTTGTTTCAACCCCCTCTTCGATTGGTTTATCGGGGAGGGGAGATTTTTTGGATTCCATTTTCACCTCGGAAAAAATCATAACACTGCACGGGACGGCGGTCAAGCGAGGGAAAAGTGCCAACTGTCGATCTCCTCCTGTGGCAGCCCCCGTGTGAGGGATGAATTGACCGGGGTTGTATAAGATAATTTTAGAGAAAGAAAGAGTACCAGTATCCAAAAAACCAATACCTTATGTTGGCAACTACTTTTTAATACACAAACAAGTACAAACCAGATTTCTGTGATGAAATTTGTTAGTTACTTAGGATTAGATGTTAGTTCAAATGTGGACCTGCTTTTACCAATACATGGGTTTTTTTAGATCATCAGGTTTGGCGGCAGCAGGAGCGCGTTTAAGTACGAGTACAGCAAAATCATCCTGGTTGGGGGTTACCCGGCTATATTGCTTAACCGTCTCGTACATCCGTTTGCAAATCGTATAGCTGTTTTCGCTGAAATTGGTGCAAAGTACGCGCTCAATTTTCTGCAATCCAAACTGAACTCCGTTTTCATCCATAGCTTCATTTAGACCGTCGGTAAAGAGTAACGCAGTACCGCCTGGAAGCAATACCACCTCTTGGGCATCTAGTTTTATCTGCGGAAAGATTCCTAGGGGCTGTCCATCATCCATGCTTACCTGCATTGGTTTACCGAACCCGTCCAGAAGTATAGGCAGCAAGTGACCAGCTCTTGCATACTGTACAACGCCCGTACGGTAATCCAACACAGCGTAAAGTAAGGTGACAAACATCCCCGAGGCGTTCATTTTTATAAGCGAGCGGTTTACATGATGCAAAATTTCTACCGGATCCGAAGACCGTTCGCTCTCAGCCCGTAGCAAACTAAAGGTTAAAGCCATGAATAAGGCTGCAGGGAGTCCTTTATCAGAAACATCTCCGATAACAATGCCTAAGTGGTGCTGGTCGAGAGGAATGAAATCATAGAAATCGCCGCCCACTGCACGGGCTGGCATGATGAATGAACCAAATTGGTAACCAGTTCTTTTTGGAATACGTTGTGGTAGGATGCTACGCTGTGTTTTACGTGCAATATGCATCTCACTTTCAAGCCGGTGAAGCAACTTTTCAGTTCTGGCAAAGAGACGGGCATTCTCCAATGAAAGGGTCATACTATTGGTCAGTGTAACAAGCAAATCAATATCTGCCAGGCTAAAAGCATTTTCGATATCCAGGTTTTGTAAACTCACAACTCCATAAGCAGTATCACCTATCAACATTGGCACACCAAGCCAGGTTTTTGGAAGGTCGGTACCGGGGATGACTTTCATACGTTTCTCTTCGACGGCGCGCAAAATATCAGCAAGGTTGATCATGAAAGGTTTTCGGGTACGGATGATCTCAGCCCGGGAGCTATCCACTGGTACCCAATTGGGCAAGTGTAAATGTTGGCCACGTTCGATGGCATAATGGTGAAACACCTTGCGCGTAGCCGAATCGTACTGCGAGATCATCACAACTTGTGCGTTAAAGGTATCGCGTAGACTATCGCCTACCAGATCATAAATTCCTTGAATTTCCAACCGGGAAGAAAGACCTTCCTGTACATTATTAATGAGTGCCAACATGGCAGCACGTTCATCGGCACTTTGAGCGTACAATTGTGCGGCGGTTTTCCAATCACCAATTGCGGCAGCCTGTTCAGCCTGCGCTTGTAGGTTAACCGTGCTTAGTTTCAATGGATTCCGCATTTTACCAATTTACCCATAATACAACTAATGCAGGTTCGAGAATATCCCCAGCATGACGGAGATATCCATCCCAGCGTGAAACAGGATGGCTGGCCAAAGAGATTTTGTCTTTTGGATTACAGTACCAAATAGTAAAGCTAATCCAATGAGGATGCCCATGAAAAGGAACTGATCCGAGGTATAGCTGACGCCAAAATGCAAAGCGGTAAACACGACCCCTATTGTTAGAATGGAGAGGAATTCTCCTAACAGGGGCTCGAATTTTTTCAAAAATAACCCGCGAAAAAGCAGTTCTTCCATGGCACCGTTTGCCAGCACAAAAAGCAACAGCCACGGCAGCCACTGGCGCCAACCGGTCAGCCCGGCAGGGTCTAACTTGAACAACCAGATTCCTGATGGGACGGCTGTGACAGCCGCAAGTGCGAAGGTACCAAGCCCCAGCAGCAGCCCAAGCCCCACCTTGCCCTTCTGAAGGTAGAGATCACCCGGGTGGAACCCCAGCAGCCGCGAAAGCCCGATGATTACCACAAATGCCACAACCATATCGTTAAGTTTGAACAGAGCAAATCCACGAGGGCCTGTGGCGGAGAGTCCTTTACCAGCCCAAAACAGGGCTGTGTAGTACATTACCGAGACAGTGATGATCATGATGAACAAGGCACTGATTATAGGAAAAAGGGGATTGAGCTTCTGGATTCGCTTGAAGGGATAGAGTAACCCCCCCAACAGTACTGCCAATCCGATTCTGCCCAGAATATCCTGGTAAGAAATCAGAAGAGGGCGCCATGGACTGAACACGATCATGATAAGACTGCCAATTACGATGAACAGCAGGATAGCAGTTATTTTGACCCATTTACTGGCAGAAAGGTGTGTTGTATTCATGCTTTGTACCTTCCCTTTTCAATAGAATCTATTGATCTCAAAAAAGGAATATTCCGATGATCGCCGGCAATAACACCAGGACGGCTAACAGCGGATTCCCGCGGCGGGTGGTATTGCGGCTGTCCCAACTGAAGAGGAAACCCGCCAGCGCGAATGCCAGTAAGGCAGTTGCCGCCAGCACGATGACAGAACCCCAAGGTGAAAAGTCAGCCGCTTTGAGCATAGCCAATCCGTTGTAAGCATTCATGGCATGTGTGGCTGGCAGCAGCTGGGCGAACTTGCCCGCGACCCCCGGAAGCATGCTGTACGGCAGCATCAAGCCGCCAAGCAGCATGGAAGGCACAAAGATGAGCTGCGACCAGAGTACCGTCATGCGTGAACTGGCAGAGACCACACCAATGAGGACACTTAATCCGGCACAGGCCAGGTAGAATGTCACAAAGATCAAAACAAAGGCTAACCAATTAACTGGCAAAGGTGCTTTAAATAATAATGGCGCGCTGACAACGATGATCAGCATCACAATGATCGAGTGCAGCATGGTCGTCAGGGTTGGAATAGCCAGGATCGAAATGGAAGGCACACCGTTGATCTTGTAACTACGGAATATCCCGTTTTCGCGGGCGTTAACCAACGGGTCTGGAATGCCGAGCAGGGTGGCCGCCAGTATGGCGAAAACCCCCAGGGCGGGAATGATAGCCTCACGGAAGGGCGGGTTGATGGCAGGCATGATGAAACCCATCAGCAGGTAGAATCCCAGCGGGAACAGGTAATTCATCAGCAGCATCTGCTTGTTGCGGATGCCGGTGCGGAATTCAAAGGCGAAGTGATGAAGGAAAGAGTTCATTTGGCACCTACCTTACCGGTAATCTCCAGGAAGCGGTCTTCAAGGGACGGTCTTTCCACTCGCAGATCGATGAGCACATCCGCCTGTTTTTCGATAAACGCAATGATCGCAGACACAGTCGGGCCAATATCCCGGCTGAAATATATGCAATAATCTTCCTTCATCTTTTGCTGGTCAACTGCCGGGAAGTTATTTGTGTTATTCACTAGGCAGCCATTTTGGGTTCGAACCGAAATCTTGGTTAGTCCAGCACCGGAGGCAGTTATCTCCAGCGGTGTGCCAGTATTGACAATCTGCCCGTTCAACAGGATGGCCACACGGTCAGACAATTCCTGGGCTTCTGCCATATCATGCGTTGCCAGTATGATGGTGGTGCCCTGCCCCTGGAGTTCGCGCATCAAGTCATGCAGTTCGACGCGCGAAGCCACGTCCAGTCCAGCGGTGGGTTCATCCAGGAACACGACTTTTGGATTATGGGCTACTGCCAGTGCCAAAACAAGCCGGCGCTGCTGCCCGGCGGAAAGTTCATAGAATTGGGTGTCCTTCTTGGGTATTAACCCCAGGCGCTCCAGCAGATCAAAGCGCGGTGCCACATTATGATAAGCGCAAAAGAATTTCATAGCCTCATCCGGTGTGATTGCCTCGGGTAAACCGGCTGACTGCAGCTGTACACCGATGATGTTACGCAACTTGTGGGATTCCTTCGCAGGGTCCAGGTTGGCCACGCGCATAGTGCCCCCGTTGGGTTGACGCAGACCTTCCAGGCATTCAAGGGTGCTGGTCTTCCCAGCGCCGTTTGGTCCGAGCAGACCAAAGATCTCGCCCTGATTTACGTCAAAACTGACGCTCTCCACAGCCACATGGCTGCCATACGTTTTTCGGAAATCCTTGATTTCTATGATCTGATTGCTCATTTTCTGCCTTCTTTAGGATTTATCACGGTCTATATAGCGATTCTTTCCACCCGACTCATTAATTATACAAATACCCAAAATATTTACAATCAGGTAAAAATGTGTCCCGTAAAAAAGCGTCCCACACTTCACATGAGGTATTTCAGCGGAGGAAGTGCGTCATCTACATATCTGCTTATGCTATACTCTTTTAAATGACTTCAACTCCCTACCGGTTGGTTTGCCCTGAGTGTGGTGAGCAATTTGACACGAGCTTACCGCAAACCTACTGCGCATCCTGTGCGTCACCCATCCTGACTGAATACGATCTATCAAAAGTAAAGGTATCCTGTGAAGAGGTGAGCAGCCGACCCTGCGGTATCTGGCGTTGGCACGAATTGCTCCCGGTGAAAGACCCGGTACATTTTGTCACCCTGGGCGAAGGCGATTCCCCCTTGCTGCTGGCGGCGAACCTGTCCAAAAAGCTTAACCTGCCCCTTCTCTATGTTAAGGATGAGTCCAACCATGCCTCGGCATCATTCAAGGCGCGCGGCATGGTGGTGGCAATTTCAAAAGCCATCGAGCTTGGATTGACCGAGTTTGTCATCCCCACTGCCGGGAATGCCGGCGGGGCATTGGCAGCTTACGCTGCCCGGGCTGGCTGCAAGGCGCATGTATTTATGCCTACCGATACTCCACTGGCAAACCAGGTTGAAGTGCGCATGTCCGGAGCAGAACTCATCCTTGTGGATGGACTCATCAATGATGCTGCCAAACTAGCACGCCAGGCGGCTCAACACAACGGCTGGTTTGATGTTTCGACATTCAAAGAGCCCTTCCGGGTCGAGGGGAAGAAGACCATGGGCTTTGAACTGGCAGAAGGATTTGGCTGGTCCTTGCCGGATGTGATCTTGTACCCCACAGGCGGCGGTACTGGGCTGGTGGGGATGTGGAAGGCTTTTTCTGAATTGGAAACCCTCGGTTGGATCGATTCGAAGCGGCCACGTATGGTGAGCGTTCAGGCTGATGGCTGTGCCCCGGTGGTCAAAGCGTTTCAAACCAACATGGCACGCTGCGAGGTGTGGCAGAATGCAACTACGGTGGCATCCGGACTGCGAGTTCCGTCTGTATTTGCCGACCGCCTCATCTTAAAAGCACTGCACGAAAGCGACGGAACAGCTGTGACCGTAACTGACGCAGAGATTCTTGATGCCCAAAAAGAATTAGCCGCTGCCGAGGGTATTTTTGCAGCACCAGAAGGTGCGGCAACCCTTGCAGCACTTAAGCAACTTTTAGTTCAAAAATGGATACAATCAGGTGAGAAGGTTGTACTGTTCAATACAGGCAGCGGATTGAAATATGTGAATTAGCGAGGATTCTATGGACCAGGATGTTACCCGTTCTGCGCTTGAAGTGCTTTTCAGTGTTAGCCGAGAGTTGGCCACCACCCTTGAATTGCATAAAGTGCTGTCGCGTGTACTCGTTATCTCAACCCAGAACCTGGGTGCAGAGCGCGCCAGCCTGGTGGTTTTAGATGATGCAAGTAAACCCATTGATGCAGCGATATTATTTGACGGCAATCTAGCGCCGCACACAGTAACCCAGATGCAGGATGTTGTAACTTCCGGTCTGGCTGGATGGGTGATCAAGCACAAGGAACCTGCGTTGATCGCGAACACCCAGAAAGATGAACGCTGGCTGCAGCGACCGGGAGAAGCAGAGGGTTCTAAAACTGCCCGTTCTGCATTGTGTGTGCCGTTAATGGCGCGCGATAAACTGGTGGGAGTGCTCACGATTGTGCACCCGCGCGTAAATTTCTTTACCGAAGAGCAGTTCAAACTTCAACAGGCAATTGCTGACCTGGCAGGTATTGCTGTAAGGAATGCCCAACTATACGCTGATGTTGAATCTGCTGGCAGGCGCTATCATGACCTGTTTGAGAATAGTGTTGACCCGATATTCATTACAACCTTTACTGGGCGAATTATAGAGGCCAACGGTCAAGCAGTCACCACAACGGGAATGGTAAAAACGCAGCTCGCAAAAACCTCCATAGACAATCTGCACGAATTAAAAAAAGAAAAAACAGGGGAAAACTATTCCGTACTTAAAGATGGCACGCCGGTAACCTATGAATCAATGCTCAATTGTGCCAACTGCGGTATTATGCCGGTTGAAGTGCATGTTTCGATGATCCATGTCTCGGGGAAACCCAGCTTGCAATGGATCTTTCGGGATATCAGTGAACGTCAATACATGGAGGAGCTCCGTGAAGATCTTTCGGCAATGATCTACCATGACCTGCGTTCTCCGCTGGCAAACATCATATCAAGCCTGGATATTCTGCGCACCATGCTTCCAGATGAAACCCCCTCTACTATCCAACTTTTGGATATCGCGCAACGCTCTTCTGAAAGATTACAGCGCCTGATCGGTTCTCTATTGGATGTTCATCGCCTTGAATCAGGTCAGAAAATATCAGAGAAAAAAGCAGTGAACATCGCAGGTCTCATCGACGAATCGGTGGAAATTGTCACCCCGGCAGCCATCTCCCGGCAGATCACCATAGAAAAAGAGATCCTCGGCACATTACCGGACGTTTATGGCGACGACGAAATGCTTCGGCGTGTTGTGGTAAATCTGCTTGAAAATGCCATTAAATTCTCCCCGCAGCGCTCAAATGTACTAATTGCCGCCAAGTTGAGCGCCAGGGAGGTGACAGTTTGGGTGGAAGACCATGGTCCGGGCATTCCTGCAGACCAGCGGGAGCGCATTTTTACAAAGTTTATCCGGCTAAAAACAGATGGAATTTCCAAAGGTTTTGGCATCGGATTGGCATTCTGCCGGCTCGCAGTTCAGGCTCATGGCGGTTCGATTTGGGTCGAAAATTCATCCGATGGCGGGTCGCGATTTATCTTCACCCTGCCCGCTGCCGGTTGATCCATATTATCGAGAGGTCACATGCAGGAAATTTCTCATCACATATATATTGAAACCGAATTTCCGGGCGTCACCCTGGCAGTATTGCGTTGCCAGCGCGGTTTGATCTTACTTGATGCACCGCTGCGAATCGAGGATACCCGGGGATGGAAGTCCATGCTTGCCGGGATGACTGGTGGACATGAGCGCCTGTTGGTGGCTATGGATGAGCACTTTGACCGCACATTGGGGATTCGGCAGGTGGAATGCATGACAATAGGTCATGAAGCCCTGAGCCTGGCCTTGAAAGACCGGCCAATGTCCTTTAAAACACAGGGGCAAGAAAGCGGGGCTGAGTGGGAACTTATCACTGGACTGGGCATCGTGCGATGGGCAGTACCGGATATCACTTTTAGCGCATCGCTTAATTTGTATTGGGATAGCTTCCCTATCCACTTGTTTGCTATTCCTGGACCCTCACTCGGATCGACGTGGCTGGAATTGCCACAGCAAAAGATCTTGTTCGTTGGTGACACCGTAATACCTGGCGCTCCGCCATTTCTCGCAGCTGCAGACCTTCCAGCCTGGCAGGAAGCGCTTGAGATTCTATTGTCACCACCCTACAAAGGATATACCCTCGTTTCGGGGCGTGCCGGAGTAATTAGTCTCGCTGATGTTAAGGAACAGAGTAAGTTCCTTGGCAAAGTGCAACAACAAATTGAAAAGCTAGCCGACAAAGAGACTATTCCGCATGAAATCGAACATATCTGCCTCCAGCTGCTCAAGCATTTTGATTCCAAACCTCCGAAATATGAGCACTATTATTCCCGCCTGACCTATGGCGTAACGCAATATATTAAGCGGCGTATCCCGGCTGGTATTACCCGGCATGAAAAATAGTATTCTTGAACATGCCCAACAGATACGGGAAGTATTAACGCGCCTCGCTAAAGTATATGGTCATCCTGACTGGCGCAATCCACTGCCGCCTGTTGATGAACTGGTGTGTACCATCCTTTCTCAGAATACCAACGATCGCAACCGGGATATTGCCTTTTTGGCACTAAAACAACGATTTGCAAATTGGGAAGAAGTAATGTGTGCAGAGGAAATGGAGATCATCGATGCCATCCGCATCGCTGGTTTGGCTAACCAGAAAGGTCCGCGCATCAAAGCTGTATTAAATCAAATTATGCAGGAACGGGGAAACCTGGACCTGTCGTTTCTTGCTGAGTTACCTATTGAAGAAGCGCGCGATTGGCTGCTGCGATTCAAAGGGGTGGGGCGCAAGACCGCGGCAATTGTGCTGCAGTTTTCGCTCAATCGTCCGGCATTCCCGGTGGATACCCATATCTATCGAGTAACCGGCAGGTTGGGGGTTCGCCCGCCAAGCCTGACAGTAGAGCAGACGCATAGTCTGATGGAGAAATTGATTGCGCCTGAAGAGTTTTATACCGGGCACCTCAACCTCATCCGGCTGGGACGTGAGATCTGCCATGCCCGCAAACCCGATTGCAGCCATTGCCCAGTAAGCGATTTGTGTGTTTTTTATTCAGAATTGCAAGCAAGCGCTCCTGTATGACACAATTGACACTTGTGAGGCATGGTCAAACAGATTGGAATCTTGCCCGGCGTTACCAGGGGCAGCAGGATATTCCCTTGAATGCGGAGGGATTAAAGCAAGCTCACACGCTTGCAACATTGTTGTCTGATGAGGTTTTTAATGCCATCTATTCCAGCGACTTGCAGCGTGCCGTTCAAACCGCGCAAATTCTTCTGGATGACCGAAGTATTCCGCTCATAACCGACACGCGCCTGCGCGAGATCGGGTTCGGGGAGTGGGAAGGCGAGCTTTTTCAAGAGATGTTCGCCAAATACCCCGATAGGTTTACGTTGAGCCGAAATGACCCCGCCATCATCATGGCGGCCGGCGGTGAAAGTGTGGCACAGGTGGCAGAACGCACCAGTGCAATAGCTGACGAAATTGCCCGGTTATATCCTTCAGGCCGAGTGCTGATAGTGACTCATGGAATGGCGCTGGCCACCCTGGTTTGCCGTGCCAGGGGCAGTGCTCTCTCTGAAGCGTTTGACCTGGTACCTGATAATGCCCAGCCAGTGCATATCAGCTGGAGAAGCGGAATAGATTGAATTTAGAACGAGTTTTCTAAATCTATTGACTTAATAGAATAATTGTTCTATAATGTGACTGTATTTACTCATTAGCGTTCAGTAGATCAGGAGAAAACAGTCATGAACCTCTCAACCACCCGCAATTTATTCAACAGTTCGTTTAAAACCATTAAGAAAACCCACATACGATCCAACAGCGTCTACGGGTTCATCATCGTCATGGCAATGATTGCCTTCGAGGCTTTTAACTACGGCACTACTGCTTATGCGCTGCGCGATTTGCTTGGCGACCTGCGCTTCGCTGGCTTTCAGTGGGCAACCCTGATGGCGCTGGCTTTTTGCGGTATCGATTTTGCCGGTATCGCCCGCCTGATCACGCAAAAGGGGCACGAAGGAGACCGCCGCGAATCCTGGTATCTCTTTGGTGCATGGTTGATTGCTGCCACCTTTAATGCAGCCCTCACCTGGTGGGGTGTGGCAATTGCCATCAGCAATCACACCACTGCCAGTGCTGCTTTTATCAGTTCAAAATCACTCACCATGATCGTCCCGTTATTTGTTGCTGTGCTGGTTTGGATCGTCCGCATTCTGATCATTGGCTCGCTTTCCAGCGCACTGGAACGGATTTCCCCCACCACTAATTCACCGCGAACCGGGAAGTCACCGGTTACCCTGCATCGTACTTCTTCACCAGCAACATTAACCCGCTCAACACCAGAATACTCCCGCCAGGTGCCTTCCAATCGTCCGGGCGCTTCCATCGCTGCCCGCCCACAGCAGGCAGCAGCCTACCGCAGTTTCAACTCCCAAAATAATAGTAAATAATCCAATTGGTCCGTCTGGTCCACGGATCGCTCCCCCATTTTAATACGACCCGGTTTTATACCGGGTCGTATTATTATTCTTCGATCAAGGGAAACTGGATGATGAATTCCGTCCCTTTTTTAAGTGCCGATTTTACCTCGATGGTACCGCTGTGCTGGTTGACAATCCACTGTACAATGGAAAGCCCTAACCCGAAACCGATGCCCTTGGTGCGCTTGCGAGATTTTTCACCGCGATAGAAACGCTCAAAGATATGCGGCAAATCCTCCTCGCTGATGCCAGGCCCATTATCTTTCACCGATACGCGTACCCACTTTTCACCCGTTTGCATGCTGATGTGGATTTCACCACCCGAGTTAGTATATTGAATAGCATTTCCGACCAGGTTAAGGAACACCTGTTTGAGCCGATCAATATCGCCGCTAATCTGGATAGGCGCTAGACCCTCCAGTTTCATTTTCACACGATCTCCGGTTACAACCTTCATTTGCTTGAACACGTCCAACAACACAACATCCAGGTCAACTTTGTTAAAATGCAATGCCATCGAGCCTGTTTCAGTCTGGTTGATCAACAGGAGATCCCCCACCAGGCGGGTGAGGCGGTCTACTTCTGCATCAATACTTGACATGGACTCGTCATCAGCACCGATGCGGCGCATGAGACCCACATTACCCTTGATCACTGTCAGCGGGGTACGCAATTCATGGCTCACATCCCCCAGGAACCGCTGCTGAGAAGAAAAGAGTGCATCCAGCCTTGAAAGCGTTTGATTGAAAGCGGTGATGAGTTTACCCACCTCATCTTCCCTGGTACGGTCGGTGGGGATTCGGCGGGAAAGATCATCCGCCCGGGTAATTTGTGTGGCAATTTTAGTCATGGTATCCAGCGGTTTTAACACCTGCCGGGTTGAAAGGGAAGTGGCGATGATGGATACTACCATTGCCACAACTGTGAGAAAGATCAGGATTACCGAAAGTGTCTGTTGCACTTCATCAAGAATGGTCAAGGTAATGGCAATTTGCAGTGTACCCGCCGGACCACGTGTGGTCGAGAGAGGGACGGTTAGAACTCGCAGATTCTGACCGCCAACCGTAACCGTTTTAATGGCAGTTATGCCATGAATCCTGGTGGCTGAATCCATTGAGGTACCGATTCCGGTCGGGCGGGCAAACTGGATGCGCCCGTCAGTTCCCCATACCTGGATGATCAGGTTTTCAGTGGGCTGGTAGTTGGCGACTGAACGCGCATCAAATTGCCCATTGATATTCAGGCGCAACAGTTCCACCAGGTCACCAGCGGCGCTCCGTAGGTTGTTATCGATCTTGGTATAGAGGTTGGTGCTAGCTAACCCGTATACCAGCCCGCCAAAGAGCAGCAGGACGCTCCCCAACAAGGTGGTATAGAGCAGGATTAATCTTAATCGGAGGGACATCAGGACAACTTACGCAGTCTCCCGCATCACATACCCCACACTGCGGACAGTATGAATCAGGCGGACTTCGCCATCCCCTTCAAGTTTTTGGCGCAGGTAGCGGATGTAAACATCCAGTACGTTGCTCTCACCGCCGAAATCGTACCCCCATACGCGATCGAAGATAATTTCGCGGGTGAGCACCTGGCGCGGATGGCGCATGAACATTTCCAGCAGGTCATATTCTTTGGCGGTTAGCATAATGACCCGGTTCTTGCGGGTCGCCTGGCGGGTTGAGGTATCCAGTGCCAAGTCACCAAAGGTGAGAACGGGTGCCCTTTCTACCTGGGTGCGGCGCAGCAAAGCGCGGATGCGCGCCAGGAGTTCATCGAGTTCAAATGGTTTCACCTGGTAATCGTCAGCTCCGGCATCCAGACCCTGCACGCGGTTCTCCAGTGTGTCTTTGGCGGTGAGCATCAGCACCGGTTGATTACCAAGTTCCCGGATGCGCCGGCAAACTTCCAACCCGTCCATTCCGGGCAGCATCCAATCCAGGATCACCAGGGCAGGTTTATTGTCGCGCATCAGGTTTAAGCCGCCTTCACCATCAAAGGCGGTATCCACCTGGTAACCTTCATAAACCAGTGAGCGGCGCAGCATCTTCAGGATCAGGTCATCGTCCTCAATAATCAGAATACGTTCTTTCATCTGTCCTCCTTCACTGCGCTTGTGCTTAATTCGATTATCTATTATTGCATATTTTTATACAAATGCAATTTTTCTATGCCTTTCAAGCCCGAGGGGCGCGTCTTCAAGATTATAATGAAGCCATGGAATTACCAAAGGTTGATCCGCCAGTATGGGTGGATTCGCAGAAATCCCTGATTTCACTGGCGAATATCATCGCCAATGAATCTCGTATTGCAATTGACACTGAATCGAATAGTCTGTTTGCCTATCAGGAAAAGGTATGCCTAGTTCAGATCTCTACTCCAACCATCGATTATTTAATCGATCCTTTCAAGATTTCAGATTTTTTACCACTTGCTCCTGTTTTTGCCGACCCGGATGTTGAAAAGATCTTTCATGCTGCGGAGTATGACCTGATCTGCCTCAAGCGGGATTATCACCTTGAATTTAATACCCTATTTGACACCATGCTGGCTGCACGCATCCTGGGGCTGCCTGAGGTAGGTCTGGGTCCTTTGCTATTGAATCGCTTTGAAGTGAGTCTTGACAAACGCTTCCAGCGTGCTAACTGGGGGCTGCGCCCGATAACCGAAGCCATGCTGGCTTATGCCGCATTGGATACCCATTATTTATTCATTCTGCGGGATAGTTTATATGCTGAACTGGATGAACACGGACTGCTTGATCTGGCAAAAGAAGATTTTCGTTTTATCTCAAAAGCTGAAGGTCATGGTCAAAATGGAAGCAATACTAATTGCTGGAAGGTGGCGGGGGCTCACCCCATCTCTCCCCAGCAGGCTGCGATTCTCGATAAGCTGTGCATCTATCGCGATGAACAGGCGCGTAAAGCTGATCTGCCCCATTTCAAAGTGCTTTCCAATCAGCTACTGATCGACTTGTGTACCGCAGAAATAACAACCCTGGATGACCTTGCCAATGCGCCAGGAATGAGCCCCAAAATACTCCAGAGGTATGGAGAACGCTTGTTGAATGCGATAAAAAATGGGCAAACCGCCAAGCCGATTTACAAACCTCACCGTCCGCATCTGGATGGTGACTATTTACAACGAATGGATAAATTAAAAAACTGGCGGAAAGATACTGCAAAAGTATTAAAGGTCGAGTCGGACATTGTTCTGCCAAAGGACCTGATGGAATCCATTGCATACCATAATCCACGCACGAGCACAGAACTTTCAGCACTAATGCGAGAATTTCCATACCGCAGCAACAGGTACAGCCAAAAAATACTGGAAACCTTGAAATTGGAGATGACTGAATGAAAATCACATTTGAAGGTGCTGCCCAAACAGTCACCGGTTCGCAACATTTACTGGAAGTTAATGGTCACCGTCTGTTGATTGATTGCGGTTTGTTCCAAGGCAAGCGCTCTGATACCTATGAGCACAACCTCCATTTTGACTTTGACCCCCGTTCCATTGATGCCGTGCTGCTCACCCATGCGCACATCGATCACAGCGGCAACTTGCCCAACCTGGTGAAAATGGGGTTCAGTGGCCCGATCTATGCCACCCCGCCCACCGTTACCCTCGGGAATATCATGCTGCAGGATTCCGCGCACATCCAGGAAGCGGATATAGATTATGTTAATAAGAAACGCAAACGCCGCGGTGAAGCGGGCATGGAGCCCCTTTATACAGCAGCGGATGCCCTTGAAACCATCAAGTTGTACTACCCGGTAAATTATGATGCGCCTTTTTCGCCTGTACCGGGGGTGACCGCCACCTTCCGTAATGCCGGCCATATTCTCGGCTCAGCAGGCATCCGCGTTGAAGCCACGGAGAATGGCAGCACAAAAAGCATCTGGTTTTCTGGGGATATCGGGCGTATGGATTTGCCCCTGCTTCCCCCACCGGTGCTTCCTTCTGATGTGGACTATTTATTGATGGAATGTACTTATGGCAGCCAGCGTCACATTTCTGTCTTGGATGCATATGAGGCATTCAAGGCGCTGATGAACCGCAATGCCAAACAGCGCGGCAAGGTGATCATCCCAGCTTTTGCCGTGGGGCGCACCCAGGAGATCGTCTATTTCCTGAATCAACTTATCTCCGAAGAAATCATCCCTCCTATCCCGGTGTATGTAGACAGTCCCCTGGCTGTACAAGCCTCTAAAATTTTCCGCTCCTACCCGGAGTATTTCGATGAAGAGACGCGCCAGTTCATCCGTGAAGAAAAACACCCGGCGCTGGATTTTAATGGACTAACTTATGTTAGCTCGGTGGAACAAAGCAAGAAGTTAAATGAGATGGATGAACCCATGGTGATCATTTCGGCTTCAGGCATGGCAGAGGCCGGGCGGATTTTGCATCACCTTAAGAACAACATCGAGAACCCTCGCAACACCGTCCTCATTGTAGGTTGGCAAGCGCCCGACACCCTCGGTCGCAGGCTGAAGGAACACGACAAGCAGGTGCGCATCTTTGGGGCTTTGTACGAAGTGCGCGCCACCGTGGAAACGATCGATGGGCTATCTGCTCATGCCGGGCAGGACCTGCTGCTGGATTATGCGGCGGCGGTGAAAGGTCGTGCTCAGAAGATCTTCCTTGTGCACGGTGAGCCAGAAGTAGCAGCTGTTTTCCAGGAGAAATTGAAGGAGCAGGGGATCACCAATGTGGAGTATCCCGCCTGGAGACAAACGATTGAGTTATAAGGTTTATCGGTTATAATTTCGGCGTCCCGGAGAGGTGCCAGAGTGGCCGAATGGGGCGGTCTCGAAAACCGTTGTGGCGCTTGTCGTCACCGTGGGTTCGAATCCCACCCTCTCCGCTCGCTTTGCTCGCTTCTAGGGTGCTCCACGACCCTCTCCGCCTCATAAAAACGGTTGGCTACTAGGGTGCTCCGCGACCCTCTCCGCCTCATAAAAATGGTTGGCTACTAGGGCGTATAAATCGCGACTACGGTAAAAATCAACCGTAGCGCAAGCTGCCACTCTCCGTCAAAATTTTATCCCTTGACTAGTCAAATTAGCCGAATCCATACTCTTACAGAGAGCTACGCGATAACAATCCCCCCCAATATTTCATTCTCTATTTCCGCTCAAAACCTCATTTCTTTGAAGCATTATAAGAATTAAATCCCTAAATTAATAATAATAAATGGAATGTTAATTGTTTACACCATTTTTAGTTTTAATGGATAATCATGTATGTATAATCTTAATGATTTAAACAATCTCAGGAGGCTGTGATGAAAAAAAGCATCAAAATAACAATATTAATCGCATTGATCGCCCTACTCGCCATTAGCTGCAACTTTCCTCTCGCCTCACTAGCCCAGAAAGTTACGGGTGGAAATGGTGATGAGACTAGCGGAGACGCTGATGACAAATCGCCGTTAGGGGGATTGTTTTCAGGTGGAAATTCGGGAAAGGATTCGGGGAGTAGTTCAGGAAACAATGGTAGTCAGACAAAACTGACTGAAAAGCCCCTGACGGGTGAGCTGCAGGTCCTCCAAACAGCCTTTTGGCCAAATGAAAACGGGAAATGGATTGTTCTGGCTGCCTTAGTTAAAAATACAGACCCTGAGTTGGCGGTTTTTTATGAAGGTCTAAAATTCGAACTTTCTGATAAATCTGGTCAACCCATTTCACTGGCGGAAAACCAGCTTGGCTCCTTTGAAGACACCGTCATTTATCCTGGCCAGGAATTTCTTTTTTGCGAGATTTACGATTTAAATGAAAAAAATCCCACCGATGTTGGTGCAATAAACCTAACCATGAACTCAAACATGAAAGGCGTTGACCTGGGCATCACTGAAAGTCCCTTCAGCGTGGTAACCAGCAATATATCAGATACCAGCGCTACCAATTATTTTCAATTACGAAGCGAATTAGCAATCACCAATAACGGTGATAGGTTAGCCTTTACTCCAACGGTTACCTCCGGCGGTTTTGATTCCAACGGCAACCTGGTAAGCTGCGGCAGGAATTTTGAAACACCCGGTTTTATTTCTCCTCACGGTAAAACCGCTGCTGAGTTTAGAATGAATGGGATTGCTTACCCCGATACGACCGAGACATATATGGCTCAACGCGTTCAGGCTTATACGTGGCAGGATGAAACATTCCCAATCCTGGAAGCCAATCAATTGACTATTAGTAACATCGATTTCATCCAGGACGGAAGGGATGTCATCGCGATGTTCGATATGATCAATAACACAGATAAGAGCGGCGACTTTGACTATATTCTTCAATACTCTGCATATGATGAAAATGGCTATGTTTTAGGAGCTTACACCACCGGCCGCTTGATGGGGCTTTTTGGTCCCGGAACTAAATTTGGTCCCTATCGTTTCCTTCAAAGTTTTGTAATTAAGGATGGCCAGGTTGCAAAGCTTGACATTGAACTCATCACTTTGGATGTATACGAAGAAGATTTTGACGTCCCTGAGGTTATGGTTGAGTATGGAGAAGCGGTATTTGACAATTCTATTAATAAGGTCGTATTTGACGCCACTAACTTGATCAAGAGCAGTATCGGCATAAATGTATTTGTGGTGTGCCTGGATTCTGGCGGTGATTGGGTTGGTTTTGGCCATACAGAACTAAATTATATTGAAGCTGGTGAAAAACAAAAAATGGAAGCCTATACATTTAATTTTGCTGGTTCTTCCTGTGCAAATGCCGCATCGATTAAACTTTACCCGGAATCAGTAATCGGTTACTAAACATCACCTGGTCTCAACTAATTGTGATCCAATTAGGTCCCGGTTTTTATTCACAATGAAACCGGGACTTACTTTTTCAAGAGCCGTTTGATACAATAGAACATATTTTCATAATGGAGTAAGCTTTGACGATCCCTCATATCACAATACAGCAAGCCCGCCTGGTCCACCTGGCTGCCCAGGGTATGCTCACTGCTCCGTCAAAAGCTGCCAGCAAATCAGATGTGCTCACTGCCATTCGGCGCATGGGAGCGCTGCAAATTGACACTATTTCCGTGGTGGCACGCAGCCCCTATTTTGTGCTTTTCAGCCGGCTGGGAAAGTACGACCCCAATTGGCTGGATGAACTGCTGGTTGAGAAAGCGCTCTTTGAGCAGTGGGCTCACGCTGCCTGTTTTGTTCCGATCGAAGATTTTGAACTGGTTCGCCGACGCATCCTGGAAGGGCAGCGCGAGTCTTATTTTGGCAGTTGGGCGGAGGAGAACAGAGGTATGCTTGACCACGTACTTGAAATGGTGCGAACCAACGGTCCGATGCGCTCAACGGACTTTGAAAGTGAGAAGAGCCCCGGCGGTTGGTGGAACTGGAAGATCGAAAAAGCAGCCCTGGAATACTGGTTTGCCCGCGGCGAATTGATGGTAGCACGGCGGGATAAATTCCAGCGCGTGTATGACCTGACCGGGCGGGTGCTGCCAGATTGTAACGATGACGACGTTCCCCCGCTGGATGAGGTTAACCGCAGGCTGATCCTAAAAACCATACACACACTCGGAATAGCGCGACCTCAATGGATTGCCGATTATTACC
>Ga0209450_10000036_pt1 | contig 100411 bp, 81 predicted proteins | sample FrelakmetLWP11LW_FD_187149 | JGI IMG/M metagenome (GOLD analysis project Ga0209450, IMG submission 187149) | Freshwater lake sediment microbial communities from the University of Notre Dame, USA, for methane emissions studies - LWP11 LW (SPAdes)... | ecosystem: Environmental > Aquatic >... | reverse complement strand
GCTGTATAAAACTTTCCACGGCGTTGCTCCTGTAGGACGGTTAGTGCTTCGCAACACCTACCGTACCCGCAGGGCCAACGCCTTTCATCATTTTGGTTGCGGCCGAGCGAAGCGAGGCCGCGTCAAGCTCTCGGCGTCCTCCGCGGTTCAAAATAAGTTGGTCGGTGACGGGAAATGCCGCCCACCCACAGGCTGGAAGCCTGTGCTACGGTATTCCAACACGTCGCTTCGTCCCTCTATCGCTCCGTCGCTTCGTTGCTTCGCATTCACGTTACCGGTGCCCGGACTGGCGCTGATGCGCGCCGAACTTGACAGCATCTCTTGCGCAACGTAAGAAGCCCTCACGCCCGCGGCGGCGAGCCCCGCGGTGTTCGGGCCCAGCTTTTTTACAACAGGGACGTCAGCCATGAAATTCGAGGGACGCATTCTGGTTATCGGCCTGGGGGCTGTGTCGCGCTGCCTGATGCCGCTGCTGGCCAAGCACCTGAAAATGGACCGCCGCAAGCTGACGGTCATCGACTATGCCGACGTGGGCGACGCCGCCAACGAGCTGGTCCAGAGCGGCGCCGTTTTTAAGAAGGACCGCATCACCCGCGCCAACATGGGCCAGCAACTGGCCAAATACGTCGGCAAGGGCGACATCATCATCGACCTGGCCTGGAACATCGGCTGCTGCGATATTCTGCAGTGGTGCCGCGATCACGGCGTGCGCTACGTCAACACCAGCGTCGAGGTCTGGGACCCCTACGAGGGCGCCGAAAACAAACGCCCCATCGATCGCACCCTGTACGCCCGCCACATGGACATGCGGCGCATGTTCGCCGCCTGGGGCGACAACAAAGGCCCCACCGCCGTGCTGGATCATGGGGCCAATCCCGGCCTGGTGCAGCATTTCACCAAGGAAGCCCTGGTCGATATCGCCCGCAAATTGCTGGAGGATTTTCCCGCCCGCAACAAGCGCCGCGAGCGCATCAGCGACGCCCTCAAGAAGCAAACCTTCAACCGCCTGGCCATGGAACTGGGCGTGAAGGTCATCCACATTTCCGAGCGCGACACGCAGATCACCAGCCAGCCCAAGGCCCAGGACGAGTTTGTTAACACCTGGTCCATCGAAGGCTTCCGCGAGGAAGGCGTGGCCCCGGCCGAAATGGGCTGGGGCACGCATGAGCGCACGCTGCCGCCGCGCGCCTGCACTCACCTGGAGGGCCCCGGCCACCAGATCTGCCTGGCCCAGATGGGCTGCCGCACCTGGGTGCGCTCCTGGGTTCCCTGTGGCGAGATCGTGGGCATGGTCATCCGTCACGGCGAGGCGTTCTCCATCTCCGAATATCTCACCGTCATCGAGAACGGCCAGCCCGTCTACCGCCCCACCGTTCACTATGCCTATTGCCCCTGCGACAGCGCCATCGCCAGTCTGCACGAGCTGCAGATGCGCAACTACGAGCTTCAGCCGCGACTGCGCATTATGAACGACGACATCGTCGAAGGCCGCGATGAGCTGGGCTGCCTGCTGATGGGCCACGATTACAAGAGCTGGTGGATCGGTTCCCTCCTGGACATCCACGAGACGCGCCGTCTGACGCCCCATCAGAACGCCACCACGTTGCAGGTGGCCGTGTCGGTGCTGGCCGCGCTGGCCTGGCTCATTGAAAACCCCAACCAGGGCGTGCGCCTGCCCGACGAGCTGCCCCACGACTTCATCCTTGAGGTGGCCAAGCCCTATCTCGGGCCGTTTGTCTCGCAACCGGTGGACTGGACCCCGCTGAAGAACTGGTCGCACCTTTACCAGGCGTTTGGCGTGCCCCGCCCCAGCGACCAGGACGTGTGGCAGTTCGGCACCTTCCTGGTCAACAACATCAGCGGCGCGGGCTATTGAGGGGCCGCCGCTGTACTGGCGGCCACGATGCGGCTGGCAGAGGGTGGCTTGGGGCGTCTCCGCCCCCGCCCGTTCAAATCACCATCACTTTGGCCGGCGGGATGCCGTTGAAGGTCAGGGCGCTGGCGCACGAATAAGCGCCGATGTTGGGCACGTAGACCACGCTGCCCACGTCCAGCTCGGGCATCTCCTCGCTGAGCGATATGGTGTCAAACGAGTCGCAGGTCGGCCCGGCCAGAATGCTGGCATACTTCTGCGTCTTGACCAGCGTGCGGAACTCGTATTTGCAGTGGTCAAAGACGATGCCGGAGAAGTCCCCGTACACCCCGTCATCCAGGTAATAGTAATTCTTGTTATTGCGGATCGAGCGCCCCACCACCCGGCAGATCAGCATCCCCGCCGGTCCCACCAGGGCGCGGCCGGGCTCGGCGATGATCTGGATGCGCTGATGGAACAACCGGTCCAGCTCGCGGCGAATCTGCCCGGCCATGCTCTCGATGCTGGCCGCGTCTGAACGGAAATGGCGGATGGGAAACCCGCCGCCGATATCCACCACGCTGACCGGCACGCCGCGCTGCTCGGCCTCGTTGACCAACCGGTGGGCCTGCTCAAAGGCCCGCAGGTAATTCTCGATGTTCGTGCACTGGCTGCCCACGTGGAAGCTGATGCCCTCGGGCTTTAGACCCAGTGATTTGGCCTTGGCCAGCATCGGCACCACCTGGTCCTCGTCGGCGCCGAATTTCAGCGATAGCTCGACGATGCTGCCCAGGTTGCTGACCTTGAGCCGCGCCAGCACCCGGCAGCCCGGGGCATGCTTGGCGATCTTGTACAGCTCCGGCTCGCTGTCGAACGTCACGAAGTTGATCCGGGACTTGGCCGCGAAGCGCAGCGCCTCCGGGCGCTTGACCGTGTTGGCCAGGATAATGCGGCCCGGCGGCACCCCCTGGCTGAGCACGAGGCGCATCTCGTTTTCGCTGGCCACGTCAAAGCAGCCGCCCAGCTCGGCGAACGTGCGGATGATATCCGGGTGGGGGTTGGCCTTGATGGCGTAGTAGAGCCCCACCCGCGGCAGCAGCCGCTGGAACCGGCGATATTCCTCGATCAGCTTGCTGCGGTCGATCACCAGCAGCGGCGTGCCGTGCAGCTTCACCAGTGCCCCCAGCCGCTTGGGCAGCGGCAGCTTCATGATTGAAGCCGGCGTCCGATGCACCCGGGCCGGGATAAACTGCTGGGGGTTGGGAAACGCCGCCAGCGCCGGATCGGGCCACTTCGCGGGGCGCAACTGCCCATTGCCCGACGGCTGGCCATGGCTGGCAGGCTGTAAACGTTTGCGGACGGGCGCCGAAGCGCGAGCAGCGGTTTTCAACTCCGGGTCCCTCAGTTTGAGGATCGTGCCGGCCTGCGCAGCGGCGCAGAACCGTGCATCTTGTGGATGTATGTACGTTTCACTTTCCCAGGCGTCAACTTGCGGCGGCTTTGGCAACACCCAGCAGCCCCATCGCCGACTGCAGCACCATCTCCGGCGAGATACGCCTCATGCAGCGGTGGTCCAGCGGACAGCGCTTCTTCTGGCACGGCCCGCAGAACACCTTCACCGCCACCTTGCGCTCATGCTCGAAATTGATCTCCGTCCACTGGGGGTGCGTGGGCCCGAAAATCGTCACCACCGGCACACCAAATGCCGCCGCCAGATGCCGCGGGCCGGTGTCGTTGGTCACCACCAGGTCGCAGCGCCGGACTACTTCTTTCAGCGCCCCCAGCGTCAGCCCCTTGGCCGCCAGGTCCACCGGAGCGTGCTTCATGTAACGCTGCACCTCCTCCAAAATCACCCGCTCCCGCGGCGCGCCGCTGAGCATCACCGTGGCGCCTGTTTCCTCACATAAACGGTCGGCCAGTTGGGCAAAACTCTCGGCCGGCCAGCACTTGGCATCGCCATACTGCGCCCCCGGATTCAGCAGCACCAGCGGCCGTCCGCCCGCAGCGCCCGGCCGCTCGATCCGCCCATCCAGCCCGCAGCGCTCCAGTACCTCGATGGCCTTCAGCCGCTGGCCGGGCGTAACGCGCAGCTCCAGGCGCAGGTCGCGGTGGCCCGCCCCCAGGTACCGCGCCAAGCCCATGTAATAGCTCACCGTTGGCGTCGGCAAAAACTTCCCACGCTCTTTACTGGGCAGCAATCGATCCGTCAGCAGCATGCCCCGTCCATCGCGGTCATAACCCAGCAACCTGGGAATCCGCGCCATCTTGCAGACCAGCGCACTCTTAAAGGAATTGGGCAGCAGCACAGCCAGATCAAACTTCCCCGCCCGCAGCCTCGCCGCAAGCTCCAGAAACTGCCCCTTGCCCGCCTTGGCGCGCGTCTTGCCCGTGCGATAGGTCAACAGCCGGTCGATCCACGGCAGGCCCGTCAGAATCGGCTTCACATAGCGCCGCACCAGGCACGCGATGTGCGACTGCGGGTACAGCTCGCGCAGGGCCCGCAGGGTCGGCGTCGCCATCACGGCATCGCCAACCCAGTTGGGCCCGGCCACCAAAATACGCGTCGGCTCACCTGCCATAGCCACAATATAACACCCCCGCCGCGGGCTTCACAATCCAGAGCGACAAACTCGTCAACATTGCCCCAGCATTATCGCCGCCGCAGCACCAGCACCTCCACCACGTCCATGCCGTCGGCGTAATTCAGTCCCTTGCGCCGTCCGGCCACCTCGTAGCTCTGCCGCACGTCGGCCGGCTGCTTCTCCCACAGCCGCGCCGGCATTACCACCCACTGCGGCAGCGCCGCCGGCGTCGTCACCAGCCGCGCCAACTGATCGCTTCGGCTCTGCTGGCGGATGCTCCCACCCTGGTAAAATGCCAAGCTCGGTTCCTTGTATTCGATCATCTGGATCGTCCCCGCCGCACCCCGCTCCCTTAGAGCCTGCGCCAACCGCTGCGGCAAGCGCAAGAACTCGGCCTGGGGCAAATACCATCCAAAGAACACGGCCATCCACACCGCCGCTCCGCCAGCCATCGCCCCCGCACCCGCCGCCCAGCGCTGCTTGCGCATCAGCCAGAAAACGACAAACGCCCACGCCGCCCCCGCCACCGACATCACCAGCATCGCCGCCACCGGCAGGTTCTCAAACCATCGCCACGCCAACCACGGAACCGACGCCCCCACCAGCACCGCCGCCGACCACACCGCCGTCCCTATCGCAAACGCCGGCCGGCGCAGTTCCTGGCATCGGCCGCGCACACACTCCACCAGCGCATCGGCCACCAGCACCGCCATCGCTGGAAACACCGGCAGCAGATAGTGCGGCAGCTTCGTCCGCACCAGCTCAAACATGACCCACGGCCCCACCGCCGCTGCCAACGCATAACGCACCGCCGGCTGGGCCCGCCGCTTCCAGCCCATCCACAGCGCCGCCGGCAATAGCAAACTCCACGGCAAAAACGTCCCCCAGATACTCAGCAGATAAAACCCCGGCGGCCCCGAATGTCCCTCCAGCGGCTTGCGCATCCGCGTCCAGACATCGTGGCCGAGGGTGATGCGCAAGAAATTCGGCTCTCGCTGATGGATCAGATACACCCACGGCGCCACCACCGCCGCCATCACCCCCACGCACACCAGCGCCTTGACCGCCGTCCCATCGCCCCGCCGGCGCCGTATCCCGCGCAACTCGCCCTCGGCGGCCGGCGTCACCAGCCGCATCAGCCCCAGCACCGCCCATGTCGTGGCCAATACCCCCAAAACCACCGGCCCTTTGGTCAAGATCGCCAGTCCCAGCGCCAGCCCCAGCGCCAGAAACACCCCCCACGACCGACTCCCCCGCCACAGCGCATAACAGCATACCTGCGCCAAGGTAATGAACAGCAGCAGCACCCCGTCCGTCAGGCACATCTTGGCCGCCGCTATCACCAAGAAGCTGCTGGCCAGCACCACCACCGTCCACAGGGCGTGCTCCGCGCTCAGCTCGCGCCCGACCACCAGCGCCAGCAGCAGCAAGGTCAGCACCACACCCACCACCGACGGCAGCCGCGCGGCAAACGCCGTATCCCCCAGCAGCCACATCGCCCCGGCCTGGCACCAGTAAATCAGCACCGGCTTGGCCGTGCGCACCTCATCCAGCAGTCGCGGCACCACCCAGTCGCCGCTCTGAAGCATCTGCCGCGAGGTCTGCGCATAGCGCGGCTCGTCGCGGTCCCACAGGTGGACGCGCTGGTTGGCCAGAAGGTAAAGTCCGGCGGCGGCCACGATCGCCAGGATCGTCAGCCAGATAGAACCTCGGGCGGACATGCGGTATACCTTAGATGGCGCTGCGGCAAACACAAGCACGCCCGGCCGGTGTACCGTTGACGCACCTGTAATCCTGTAACCCATGATCTGGACCCTCGTGCTCATCCTCCTGGCCGCCGCCGCCCTGCTGATGCTGCTAGAGTGGCGCGGACTGCCCACCACGCTGGAACTCAACTTTCGCGGCGACATCAAGCGTGAAACCGGCTGGCTGGCCCAGTACGGCCAGGGCGCCTGCACACTGGCCGTGGTTCTGCTGGTCTGGCGGCTCGACGTTCGCCGCAACGCGCCGGCCGCCATTATCGCCGCCGTCGCGGGCGCTTCGCTGCTGGGGCTGCTGATCAAGCGACTCAGCGGGCGCGTCCGCCCGCGCCGCCCCAGCGCCGGCAGATTTCTGGGCTTCACCTGGGCTCACGATAACGCTCGCGAAAGCTTCCCCTCCACCCACAGCGCCTCGGCCGTGGCTTTGACCGTTTGCCTGGCCATTCTCTATCCGCCGGGCGCCGCCGTGTTTTGGGGATTGGCCATCGCCTGCGCAGCCTTGCGTTATGTCCTGGACGCCCACTGGCCCAGTGACGTGCTGGCCGGTGTCGCCTTGGGCCTGGCCGCCGGCCAACTGGCCCTTTATTACTTCCCTGTGGCTCTGCGCTGATGTATCCCCCGTTTGACCTGTCCGCGGTCACCGACCACATGGCCCAGGCCCTGCAAGCTATGGAGCAGGAACTGCGCCTGGAACAGGCGGTCTACGGCCTGGACTTCAAGAGCGAAACCCAGCTCCAGGAGATTCTCGCGCAGCGCCTGGCCGACCATTACGAGGTCGCCCGCGAAGTCTGCTATCCCTGCACGCGCGGCGCCCGTCGCGCCGCCCGGCAGCGCTGCGACCTGGTCCTCACACCCAGGGGCCGCCCGCTGCGACTCGATACCGCCGAGCCCTCGCTGTTTGACCCCGCCGATCAGTGCCAACCCTCCGAAGCGCTCTGGCTCGAGGTCAAGGTGGCCTATCAATATCGCGAAGGCGGCGTGCGCCACGGCGGCTATGGCAACCAGTGGCGCAGCGCCATCATCGACGACCTGCGCAAGGTGGAAGCCGACCCCCTCATCCGCCAAGCCGCCCTGGCCCTGGTCGTCTTCAACGAAAGCCCCGAGATCCTCCAGAAGGACCTGGAGCATTTTGAACTGGTCCTGGCCCAGCAGGAAGTCCTGGCCGGCTTCCGCCAGGTTCGCAGCATCCCCATCGTCAACCGTATCGGCCACACCCTATGCACCGTCGCCCTCTGGCCTACCCTTCAGCGCCAGCCGTGACCCTCTGTAATCAACGCGGCGCCCGTCCGGCTGCGGCATGGCGTTTGTAACCCCTCTGCCGGTCACGCCGGATCGGACAACAGGGCATGTGCTCGTTGGCTTTCCGGCCTGTTGTAAGGAGTTGACCATGCTCGCCAACGTCCTTAGTTCCTTGCCCGTCCTGGCCCAGTCCTCGGCCCCTTCCGTATTGCTGTGGTGGGCTCTGGCCTTCTTCGTGATCGCCCTCCTGGCTTATGTGCTGGGGGCGCGCGGCTTCGCGGGAATGAGCGCTGGCATCGGCCGGACCCTGCTGTTCGTGTTCCTGATTGTCGCGGTGCTGTTCGTATTGATAGGCTTGTTCGGCCGAACCGTGTAAATCAGCGCGGCTCGGCCGTCGGCTCGAAATACCCCAATACCAGACCCCGGTAGCGATCCGGCACCGCGCCGCCGCGCACCGCCTGCATCGCTGCCTCCCGCTCGGACGGCCAAGGAGGCATATTCCAAGGCGCAGCCACAGGACCGACCTGCCGGCGGCCCGTCATGGCGCCACCAGCGTGCCCTGCTGCGGCGGCCGACCCCCCGGCGCCGCCGCTGCCGCCGGCAATCCTGGGGCCGTCATTTGAACCGCCCACCGAACCCGGCCGCAGCGCGTCAGGGCTTCCGGCTCGCTCGCTGCGAGCCTCGCCCGTTCCGCCTCCGGCCGCAGCATCCGTGGCCCCTTCGTCCAGGCTTCCCGGTCGATTCGACCGGGCTTGCGCCGTATCGACAGCCGGCACGCGGGTCGGTTCGGAGTCACGTTGTCCAGGGTCGGATGGGTCGCCAGCCCGCGCCAGCCGCAGTTCGCTTGCTTGTCCCCGCTGATCCATCGCCCATGCGCTGGCCCTGCTTGCCCCTGCCGAGCGCCCGGTATCAACTCCGCCAGCCCCCTCGCCCACCAGCATCGACACCACCACCACCATGACCAGCGCCAATCCAGCGGCCGTCCACGATCGCGCTCCCAGGCGATGAAACACCAGCTCGCCGCTGTGCAGCTCCCGACACTTCGCATCGGCCACGGCCAGGACCGCCAGGTCCACCGCATGGGCGGCCGCACTCCCCCGCAGATGCCAGGCGGTGCTGGTCAGTTCCCTCAGCCCCAGTTGTCGATCCGCCTCGATCAAAGTCCGCATCACGTCCCGCCGACTCCACAGCGCCCAGCCAGCCCCCAGCAGCATGCCCAGCAGAACCAACAAACCCGCCCACAGTAATCCCCGCTGCGCCCCCAGCGCCGGCGCCGCCAACAGCGCCACGATGCAGCCAGCCAGCAGTCCGACGCCCGCCGCATCGGCCATGCGCAGCCATACCCTCCGGCGATGGGCCGATCGCGCAAATCGCTCCAAGTGCTCGTAATTCGTGCCCGCTGGGCTTCGCATGTCATCGGTGAGTCTACCTCTTGCCATGCAACTTTTGCAGGATCGACTTTACCTGCCACGATGAAACGACCAATGATTGCCGAAATCGCAAGCCTAAGGCGCTTGTAGGGTGCGGCGTACTCGCCCACCGGTTCAGGCAGCGATACGTTTAGACCGCTGGCGGACTATCGGCTGGTGGATTGAAGAGCCGCGCGATAGGGTAGAAACTACCGTAGCTGGGCCCTGCGTCCTCCTTCCGTGTTTTCGGACGTGAAATGGACGGACTGGGCGAATAAGAATTGAGTGGTGACAACATGCGGCTGGGATGGTGTCTGCCAATCGTGTTCTTGTGTGCAATCGGATGCTCTGGCCATCCCGAACCATCTGCAACTGAGGGCTGGAGCGCGGTGGAGCAGACTGGGGGCAGTCTGAATCGCGACTGGGAGTCGCCCGATCGGCCGGTGGTAGCAGTGGCGTGCGATGGCCGGCCGGAATGCTTATCAGCATTAGCGCAGGTAAGGCCAAGCAATCGCCTGCAGGAGCTTGCTCTCGAGGGGTCGGAGGTGACTGATCAGTCCATGGGCATCGTTGCCAGTTTTGCCGACGTGCAGCGCCTGTTCCTCACGCACGCCTCGATTACCGACACCGCAATGGCCAGGTTGCCGAATCTGCCGCATCTGAGGGAGTTGGTTCTTCCCTTCGGTGTCCACGATGCCAGTGCCGAGCGAATCGGTTCGCTAACGAGCATCCAAGTTCTGGATTTGGGCAACACGCGCTTAGGGGACAAGGGAATGGCCGCTCTGGAAAAACTAAAGTCGTTGCGTCACTTGAGCCTGAGCGGGCGTGTAGAGGGACCCGGTTTGTCGGTATTGACCGGGTTTCCGATGCTCCAATCACTGCAAATATCTGATCTTGCCCGTGTCGCCGGACGTTCATCGCTGGAGCCCGTCTGGCAGATCAAGGGGCTTCGTCGCCTCAAAGTCCGCTGCGGCGGCTACATGACCGACCGTGACTTTGAAGGAATCGAGCAGCTACAGGAGTTGGAGGAGCTTTGGCTGCCCGCCAGCGTCACCGACAAGACCATCGAGCGTCTTGCGCTACTGCCGAAGCTTAAAAAGCTGACTGTGCCAGGCCGGGGAATCACGGCTGCAGGCTTCAGGGTTCTGGCTCGCCTGCCTGAGCTTCAGTATCTCAACCTCTCGGCGGCCACGCTTCAGGCAGGAGACATGGAGCCATTGGCAACGACGACAGGCTTGCGCAGTCTCGCACTGGGGGAAGGCGCGGATGACACAGCCATGCAATGTGTCGTCGCCATGCCCATGCTGGAAGAACTTGATCTACGCTACGCGCAGGTGACGGATAAAGGGTTACAGCAGGTGTCGCGATGCCGGAAGTTGCGGCACCTGCGTCTTGGCCCAGGCACAACCGATCGAGGGCTGCGCGAGGTGGCCAAGCTGGCCCTTCACTCACTCGACGTTCAAGGAGCAGAGATCACAGGTAGCGCACTGGAGTTGGTTGTCCCAACACAGGTCCGTTGTCTTCGGCTGGAATACATAAGCGATGAGTGCGCCGCTGCCCTGCGCCGGTTGGAACATCTGCGTTACCTGAAGGTCCGCGGCATCACCGACCGGGCCATTAAGCAGCTCCCTGCATTAAGCGGGCTGTTGGTATTGGACCTCAGTCAAACCAGCGTGACCGACGCTGCGGCCACGGATTTAGCGCGCTTAAGTTCGCTGCATCACCTGGTCCTCTGCGACACGCGCATGACCCCTCAAGGCGTGGCGGCGCTGCGCCGGTCACTGCCCAGGACAAGTGTTCATGTGAAGGTTCAGCCCCGGGTGGCCGCCTGGCTAGACGAGGCATGGGAGAAGTATAGAAGGTGAGCAGCGCCGCCCCGGCGGGGCCTTTGGCCAGCATGCCTCAATCGTTCGTCCTGTCGCCGGGTTCTCCGGATGGTCCCATGCAAATCCTGCACGGCCCCGCTCCACTATGCTAAGAGATGCTCGGAGATGATTCGCATGAACGCTACCCTCGTGGTTCCCGCCTCCCGACGCCGCGCGTTCACCTTAGTCGAGCTGCTGGTGGTCCTCGGCATCATCGCCCTGCTGGTCGGCATTCTGCTTCCGGCCCTCAACCACGCCCGGCAGATGGCCGCCGCCATCAAATGTGCCTCCAACCTGCGGCAGATCGCCATCGGCTGGATGCTCTACGCCGACTCCAACAGCGACATCAGTTGCCCGGGACGCATGCCCAAGTTTCCCAGCCCCGAAACCAACGTCTACGACGTAGGCAACGGCCAGCAGTTCCGTCCCCGCTGGTTTGTGACCCTGGGCGCGCAGTCCGGCATCTATGCCTATTTCCGTCCCAGCCCCAATCCGGCCGACGACAACACCAAATGCGTGGACAACCAGGTCTTTGTCTGCCCCGCCGAGCCGCTGCGTACCAACAACCGCAATTACACCTATGGCTACAACTTTCACTTTTTGGGCAACTCGCGCCTGACCAACAGCAAGACACGCTTCATCAACTTCCCCGTGAAGATCACCAGCATCGACGCCGCCCACACCGTGATGGCCGCCGACTCCATGGGCACCGCCGCCGGCAAATCGCGCTCGGCCCGCACCGGCTACCGCACCGATGGCAGCGCCGACGTGTCCGCCGAAGGCAACCACGGCTGGGCCCTGGACCCGCCGCGTATCACCGGCACCGCCCTTTCTGAGTATTGCGATGATGCCGCCCGGGCCCCGGCCAACCGCTCAGCGCCCGACCCGCGCCACCGCGACCGCGCCAATGTCGCCTTCTGTGACGGCCACGTCGCCGCCATGACGCTGGCCGAGCTGGGCTATGCCGTCAACGCCGACCAAAGCGTTTCCATCGGCGGCCAGGCCCACAACCGCCTCTTCAGCGGCAACGGCGATGACCTCGATCCCCCGCCCATCGACTAAACCCGTGGCCCGCCGCAAGCGATCAGAGCCGCGACCGCCAGAGCCGCCGCCCTGGCTCAAAAATCAATCCGGCCCCAGAACCACATCCGCTCATCGAGCTTGTCTTCAATGCTTTCGAGCATGGCCGACAGCGAGGGCTGCACCACGCCCTGGAAGACCACCTCGCCGGCGCAGCGCACCGTTACGGGCTTGTTCATGTCCACCAGTTGGTCGTTGAGCAGGATGGAGAAGCCGCTGCCCAGGCCCGTGAGCTTGAGATCGATGACATTGTCCTTGATGGTTGCTTCCAGGCGGGTGAAGAACCGCGGCTGGTCGACCTGCAGCCAGTTGAAGTGCCGGATAAACGGCCGGCTAGGCTCCCAGACCACCGTTTTGGGATAGCTGGGGCGTTGGTGCGATGCGGCCCATTTCACCGCATCGCTCATTCCTTGGGCGGCGCCGCCGTGTCCGCCTTTCTCGTACTCGGTATACCGGTGCACGTAGCCGCCGCCGTGTTGTTGGGCCAATTCTTTGAGGATGCGGTCGGCCATCTGGTCTGACCAGACCGGCGAAGGCTCGTCGTCCTTGGCGTGGGCAAAGGCGATGGGCGTATACTGCAGGTTTGACAGGATCCCCCAACCCCAGGTTTCGCCACGATGCGTTCCCAGGAGAATTCCACCGGCCCCGCTGACCAATCCGGCGAAGACGTCGGCCTGATGGCCGCCGAAGTGCCAGGTGCCATAGCCGCCCATGGAATAGCCGGCGCAGTAGACCCGGTCGGTATCGATCGGCCAGGTGCGCTTGGCGGCCTTGATCAGTTCCTTAACGTAGGCCTCCTCGACCGGGTATTTGCCCCATTCGGCGTAGCGCTTTTCCAGCACCGTCGGGCACAGGAAGATCACGCGGCCAAGGGCCTTGCGGAAGGGACCCATGAACATGTCGGCGCCGGAGCGCCAGTGGCCGTCGCCTTGGCCGCCGCCGTGGAGCAGGAGCACCAGGGCATAAGGCTCCTCCGCGGCCTGGGTGGTCGCCGACCCCGATGTCGTGCGGGTCGTGGCCCGGCCCGCTGGCCGCGGGTGAAGCTCGACATGTACATTGCCGCGGTACAGCGGGTGGTCGAAGACGAAATCGCCGGGGCGGAGCCTGGGGCCGCTGCTGCGCGCGGCGTGCAGGATGCGCTGGCTGAGGCGGCCCACGTCGGCTTGGGGTATGGCATCGTTTTGCCTGATCTGGGCCAGTATCTGGGCTTGGCGCTGCGGCTCGCCAAAGAACTCCCCTATCAGCGTTTCCAGGTTGGCAAGCTGCTGGTTGCTCAGGCGCCCGCATGGCGCGGGCTGCGTTGCCGCCCTGGGGCGGCCCGGCTGAGTCGTCGCCAGCGATTCGTATCTGAGCAGCACGGTCTTGGGAATGGTTCGGCTGTAGCTGTGGCAGATTTTGACCTCGATGGCCTGATCGTCTTCCTTGATGACCGATTCGCCGACCATCTTCTGGCCGTTCTTCAGATAAATGACGACCTGGGCCTCTGCGCCTGTGGCGCCAATCCAGAGGGGCCAGAGGCACAGCAGGATGCACATGCGAAGCGCCGCGGGCAGCCCAAAGAACATCGTGCTCATGGTTCATTCTCCGATGCAAAGCAGCGAGTCGAAGGTACGGACGTAAAAGCGTTTGCCTTGGAAGAAGGGCGTGGCCACGACCGAGCCGCTCACGGAACCGGTGCCGTAGACGCATTGGTCCCACCATCGCTTGCGGCTCTCATCCGGCTCGCCCTCGGCCTTGAACATTTTGCGCGGGTCGTTGGCCTGCACCGTGCCCTTGGACACGATCTTTCCGCCACGGCCCTTCTCGGCAACGATCGTGCTGCCATTGTTGTGGATGACGAAATAGTGCCCGCCCGCGATAACGGGGTGCGGTCCCATGCACGTGCCCTGGTTGAGCCGCTGGACCAGCGCGCCATCGGCCGCATCGTAGACGGCGCCGTCCACATAGAGCAACCCGTCGTCGAAGACCGGCCCGACCCAGGAGGCCGCGTTATGGGTCCAGAGCGATCGAAGGCTCACCTTACCGCCGGCATCGGCGCTGATGCGCCACGCGCCACCGGCCTTGCCCGCAGGGGCGCGGTGCGTGCTGTACTGCATCATATAGACGGTGTCGCCGTGCACCATCGGGCTTCCGTAGCCCTGGATCATGCCGGAGGCGACGACCTTGCCCGTGGCCAGGTCGTAGATTCGTTCGTGGCCGGTCACCAGCAGGTCGATCCCCGGTAACCGCATGATCTGCGAGAGGCCCACGGTAAAGCGCAGGGGGTTGTAGCGCGTCTCCCAGATCAGTTCACCGGTGTCTTTGCTCAGGGCGCGCAGGTAGCAGCCCGCCTGCACAATCAGTTTGTCGCCGATCAGCCGCGGCGAGTTGCAGAAGTAGCTGTTGGGATAGCCGCCCTGGCTGGCGTCCTTCTCGACGGCCATGTCGGGCTTGAACCATTTCAACCACTTGCGCGTGCCGGCCAGGTCGTAGCAGGCAACCTGTCCCCAGCCGAACGAAACATAGACATGCTGACCATCGCTGACCGGCGTGGCGAAGGTGTGCCCGATGCTGCCGGGCCAATACTCAAAGCAGATGCCGTACTTGCGGGCCAGCTCGTGGCGGATGGCGGCCGACTCCCGGTACTGGGGCGTGTCCTTCTTGTAGCAGTGCGGGTCATGGGTCGAAAAACTGTAGGGCAAGGCGTCCGCGGCGGGCGAGGACGCCGGGAGGCCTCGGCGCGTCGACGGGCGCGTCCATGCACGGGTCGTCGCCTCAGAGCGCTGCTTCCAGAGGATCCACCACGCCTCGATCTGCTTGTTGACTTCGGTTTCCCATAGGCGGCGCGCAACGGCAGCGTCGGCGGGCGGAAACAACTCCAGCGGGTCGTTGTCTTTCTGCCAGAGAACCTTGCCGCTGGCCGCGTCGATGCAGAGCAGCGTGTGCGGCTCGGCGCAGACGAAGACCTTGCCGCCGACCACGATCGGCGAAGCGCAGGACCAGGCGGGCATGGGAGTCTTCCAGACGATATTCCGGCCGGTTTGCACGTCCCACGTGGTGACCGGGCTGGCGCCGGGGTAACGGGCACTGCCGTCGCCGAGGAATCCGACCGGACGCTCGGCGGTGGGTACAAAGTCGGCGCTGCCCAGCAGAGGCTGGTCCGCCGGACCACTGGCGGGCGCAGCCGCGAGGGTGCCGGACGCAAGAGACGCCAGGAGGAGGATACTGCGGGTTCTGGCCGTGATGTTCAGCATGATCAGCGACAGCGTTTCGGGTTCACGAACCCTCAAGCAGGGAGGCTGCTCGCCCACGACGGCGCCGGCGACCCTTATCCCCATGCGCCAAACCGGCAATGGTTGCATGATCCGGCCCCGGGTACCCGGCCCCGACCGGCCCCCCTGCCAACGGGAACTTTGACCCGATCACCAAAGCGGCGTGAATCAGCTAACGTCTGGGGGTAAGTTTATAAAAGCGGCTCGGCAAAGACGTTTGCGTCATGCCGAGCCGTTATAACGGAGAGGGGGGGATTCGAACCCCCGTGACCCTTGCGGGCCAACCGGTTTTCGAAACCGGCGCGTTCAGCCGCTCCGCCACCTCTCCAAATCGTCCTTTCTAAGGTAGGCGATTCCTGATTCTGCGTCAAATCCTGCGTTTTTCGGCCACTTTCGGTGATCTTCTCACCTTGAGACAGCCGGCCTGCTGCCATGCTGCCAATCCCACGGGGCACCGCGCAGAACCGCACTCCACCGCTCTTAGGGGACAAGCTGGGGGACAAGCGCGCGGGGCCATTTCTCGGCGGATCGCGGGGCTTGTCATCATCCGTTCCCGTCGCCACCTGCGCCTGCTTGGGCGAAGCGGTCAGGTCCGGCAACACGTCCAGCGCCGAGGCGAGATTGCCCGCGTACAGGTGCGTGTAGCGGTCCATGGTCAGCGTGATGACCGAGTGGCGGGCGAGCGTCTGCGCCACTTTCGGGTTCACGCCGCCCGTCACCAGGCCAGTGATGAAAGTATGACGCAAAGCATGGAAGTCGGCGTAACGACCTGACTCATCCTTCTCCGCCAGGAAGGTGTTCTTCTCCCGCTCGGCTTGCTCAGCGGGCGTGGGCGCATCGTTGATCCAGGCGCGCCGGGTGGCCTCTCGGTCCTCGCGGAACATGCGGGCCACCTCAGTGCGCCTGGGCACATTGAACGCCTGCGCCGCCGGCATCTTGCCGGCCAAGTGAGCGGCCAGGGCGGCAGCCGTCTGGGGCTTGAGCGGCAGCGTGTCCTGCCGGCGGTTCTTGGCATACGCGGCGGCAATCGTCACCGACGGCTCATCGCCTTCCAACACAAAGCTGCCGCGCCTGAGGCTCCTGCTTGCGCATGCAGGCCGCGATGCTGCTGAAAGGCGGCGCTGTCGCGGGCCTCCGCTGGGAAGGCCTCCAGAAGGCCCAGTGTAAGAATACTCTGAAAAAGATGTGCAGAACCTCCAACGTAACGGAATCGAAGTCGGCTGCGAGTATTGCCTGAAGCTGCGGTGTGGTCTCGTCCTCATTCGACCGCATGCTGCTATGCACCGTAACCAGCTCGCAAAGCAGCGGGCAGGATTGCACCCGCACGGGCCGGCTCTACAATGTCGCTGCTTTCGCAGTCGGCCGCGGGGCGGCCAAGCCAGGGATGGCAGCTATGGCGCTACTGAATCTGGACAACCTGAAGCTGACGGATTTCATGGACCTTCCCACGCTCCAGGAAATCCAGGACAGTTTTGCCGCCATCGCCGACGTCAAGGCCATCATCACCGACGCCGAAGGCAACCGTCTTACTCAGCCGGCGCCCACCACTGAATTCCTGGGGCGACAGCATGCCCTGGCCGCCGCCGAGGAAACCCAGGACGGCCCCCAGCGCGAAGGCGGCGAGTACGTCGCCCCCATCATCGTCAACAACCAGCGCCTGGGGACCCTGCGCATGACCGCCGGTCCCACGCTGGGCAACATCGATGAGGGTAAGCTGACGGCCCTGGCCGACAAATTCGGCCTGGACCTCAAGCAGTTGCGCAGCATCACCACGCAGCTCGGCCGCTTGCGCAACACGCGCCCCGCCGCGATCCAGTTTCTGTTCCTGATGGCCAACGCCATCGCCCGGCTGTGCTTCCAGGAATACCAGTTGCGCCGCCGGATTGAAGACCTGACCGCCCTGAACAACCTGACCATGCTGCTGGCCGGAGCCCGCGACCTGAGCGGCGTGCTTCAGCGCACGGTGGAACTGGTCTGCCAGATGATGAACGTCAAGGCCAGCTCCATCCGCCTGCTGGACCTGGAGCGAGACGAACTGGTGATACGGGCGGTCCACAACCTCAGTCCCGAATATCTGCAAAAAGGCCGCATCGTCCTCAGCCAGGCCAGCATTGACCGGCAAGCTCTGGCCGCTCCCGGCTTTTGCTATGTGGCCGACATGGCCCACGATCCGCGGGTGCTGTTTCCGCGTGAGGCGGTGCGCGAAGGCATCGTGTCCATGCTGTCGGTGGGGATGCTCTATAAGGACAAGCCCGTGGGCGTCCTGCGCATCTACACCAGCCGGGAACAGCAATTTTCACAGTTGCAGATCGACCTTTTGAAGTCCATCGCGGCCCAGGCGGCCGCCGCCATCGAAAACGCGCGCCTGCTGGAAGAAACCCTGGCCTCCCAGGCCCTGGAGCGGCAGGTGCAGATGGCCGTCGAGGTGCAGCAGCGCATGATTCCGCAGACGCCGCCGACGGTGGACGGTCTGGAACTGGCCAGCGTCTATGTGCCCTGCTATGCGCTGGGGGGCGACCTCTATGATTTCATACCGCTGGCCGGGCGGAACCTGGGGCTGGTCATTGCCGACGTGGCCGGCAAGGGCGTGCCCGCCAGCCTGATCATGGCCTCGGTGCGGGCGGCGCTGCGGGCCCACGTGGATAATATCTATTACCTCTACGAGGTGATCCATCGCGTCAACAACATGCTGTGCCGCGACACCCAGCCCACCGAGTTCGTCACGCTGTTCTATGGTGTGCTGGATGCCCAGACCAAGCGGCTGACCTACTGCAACGCCGGGCATCCGCCGGGGCTGCTGCTGCGCGGCGGCAAAGTCAGCGAGCTGACCGGCGGCAACCTGATCCTGGGGGTGGATCCGGACGAACCCTATCGCCAGGAGATCGTGGAATTACGGTCGGGGGATGTGCTGCTGCTGTACACCGACGGATTGACCGATGCCTTGAACTTCCAGCGGCAAAGCTACGGCAAACAGCGCTTGATGGAAGCTCTGGCCCGCGGCGGCGACTCGGCCGAAACCATCGCCCAGAACGTGCTATGGGACATGCGCCGCTTCGTCGGGCTGACGCCGCGCAACGACGACGTGACCATGATCGTGGTGCGCGTGGGCTGAGGTTCAGGCTGACGCCTGCGCGGCCACCTCATCAGGGGGCGCCGGTTGGGATTGGGCCTTTCTGGCCGCGTCGCGGGGAATAATGTAGAAGTGCTGCACGGCCCGCCAGATGGTCAGGTTCAGGGGGATAGCCAGCATCAATCCCGGCACGCCAAAGACCTTGCCCCAGAGCACCACGGTAAACAGCGTCACGGCCGGGTGGATCTGCACGGCGCCGCGCATGATCATGGGCAGGATCAGGTAAGCCTCGAAAGCCTGGATGATGCCATAGACGCCCAGCACGCCCAAAGCCTTTCCGCCGGATTGAGTGGCCAGGGTAATCAGCGCAAGGACCACCGCGGCGATGGCCGGGCCCACCGTGGGGACGATCTCGGCAATGGCCGCCACGATCGCCAGTGCCAAGGCTACTTTGACGCCAATCAGCGAGAAGCCCAGCACCGAAGCGGTGAAGACAATACACATGCCGGTGACAGTGCCCAGGACCCAGCGGCGATAGCGCGGGCCCAGGTCGGCCAGCAGCTCACGGGCGGCGCTTCGGCGGCGGTTGGGCAAGAGCCGCAGCCCATCCTCCAGCACCGCATCCGGCGGCTCGGTGAGGCAGAAAATGGTTCCAAAAATGACCAGGGCCAGCGACAGCGATAGCCCCAGCAGCACGTCGGTCGTGCCCGAAAACAGCCGTTTGCCTACATCCCCGGTGAGAAAGTCGGCCATCTGGGCCAGCAAGTCGCTGACCGTCAGGGGGTGATCCAGAATACCCAGGCGCTGGTTCCATTGCCGCAGCAGCTCATTGGTATCCTGCTGGATCTGCGGCCATTGCTGCAGGCGCTGCCGAATGGGCTCGGCCAGCGGATAGGACAAGGCATAAATCAGCAGTCCGACGATGGCGACCGAACCAAAGACCAGCGCCACCGCTGCCAGGGCGCGCGGGCCGGGAATAAAACGCAGGGCCGGCTGGAGCGTGGAAGTCAGGATTGCCACCGCCAACAGGCCCAGCAGCACCGTGCTGATAGCGCCAAAGAAGCGGAAGAAAACCAGCGTCAGCAGCGCCCAGCCAAAGATGACACCCAGCGGCTGAACCCAAACCAACAAACCCCGGCCATGTGACGTGTTCGGTGAGGTAGATTGCTCAGCCATGGCCCACAGCATAGACCGCGACTACGCAAGATGAAAGAGCCCCGGACCGCTCAGGGGCGAGCGCCCAGGGCGGCATCGTTCCCGGCCTCGGGGCTGGCGGCCGCTTCGGCCTCGCTGGGGCCATAGGCACGGTGGGGGCGCAGGATGCGCAGGCGGAACCACTCAGAAAGCGGGTCGATCAGCGAATAGACCACCGGCACCACCAGCAGCGTCAGCAACGTCGAGGAAAGCAGCCCGCCGATAATGGCGATGGCCATGGGCTGGCGGCTTTCGGAGCCGGCGCCGGCACCGATGGCAGACGGCAACATGCCAAAGATCATGGCGAAGGTGGTCATGAGGATGGGTCGCAGTCGCACCGGCCCGGCTTTGCGCAAGGCCATGTCGCGCGGCAAACCGTCGCGCTGGCGCAGCGTGTTGGTGTAATCGATCAGCAGGATGGCGTTCTTGGTCACCAGGCCCAGGAGGAAGATGAAGGCCATCATGGAAAAGATGCTCAGCGTCTGGCCCAGCAGCACCAGCCCGCCAATGGCGCCCACGAAAGCCAGCGGCAGCGAGAGCATGATGGTGAAGGGATGCACCAGCGACTCGAACTGCGCCGTCAGCACCATGTAGATCACGATGATCGAGAGGATCATGGTGAAGCCCAGGTTGCCAAACGATTCCTCCATGTCGCGGGCGTTGCCCTCCCAGGCTGTGGCATAGCCGGCGGGCAGGCCGAGGGTCTTCATCAGGCCGTTGACCTCCTTGACCGCCTCGCCCAGCACCTTCTTGCCGCTTTCGAGGTTGGCCAAGAGCGTGATCTGGCGCTGGCGGTTATAGCGGTTGATCTCTACCGGCACGGAACTGGGCTGCACCTGGGCGAAGGTGCGCATCTCGACGGGCGGTCCCTTGGTGGACGGCACCGTGAGGTCCAAAATGCGCTGCGGATCGTTGCGGCCGCTTTCGACCATGCGAACGGCGATGTCGTAACGGTCCTTGCCAGCGCGGAACTTGGCCACGTCCACACCGCCGATAGCGGCCCGCACGGTCTCGGCGACCACCAGCGGCGACACACCGGCCTCCTGGGCGCGCTCGGGGTGGACCAGCACGGTGGTTTCCGGGCGCCCCGTCTCGTGGGTCGTGTCCAGGTCCTTATAGGCTGAATCAGCGCGCAATTGATCCATGAGGGCGGTGGTCAGGCGTTCGATGACGTTCAGATCAGGGCCGAGGATCTGGTACTGCACGTCGGCGGTCTTCCAACCTGCTCCGCCGAACGGATTCACGGGCTGGATGGAGATGCGGGCATCGGCCACGCCGGCCAGGCGCGGGCGGACGTCGTCCATCAGGGTCTGCTGCGAGCGCAGCTTGTTGGCCAGGCGATAGGGCTTGTCCTGCATGCGCACGTAGAACGAGCCCTCGTTGACCTTCTGCTGGTCGCCGGCGCCGATGGAGTAAAAGACGTAGGCAATCTCGGGGTTGCCGGCCAGGCGGGCGCGGACCTCTTCCATGATGCCGCGGGTGCGCTGGAGGCTGGACCCCAGCGGGGCGCGCACCTGGATTTCAAATTCGGAGCGGTCCTCCTTGGGCAGAAACTCGGAGCGCACAAAGCGCCAGAGGTTCATCGAGCCCACCAGCCCCCCCACCGCCACCACGAGGATCAGCAGGCGATGGCGCAGGGCGAAGCCCAGAACCCGCTCATAGAGATGCTCCATCTTCCAGAAGGCCCATTCCAGGCCGCGGAAGACGGCATTCTGGTGCGTCTGCTTGCGCAGCAGGCGAGAGGAGAGCATCGGATCCAGCGTGAAGGATACAAACATGGAGATCAGCACCGCGAAGCTGACCGTCATGGCAAAGGGGAAGAAGAAGCGCCCCACGATGCCCTTGGTGAAGGCGGTGGGCAGGAAGACCGCCACCACCGAAAACGTGGTCGCCAGGACGGCCAGGCCGATTTCGCGCGTGGCGAACTCGGCCGCGAAGGCCGCGGGTTTGCCGGCCTGAACGTGGCGCATGATGTTCTCCTGCACCACGATGGCGTCGTCGATGAGCAGGCCGATGGCCAGCGTCAGGCCCATCAGCGTCATGAAATTGAGGGTAAAACCAGCGATGGCCAGCATCATGAAGGTCGCCATGATGCTGGTGGGCAGGACCATGGCGCTGATGAAGGTGGAGCGGAAGTTGAGCAGGAAGATCAGGACCGTGAAGACCGCCAGCGCCCCGCCCACCACCAGGTGATGCTTGACCTCGTCCACCGATTGCTGAATGAAGGTGGCCGAGTCGATGGCCAGATCCAGCTTGACGCCGCGCGGGGCCAGTTCGCTGACCAAAGCGGTGATCTCTTTGCGCACGTCAGCGGCCACGCGCACGGTGTTGGTCCCGGACTGCCGGCGAATCTGCAGGGAGACGCCCGGCTGATCATCGCGCTGCGAGTAGGAGCGCAGCTCATCGAGTCCGTCCTCGGTTCGGCCCACGTCCTTGAGCCGAACAATGCCGGCCGGTGTCTGGGCCAGGATCAGCTCGTCGAGCTGGCTGGCGCTTTGAAACTCGGCCTTGGTACGGGTCACCAGTTCCTGCCGCTCGGTTTCGATGCGCCCGCCGGGCATCTCCACGTGCTGGGACAGCAGGGCCTGGCGCACGTCCTGCACGGTCAGGTTATGGCGCTGCAGCGCCTGAGGCTCCAGCCACAGCCACAGCTTGCGCTCGCGGCCGCCGACGATCTTGACCGATCCCACATCCGGCACGCGCTGCAGGCGCTCCTTGATGCGCTTGTCGGCAATGTCATACAGCTCGCGATCGGACAGCGGCCCCGACAGCACCAGGGTGATGATGGGCGCGGCATCGGGGTCGAACTTCTCGATGATCGGGTCATCCACATCCCGCGGAAGCTGGGCGCGGATGGTGTTAACCCGGGCCTGCACCTCCTGGTAGGCCACGTCGATGTTCTTCTCGAGATGGAACTCCACCAACACCAGCGAATAGCCTTCGGCGCTGGTACTCTTGAGCGTTTTGATGCCGGCAATGGTGTTGACGGATTCCTCGATGATGTCACTGACGCGCGATTCCACCGTCTCCGGGTCGGCGCCGCGGAGCGTGGTGATGATCGAGACCACCGGGAAGTCGATCTTGGGGAACAGATCGACCCCCAGCCCCCTCAGCGCTACCCAGCCAAAGACCAGCATGGCGCAGATCACCATGCTGGTGAACAGCGGCCGGCGAATTGCGACGTTGGAGATGAACATAGGGGGTTACTTCGGGGACCAAGCCGCCCTCAGCCGCCTGCCGGCTGCGTGGCGGCCTGCGTCGTCCTTCGCAAATACGAGGGAGCCGGCTGGTTATCCTTCAGTGCCTCCAGGGCGCCGACCACAACATGGGCATCGGCATCCAAGCCGCGGCGCACCACCACGTTTTCTGTCAGCCGGTCGCCCAACTGCACCGAGCGCCGGCGCAGGCGGTCGCCTTCCAGCACAAAGACCGCCGGATCGTCCTGGCTGCCCGTCAGCGCCCGCTGGGGAATGAGCACGCCCGCCCCCTTGCCATCGACAGCCAGCTCGGCCGAGATAAAGGCCCCCGGCACCAGTTGCTGCCGCTGCTGCGGCGGGATGCTCAGGCGAACGGCGAAAGTGCCGCGAACGGGGTCCACATCGGCAACGACGCGCGTGACCGGCAGCGACAGCGGCGCCTTGAGCAGCGGGCTGTAAATCTTCAGATGGCTCTGGCCGGCCTGGATGGAGGGGAAATAGCTTTCGGGCAGACGGACGTCGGCCTCCAGTTGGTCGGCACTGACCAGCTCCAGCACCTCCGTGGGCGGCATGTTGGCCAGGTAATCCCCGGGGCTCCTGAAGCGCCGGGTTATCAAACCGGCGAAGGGGGCGACGACCTTGGTGTCGCGCAGATCCGTCTCGGCTACCGCCAGCGCCGCCTGGGCTTCCTTCACGCGAGCCTCGGCCATGGCGATCTCGGTCTTGGTGGGCCCCGCCTGGGCCTCCTGCAGGCGGGCTGCGGCGGCGGTGCGCTGGGCACGAAGCGCGGCCAGTTCGGTGCGCACCTCTTCCAGGCGGCGAAGGGGCAGGGTCTTGTCCTGCTCGACCAGCCGCACGAAGCGCACTTCGTCGCGCTGACGATCCTCGATGCGCGCCTCCAGCTCGGTGACCACGGCCTTAAGCTGCTCCAGGCGTTCGGACCGGATGGGCGCTGTCAGATTGGCCAGGGCGGCCTGCGCCGACACCACCGCTGCCTGGGCTACGGCCCGGGCGTTCTCAAAGGTGACGGGGTTGATACCGAAGAGAAACTGCCCTTCCTTGACCTGCATCCCGGCATCCAGCATCTGGCCTTGCTCGTTGGTTCCCCAGCTATGGAGGTGGCCCGAAAGGCGAGCACCAATGCGAGAGCTGATCAGCGGCTGCACGCGGCCGGTCAGCGTCAGATGGCGCGGGACCATGCTCTGGGCTTTGGCCAGTGAAAGCCCCTGGGGCTCGGTTTCGGCCAGCGCCACACCAGCCACTACGACAATGACCAGGGCGCAAAGTGTGTGCGTTTTCATGGTTGACTCGCCGGCTGGGTGGATGTCTGGGTGGCCGGCGCCGTCGCCGGCCAGCCCGGACACACGGCCGCGGCTTCCAGTTCGTACCAGGCCACCTCGTAATCCGTCTGGGCCCGGTCCAGTACCGTGGCTTGAACCGTCAGGTCCGCCAGGGAGCGTGCGGTGGCGGCCTCGCCCTCCAGGCCCTCGTTGTAAAGGCTGACAATACGCGTCAAGGCCTGGCGTCGCGAGGTCTCCAGCACGCGGGCCGCGACCACGGTGTCATACGCCTGCTGCAGGCGCAAGTGACGAAGCTCCAACTCATACACCACCCCCAGCGCAATCAGCATGGAGCGGGATTCCTCGACCGTGGCCGTGCCCCTGGCCAGCTTATAGCGCCAGATCGTGGCTCCGCCGTCGAGCAGCGAGTGGGCCAGGGAGTAGCCCAACTGAAAGAACGACGGATTCACGACAAAGGAGTTGTTGGACCAGTTATAGCTCAGGCTGCCATCAAGTCGGGGGAAGAACGCCGAGGCCTCGCGCCGCACGGCGCTGGCGGAAATCTGCCGCTGAAGGTCCTGCACCAGCAGCTCGGGGCGGTGGCGCAGGGCGCACTGGGCGAATTGGTCGACCTGTCGCGTGGTGGGCAGCGGCCGCTGGCTGAGGGCGGGATCGATGCTGAAGCGGGTCCCGGGCGGTAGCGACATCAACTGCCCCAGTTGCAAGTTGGTTTCGGCGATACGCTGCACCGCCAGCGACAGCTCCAACTGCGCCTGGGCCAGGGCGGCCTCAATCAGGCTGGTATCGGCGGCAACGGTCATCTGCTCTCGCTCGAGGTTACGGGCCACCTTCAGGACCTGCCTGGCGGCCTCGACGGCCATGCGGGCCAGGCGCTCCTGGCGGAGGGCGCCGCCGTGGCGGGCATAGGCCACCGCCACGTCACGCCACAGAAGCTGGCGGGCTCGCTCCAACAGAAGCCTTTCCTGTCGGCGCTGGTCCTGGGCGATCTGATACGAGTAATAGGTCAGTCCGAAATCCAGCACCGGAGCCACCACGCCGACAGCCAGGCGTTGCTGGTGGCGGTCCTCGAAAGCGGCCGTCTCGTTGCCCAGTTGCACGTTGGCGTTATTGCTGCGCATGGACTCGTCATAGCGCAAGGACGCCTTGGGCAAGCCCCCGGCCAGCGCCAGGCGCACCTGCTGATCACTGAGGCGCAAGGCAAGCTGCCGCACCTGCAAATCGAGGCTGTTCTCCAGGGCGAGGCGCTGGCACTGGTCCAGCGACAGCGGGCGCGCGGCATCGATGGCCGATGCGGCCGCCCGGCGCTGCATCTCCTGCGCGAAGCGCCGCGTCTCATCCTCGCGGGTCACCCGTGGCACGGCGCAGCCGCTGGCCAGCACCACGATCAGCAGCAGTCCACCGGCCCTAGTGCCCGCCATGGGACCTCCCTTCGGCGCCGATGCCGCGTGTGACCAGCCCCCAAAGCACGTTGAACTGCTGTTCAAAGTCGGGCGGCGGCGTGCTGGAGACAAAGCGCTCGACCATGGACAGGCACACTGCGTCCATGAACTCCTGGAGCAGCTCCGGTGCCAGATCGCTCCGCAGCAGGCCCTGGCGCTGGGCCTCGGCCAGGGTGCGCTGCTCGAGGCGCACGTACTGGTCACGATGGCGGCGGGTCTGACGCGAAAGCCGCTGCTCGATGCCGCGCTTGCGCATGGGCAGGGCCGCGAAAAACAGCTCGAAGAAGTGGCGGTGCTGCTGGGTATAGCGCAGCATGGCGGCGTGGCTGCCGCGCAGCCGGCTCAGCGGATCGCCCGCTTCGGCCAGGGCCCGGCGGCCGATGCCGTACATGGCCTGGGCGTGCCGGGCCACGATGGCCTGGAAAAGCTCTTCCTTGTTGCGGAAATAGAGGTAGAAGGTGCCGATGGCGCACCCGGCAGCCGCCGCAATGCGCTGCATGGTGGTAGCGGCGTAGCCACCTCGCACCAGGGCAGCCTCGGCGGCATCGAGCATGGCCTCGGCGGCGGCAGCACGAATACGCTGTCGCAGCGGCCGGCGACGCTGGGTTGCCACGGGCATGGGCACCCATTAGACCCATGGCTCCGGACAAATCAAGTAACCGGTTCAGGGTAATGAATCCGGTTCATATGTTCTTCATGCCAGACGCCGCGGAGCGCAAAGGCGGCTTCTCTACGGCTGCGAGGCCTTGCTTTGTCGCAGTTTCGCCAGCATCGCCTGGGCGCCGCGGGCCTCAACCGAGTCCGGCAGGTCGCGCACAATGGCCGCCAGCCGCGGCTCGCAGTAGTTCAGCCGCTGCTGGTAACGCTGCTGGATCGCCGCGGGACTGGGAACCTCGCTGAAGCACGGACGGAAACGAAAATCAAAGCCTTCCTTCGGACCCCGCACCAGTTCAAAGGCTTTCAGATCGGCCTTGGGCTTGCTGGAAAACGCCGCCAGGCTCGAGACCAACCATCCCTTGGAACCGGGCTTGACCTGCACGCAGACCACATGCTTGCCCTTCTTCAAGGGGACCTCAAAGGCCTGGGTCGTGACCAGGCTCGCAGGCCCCTTGTTGCCCGAGAGCATCGTATCGCAGACCATGTTGCCGTCGATGTACCAGCGCATGTACCAGTCGGCGCTGGCGTTGACGTAGAGCGATCCATCCTCGGGAACGTCGATCTGGGCATAACACAGAGCCAGGAAGGGCGCGGCGATTTCTATCTCGACCGGGGCCTTGCTCCAGTCTGATTTGGTGCCTTTGGTATGGGTCAGCAGACCGGTCAACAGCAGCACCGAGTCGCGCGTGGGAATCTGGTGGACCTCAAGCTCATCGTCCTCGATCTTCATGGTGGCGCCGGGCATGGACGCCAACTGCTCGGCCGGCAGTGATTTGACGTCGCCGGGCAAAGGACCGACCACGTGCCACGTGGTCGGCCAGTTGATGGCCTCGGCGGCCTTGGCCTCCAGGGCCTTGGCCACGTCGATGGGCATTTCATCGAGCCGGACTTCGCGGTCGTAGAAGGCCGGATCAATACGGATCACCACCGGATACAAACCCGGCCGCAGGTGCATGGCCTGGTCCTTGGGGATCATCTGGCCGTTGACCCAGACACTGATGCCGCGCATGCGCTCCTCATACCAGGCCGGCTTGACCACGCGCTCGATGGTATTGTCCAGCACGGTATAGAAGACCCCGGACGCCTCTTTGCCACTGTAGACTCGCGGATCCAGGAAGGCATCGAAGACAGGCATGGTGTCGCCGGTGCCCTGCAACTCGGCCTGGCGCGAATAGAGCGGCGGAGCGTTGGCCGCGTGCTGGGTGGACAGCGGCGCCAGTTTCAGCGTCTTGCCGTTGAGCGTCACCTCCGTGCCGATGCGGCCGCGCAGTTGCGCCAGTTGCGGCGAAGGCTCATCACCGGGCGGGAACGGACCAGCTCCCAGCCAATATTGCGTAGGATAGCTCTGAACCAGCCCCACGGGCACGTCGGGCGACGGCTTCAGGTCCTGTGCCGGCTCGATGCTCAGCACCTTGCCCCCCATCGGCTCGGGGCCGATATAGCGCAGCACGGCGGTGGCCAGCTGCTGGGCCTGGAACTTGCGGCCTTCGTCACCGTTGACGCGCACACAGGTCAACGACGTGGCCGAACGAACCAGCAGACGATCGCCCACAAAGACCGGCTTGACCGCGCGAATATCCAGTTCCATGCCCGGCTGGGCGACAAAGAACTGCCCGTCGGCGCTGACCATCGACATTCGCGAAAAATCGCTGGCGCCGTAGGGATGCCCGCCGCCGGCCAGGAAACACACATAATCACCGGCCACCACCGGAGTCTGGTAGGAGCCTACGGTATGCTGCAGAACCGGCTTCACGCGAACGATGGGATAGCCGGTGCCTGCATCATCCACATACAGCGCACTGCGCCGATCAGGGCAGTGGGGCCCGTGGTCAACGACGTGGCTCCATGACCAGAGCAACCCCTTATGCACCAGGGCCGGAGCGTCCGTGTACCCCTTGCGATCGGTGGACGATTCCCAAGTCTGCCGCCAGGCCAGCCGGCCATCCGTCTGCACATAGACCAGGATGGCGGTTCGCCAACCCAGGCTGCTCAGATAGATCGTGTCATTCGACACACTGACCGCTTGTTCCAGCGGGCAGAAGGTGTCGATAGTCAGCGCCGGTTTGGCGTCGGCCAGGTCCAGGAGCACAAAGGCGTTCAGCACGTAGTAGACCTTGTCAGACCCGCGAGGCTGGATGAATTGTCCTTCCTCGTTCTTGCGATTGGTGCTGTAGCGGCCGATTTCCGAGCCGTCCGTCGCCTTGAACATGACCAGCCCCGTGGGGGCGCGCTTCAGGTTGGTGGGCAGTTCGCTACGGTCCATCAGCGGCCCCCACGACGCCTCGGCCGTGCCCTGCACGACAAGTACGCCCTCGCATTGCCGCACCTGGGGCCCTTTGAGACCCGTGGGCTTGGACCAGAGCTGTTTACCGTCGCGGTCATAGGTCGCCACCTGGCCATCGAACGTGGCAAACGTCACTTGCTTACCGTCGGCCACGGGCGCCGACGCCCACCCCGCAGGCCGCCCCTGAGGATCCGCCGGCACGGCGGCGGCCGCCACGGTCTGAGTCCACAGTGTCTTGCCGCTGGCCAGTTCCACACACGTCTGCGACCCGCCGCCGTGGCTGAGATAAATGCGGTCATCCACCACCACCGGGACGGTATGGCCGGCCAACTTCTGATCTTGCCACGCGATGTTGATCCCCTTGGTGATGTCGCAAGCCATCGGCGGATTGACCGGTGCACTGTCAGCAACCAGGCGCGACGCCTTGGGCGCCGGCAGGTCTTGCGCGGCCTGAGGGTCTTGCGTGCTCAAAGCCAGCGTCATCCAGGCCGATCTGCGGTCCTGGTCCAGGCGCAGCAGGACCTGGTTGGGGCCCTGCCGCAGCTCGGCCTTGACCAGCCAGCGGCCCAGCGGACGATGTCGCACCGACTTCATCTGCGCCTCGGTCCAGAGCAGCCTCCCGTTGAGCCAGAGCTTGCCGTAGTCATAGGTGCCGACGTTGAACCAGACGGTCTGCTTCTTGTCGGACATGATCGACGCCACCGCGTAGTAGCGATCACCATGCGATCCCGCTTCCCAGCTCTTAAGATTGGCCGGCATCAGCCGCAGGTCGCCGGGCGTGGCTACCCACTCGGACGGAGGGAGCGAGCCGCCTTTGCCTGCTTTGCGAGTGATCCGGTTGCGCGCCCGGTCCAGGTGCTGCTGCAGCGGTACCGCCGGCACGGCCACGATCTCAGGCATGAAGGCTTCCACCTGCTCAAAGCCATCGCGCTGCTGGTACGGACCGGCGACCATCCACTGGCCGACGTGCTGCCATCCGCGTGCATCCGCAGCCAGCACACTTTGGCCATCGCGCTGCTCCATCGCCTTGGAACCAGCCGCGGGGCTGAGGCCGCCCCTCTCCGCCACAACGTCGGTGGGCGTGCTCTGGGGATCCAGCGCCGACTTGCAACTGGTCAAGGCCGCGCTGAGATACTGGCCCAGCAGTTCCGCCTTGGGCCCGTCGGCCGGCCACTGCGCCCGCACCACGTCCATCTGGCGGCGCGCTTCCTCCAGGGGCAACGGGTGGAATTGGAGCGCCAGGTGTAGAGCCCGAATGTCCAGCAGCACATCGTCAACCGTATCAGCGATGGTCTTAAGGGCCGCGGCGTCATCAGCCGGCAGCGCCGGCAGTTTGGACAGGGCGGCCTCGATCTTGGCCGGGCCTGACAGGAGCATGCCGCGCAACATGCCGGCACATTCGGGCAGTGCCCCCCGACCCTTGAATCGGCCGACGACGGCGGCGCCGCCCCGTCCGAAAAGCGTGCCCTCATATTGGCCCATGTCGCCGCTGGCCTTGTAGGTTCCGCGCACCACTGCGCCTTCGAGCGTCGCCTCGATGCTGAAGGTGGCCACGATCGGCGGCATGCGCCCCAGGAGTTTGCCCGTCAGCGGCTGCAGCTTGGGAAATTTGTCTACCGAAGAAGCCGGACGGATTTTGCTGGTGTTGGGAAACCAGCTATCGCTATGAAGGATGACCACCAGGTCGCCAAAGAGCCGGCCATTTTCATATTTCAGCCCCTCGCCCAGGCCTTCGTGGCGGCCCGCGTTCCAGCCCAAGGTGCGCACCTCCACGGGCGTAAAGCGCGTGGCTGGAGCCTGGCAGCGCACCAGGATAGACGGAGCGTTGGGGTTGTGCTTCTGGGGCGTGGTTGGCGGCCACTCGATGGCGGACTCCAGGAAAAATTCGACCACGGCGGCGCCGGGGTCCATGCTGGCTTCGATCTGGTAGGTTTGCGGCCGGTCCTTGGTATAGGCGCGACCCTCGAAGCGATCCCACCAGTTGACGCGCTGGCCCGGCGGAAGCTTTTCCTGCTGGGTCTGGTCCAGCTTGAAAGCCACCGCCAGTTTCCCCGACAGCAGATTGTCCTTCAGCGACAGAGCCGAGGGATCAGCGGCAAACCGATGCCGCGGTACCCACGCCCCCATGTTCTTGCTGGAATAGAAGTACCGGCGGTACTGGGTCATCTCCAACTGGTCCCAGCCCGGCACCCACGCCTGCGCCGCCCATTTCCCGTCGAAATGCTTGAGCACCAGTTCCAGATCGTCCAGGTCGGCGGCCGATTCAGCGCGCAGACTCAGGACACGCGATTGGGACTGGTCCTGTCGCTGTTGAAGGCGCTGGGCCAGGGCTGCGCGCAAGCTCACCAGCTCCTGATACTGGGCGCGGGTGTCCGCCACGGCGCCGCCGGTAATCGATACCAGCGGCAAACAAAGCAGGGAAACGACGACAACGAGGGTAAGAGGGCGCATAGGTATCCCTCTGTAGTCTCCAATGTCGCCAGCGTTGAAACGCCCGCTGCAATTTCGCGGGCCTAGCGGGCCACAACCCGATGCGTCGGATTCGGCCGGCCGGGACGGAACGCCGCCAAAACTTGCACCTCGATACGGGCCTGGGCGATCCGCGCGACGGCCTCAGCCAACTGCTGCTTGAGCACCTCGGGGTCGGCCTCGGCGCGGAGGTTGACCATCAGCGTTCCCCGCCAAAGCGGCGCCGCCAGATCATGAGTGGCCGCGGGTTGGCCATCGCTGTGGGTCAGGCTGACGGCACCCAGGTCCGGACCCGAGTCGGGCGCCAGGGTCATCTTCAGGTGGGCTATCTCGATCCGGGCCGCATCAAGCCCATCACGCAGCGTCCGGGCCAGATCCAGCAAAAAGGCGTTGCCGTCGGTCTCGGCGGCCCATTCGATGTGAACGCGGGCATTGAGCCAGCCCAACAACGCCTCGCCGTCGGCATACAGGTCATAGTCCACGTCCATGGTGGCCCGGTGGCCCAACTCGCCGCCGGTCAGTTGGGCAAACCACGGCTCCAGGCCCGTCTCCGTCGCGCACGAGACGGCCATCAGGCGCGCCTGGGGGAATTGTTCCGACAGGGCGCAGCGCAGAGAAGCTAGCGCCGCCGGCGAGACCAAATCCGTCTTGTTCATGACGATGATCTCGGCTTCCTCAAGCTGCTTGCGGTAAACGTAAACCACCTTTTCGCTGAAGTTGCGTCCGTCCAGCAGCCCCAGCACCTTCTGGCAGCGGACAGGGTCCACGAGCACCGAAAGCGGCGCCACCTGGAAATCCTGCCCGTACAGTTGCCGCAGCGGATAGCTGACCGTCGCGGCCAGGTCCGTGCAGCTTCCCACGGGCTCGGCAATGAACACATCCGGCGCGCTGCTGCGCGTCAGTTGGCGCGAGGCCGACACCAATGAATCGAACTTGCAGCAGAAGCAGCCCCCGGTGATCTCCTCCACGGCAAAACCGGCCGCCTTGGCCCGCGCCGTGTCGACCAGATCAATGCTCTGGTCGTTGGTAATAAGCCCCACTCGCTGGCCCTGGCTCTTGAGCTGCCTGGCCAATTTGAGGATGGCTGTGGTTTTTCCGGCTCCCAGAAAACCGCCGATCATGATGTAACGTGCGGGCATCGGTTCTCCCAAAAATTTCCTGCATACCTTCCCAAAAACAACAATCAGGCCACCTCGGCCAGTTCGGCCGAGCGCGCCTGCGGCGCCTGGCGGCGTACCGATCGCGGATAACAGCGTGCGACCAGCACCTGCAAGCCGCCCCCGGCAACGGCCCCCAGCACCGGCGCCAGGATGTAGACGGTGAAAAAGCCGCCGCGCGGGCCGGGAATAGCCACCGGGCCCCAGCCCGCCGCATAAGCGACCAATCGCGGACCCAGGTCGCGCGCGGGATTGAAACCGCCCTGTGTCAGCGGCGCCAGCAGGCAGATCAGCATCGTGACCGTCAGTCCCACCAGCGGCCCAACCAGCGCCGCGGGTGGCCGGCCTGTGTTGCGTACGTCAGTCAAACTGAAAATCAGGAATACCAGCACGGCCGTGCCCAGCCCCTCGGCGAGCATCGCCTGCCAGTGCGCGACCCGGGCGTGAGCCTGGGCGTCGGTGCCGATCATCGCGGGATTGGGGAAATACTCGCCAAAGACCATAGCGCTCAGTTCGCTGCCCGGCTGGCCGCGTTTGATGCCGCCGCGCTGCTCGAAGGCGCTGAGCATCGGACCAAACAAGGCATAGAGCAGCGTCGCGGCCAACACGGCGCCCACAAGTTGCGCCCCGATATAAGGCAGTATCCTCCGGGCAGGAAAACCGCGCCATAGCCAGCAGGCGAGCGTGACAGCCGGGTTCAGATGGGCGCCGCTGATGGCGCCAAACGCGTAGATCGCCAGGCCGACCGCCAGACCCCACACGATCGCCACCTGAAACAAGCCCACCAGGCCGCCAGTCAGCACCGCCACATACACCGAGCCCGTGCCCATGAGAACCAGGATGAACGTCCCCAGGCATTCAGCGATGTATGCACTTTTGCGGCCAACCGTCATGGCTGAACTCCGCTGGGACCAGGGGATACTGCTAAGACCGCTTGGGGTGCGAGGCCTTGACCACCGTCAACAGGTCCTCGATGGCCAGGGCATATTCCTCCAGCGTTTGCAGCCAGCGATGGAGGCAGCGGCGGCCGGAGTCGGTCAGCGTAAAACGGCGCCGGGCCGGCCCGGTGTCGGTCAGATCCCAACTGGAGCGCACCAGGTTGTCATCCTCCATGTTGCGCAGCATGCGATAAACGCCGGTGGGGTCGGGGGCGTGGCCGCGAAACATGGCCATCCCCGTGAGGCGCTGCACCAGCACATAGCCGTGCGTCGATTCCTCGGCCAAAAAAGCCATCAGCGCCGGCTGCATCAGCCGACCCAGCGTCTTTCCCGAACACGGACATGCGTTGAATTCCATTAGTAGCCTTTGTCCAGTAGTGGTAACGCACAATTAGCAGACGGAGCCGCGCCCGTCAAGTCCCCCAAACCCCACGCACAAGAGAGCCGCGCGCGAATTCAGCGGTAACCCGCCGTTTGCATATCGCTGGGAGCCGACCGAGGCGCTGGGGGACGACGTGCGGTTTAAGAACTACGGGCTGGCCCCGAAATCCGCCGCCGACTTCGCATTCCTCCTGCACGGCTTTCACTATCTCAACGACCAGGGCGTGATGGCGATCATCCTGCCCCACGGCGTGCTGTTCCGCGGCGGCAAGGAAGCCGACATCCGCACAAAGCTGCTCAAAGACGGGCACATCGACACGGTCATCGGCCTGCCCGCCAATCTGTTCTATTCCACCGGCATTCCGGTCTGCATCCTCGTGCTCAAGCGGTGCAAGAAGCCGGATGACGTGCTGTTCATCAATGCCAGCGGCCCGGAGAATTTCACGAAGGGCAAGCGGCAGAACTTCATGACCGACGAGCACATCGCCAGGATCGTCCAGACCTATCAGCACCGCAAGGAAAAGGAGCGGTATTCCCGGCGCGTGGAGATGAAGGAGATCCAGGCCAACGACTTCAACCTGAACATCTCGCGTTATGTCAGCATTGCCCAGCAGGAAGAAGAAATCGACCTGGCAGCCAATCACCGCGAGCTGGTCGCCGCCGAAGACGCGGCCCGGACGGCGGCGGCCCGGCACAATGAGTTTCTCAAGGAACTGGGCCTGCCGCTCTTGCCATCGCCCGAGCGAATAAGATGAGCCCAACGCACCCGGCAGGACTCGAACCTGCAACCCTCGGTTCCGAAGACCCCGGAATGCGTAGGCGGGAGATATCGAAGCGATAATGAGTTAGCGTCACAAGCGGGGGTCGGCGCTGCACTGGCGCTGCAGACGGGCGTTGATCCGGGCCTGCAGCGGCTCATCGCGGCATGGCCCGATCTGTCCGCAAGCTGCCGGGCATCCATCCTTGCGCTGGTGCGTGCGTCCGCTGCTGCTTCGCCTGGTGATAACCTCCCACCGTCGAGCGGCGGCGGCGGTCCCACCACCCCAACCCTTTCTTCCCCGCCCCCGGTCCACGCTCTGCGTCTGGGACCGGGGGGCGGGGAAGTCGCGCAACCCGTCAAGCATGGGCAGTTCCCCGGAAGGCCAGCAAGGCAAGTGCGGCCGGTACTCCGGCCCGCAGCAGGCCGTATTCCGCCTGGCACTGGCCTTGCGCCGCCTGGAGCGGGCCTGCCCATGCGACCGATGACCAAGGCCGCTACGACCGCGCAGAGCCCAGCCGCCGCCTCCTCCGCCAGCTCGAGACCTGCCCGTCGTCCAAGGGCAGCGGCTCAATCCTTCAAATCACGGAAAGGACCTCAACCATGAATGCCCTGATTCAACTGGGCCAGTCGGTTCTGAACCTGGGCGCAGTGGCCGGCGCCAAGTGGGACCGCGAAGTGCTCTATGTCTACCTGGTCGGTGGGAAGTTCATGCGCTTCAGCGGTCCGGAAGCGCAGTGTGTGTGGCAAGCGCTCACGGCGCAGGCGGTGCCGTTGCAGGCAGAGGACCAATGAAAAAGGCCGCGTCCGTGGTGTTGCTTGGCGGCGCTCCACGGTTCGCGGCGGGTGAACAGACATGCAAGAGCATAACACAGAACCCGGACGGACGGAAAGCTTTTGGTCGTACCATGAGCGCACCAGCAAGGCCAAGGCGGCAGTGGCGGTCCTGGATGACGGCGCAGAGGCAAGCGGCGCGGGGGGCCCCGCCTCTGGCGGGGTCCGCGCCGCTTATCTTGAATCATCAGCGCAACACAGTGACAACGGACCAGCGGACGACGCGGTGCTCCTGGGCGAGCATACAGAGGTCGCCTCCTGCAAGTGCCGCAGTTGGTTCTGTCCGCACTGCTGCCTGGGCATGGGCCTGCGACTGCGGGCCAGGGTCGTGGACGTTCTGGAGACCTTCACCAGATGCATGATGGTCACACTGACAATCGATCCGTCCCTCTTCGTCGGTCCCGAGCATGCCTGGGCGCACGTGCGGGCCAAGCGCTGCATCGGCAACCTGGTGCGCTACCTGGATCGTCGGGGATACCTGCACTCCGGTCGTTACCTCGCGGTGGTCGAGTGGCAGCAGAACGGTATGCCCCATTGGCACCTGCTGCTGGATGCCAGCTATATCCCCATCGACGCACTGCGGAAGGCCTGGAACACCTGGATACCGGAGCACGTGACGGCGGAGCAACGCCAGGAACTGACGGCGGGCCTGGGCTGGGTGCGCTACTCCAAGCAGCGATTTCACAGCCGGCGCCATGCGGCCCATTACGCTTGCGCCTATCTCATCAAGGCGCCCAAGCACGGCTATCCGCAGTGGGTGGTGGACAGTCCCGTCCGCAGCGTGCATCGCTACAGTACGTCCCGCAATTTCTGGCCGAAGCGGCCGGATGCCCTGGACGATGAGCGGCCAGAGGCAGAGGAAGTGCGCGACTCTCGCCCGACGTTGCCGGCCGGCGTGGATCAGTGCCCGGTGTGCGAAGCTCGGGGCGTGGGCTACTGCGACCACTGCCCGCGCTGCGGCTGGTGCAGCAACGCCGAGCCACCGGCCCCCCGCACGATCGGCGACAACCTGCAGCGCTGCGGCAAAGGCTCGATCATCCTGCAAGTCAGTACGTATCTGAGCCGCTGGACGGGCGAGCAATATGAACTCAAGCGGTACATCGCCACGGTTGACGCCGACCTGCCGCAGATCGCGGCCGCTGAAGGCGTGGAGCTGGTCGAAGGCAAGGGCCGGATCGTCCTGGCCAGGGCCGATGCGCGGCAAGTGGCAGCGCGGTATGGGGCCGTGGTCCAGTCGGCAGAAATTTTGCACGACGGGGCTTGACCGGGTTACGAGTGATTGTTAACATACGAGGTATGATGATGGCAAGACACCTGAAAGGTCGTAAACAGATCCTGAGCCTCTCCCTGGATGCTGAGCTGATACGGCGTGTCGAGGACATCGCCAACGCGAAGGGCATGAGTCGTTCGGCGATGGTAGAGGAATTGATCGCCGGCGGGATTGACCAGGAAGAGAAGGTGGCAGCGGCGTTTGCCAACCCGATCGTGACTAAGGCATTCATGGGCGCCTTCATGAACAAGGATGTCCTGGAAGCCCTGATTAAGGCTATGGGCGAGAAGACCAGCCCCGCGGACCTGGAGAAGTTCCATCTGGGCATACAGTTGCTGAACAACTACAGCGATGAATTCCAGAAGGGCGTAGCTCCTGAGGTCGCGGCGGCTACGACAGTGCGAAAGACAGTTGCTCAGAAGCGGGCTGAGCGCGGCAAGGGGAAAAAAGGGGTAGGTCGGCTATGATCGAGTCGTTGCGCATTCCGGCAAGATTGATGAAGCTGTCAGAACTGGCGGCGTTAACAACGATTTCACGGCGGACGTTGGAGCGGCATATCGCGTCTGGCGCGTTACGGGTGGTCCACCTGTCGCGGCGTTGCGTTCGTGTTATGCCTGGGGAGGCGCGCGCGTGGTTGGAACGCTTCGAAGAACGGGGGTTACGCTGATGCCAAGTGTCCTGGCAAAACGCGGAAGCGGACCACAGGGCGTCCACCCTGTTCAGTACACGGATGAATCCGGGCGGCGACGTACGGTCAAGGGGTTCCCTTCAAGGCGCGAGTCATACAACCTGGGCGTGAAGCTGGAAGAACAGGCGCGGCGGCGAAGGATACTTGGAACGGATGCGGTGGAAGAAGAGCGGTACGCCCGGGAAGCTGCTCGCGCTATCGCGGAGCATGTCCAGGACTTCTCCGAGTATCTGAGGGGGCAGATTACGGAACATGAGCGGCGCCAGAAGATTGGGCGGATCGAGCGGATGATCGAGGCGGCGGGAATCAAGAAGATCGGGGATATACGCGAATCGTCGGTTGGTCGTGCAGTCGCGTTGCTACGCGATCGAGGGCTGCGCAGCCAGACGTGTAAGCACTACTGGGCGGCAATGCGTCAGTTTGCGCTGTGGTTGAAGCGGGACGGTCGGGCCCGCAAGAGCGGATTTGAAGGTGCGCGGTTGCGGGGGTACGACCCGAAGCTGGATCCTGGACGGCCGCGGCGCGATATGAGCATCCAAGAGCTGAACAGGTTCTTCCGCTACTTGGAGACGGCACCCGACCAGATATGGGTGAAGCGGAAGCGACGGGGTTCATGGCGCAGCATTTCGCGGCGGATACCTCGCCTGGACAGGTGCATGTTCTACTACGTCGCGCTGGTAACCGGTTTTCGGGGTAAGGAACTCCGGAAGTTGACGTCGTCGTCATTCCGCTTCGAATCAGGTGGTCCCGTGGTCGTTCTGGCCGCGCACGAAAGCAAGCATCGCAAGCGGGACGATCAAGTCATCCATCGGGATGCGGCCGTGTATCTGAAGTCGTATCTCCAAACCAAGCCGGACGGCCAGCGGCTCTTTGCTATGTTCTGGCGACCTTGCGAGATTCTGCGGGCTGATTTGGATGCGGCAGGGATCGAATACTTAAACGGCAACGGTGAATACCTGGATGTGCACTCGCTCCGGCATACGTACATCACCGGGCTACGGCGAGGGATGGCCGATTATGAGTTGCTTCGGCGACTGGCTCGTCACAGCAACATTGAAACGACCATGCGCTACGCGGGGCATGTTCAGAGCGACGAAATGCGCCGGGCGGTTGACCAGGTCCCAGACCTGATCAGTAAATGCGCTGCACCGGCGCTGCACGAAAGTGGCACAAACGGTCGTTACGTGTCGCAACGTGACGGCAAAGGCAATGGACACGAGGTTGCGCAGAATCGTAGCGATTCCTCAGGAAATGCGCTGCTTTTGCGGGAAGTTGAACAACGCACCCGGCAGGACTCGAACCTGCAACCCTCGGTTCCGAAGACCGATGCTCTATCCAATTGAGCTACGGGTGCGAACATTTCCAACCCCCGACATCTTACACCACCCTCGTCCCGTGAAAAGCGCCGCCGCAACACCCGCGCAAAGAGCCGCGCACGAAGTAAGCGGGTTTGCTCTGAATGAGCCGCGCACACAGTAAGCGGAATAGGTACGGTCGAAAAAGGAGAAAGGACCGCTGCGCGGGTCAAAGAGAAGAGAGGACCGCTTACTGCGTGCGCGGCTCTTTTTGTGCGCGGGTCGCGCTGTCCCCCCAGTCCCGCTCTCACACCTTCACTGCCCGCAGCGCCAAAAACAGCGGAATCTCGCGCCGCGACTGGTTCTCCGCCGCCGCACGCGGGCCCGGGCCGCTGGTCTTGTGGCTCGCCCACTCCTCCAAGGCATCCACCAGCAATCCCGCGCTGCGCAGGGCCTTCACATACCATTCCAGCGGCCGGTGAAACGTCCAGGTGTACTGCCCCGGATCCTTGCCCGGGTGCGTCACGATCGGCTGCTTGCGCGGCAGCAGATACCGGTCCACGCGCCGATACTGCACCTTGGCCGCCTCGTCCCAGCCCCAGGCCGAATATTGCGGGCCGCGAAAACACGGATGCATCATCACGATCACCAGCCGCCCGCCCGGCGCCAGCGCCGTCGCCACCCCCGCCAACATCGGCTGCACCGGGTTGATGTTCTGAATGGCCAGCACGCACGCCGCCGCGTCAAAGCCCGCCGGCGGCAGAAAATCCAGCTTGCGGACATCGCCCACGATATAGCGAATCTGCCCCTCGGAGCGCTGCCGCGCCGCGCGGATCAAGTCCGCGGCCGCGTCCACGCCCGTCACGTTCATTCCCCGCCCCTGCAGCAGGCGGCACAGCGCCCCCTGCCCACAGGCCACATCCAGCACGCGCCCGCCCGCCTCCAGCCCCAGCAGCCGCAGCACGCCTGGAAACACCACTTGCTGCTGATACTCCGAGCCCTCATCGCCCACCAGCCGGTCATACCAGCCGGCCACCTCGTTCCAGTCGGTGCGGCCGCGGCGGTCCTGTTGGTGCTTGGCGCGACTCAAGGCAATCCCTCCTGCGTCAACGACTCGATCTGCCGCAGCATCGGCTCCGGCGGCGGAATTTCAAAGGTCATGCGCTCTCCGCTGCGCGGATGATCAAACGCCAGCAGAATCGCCGCCAGCATCAGCGGAACCGGCCTTGGTCGCCCGCGCCCCTGCGCCGCCGAAGGGTCGTCACCATACATAACGTCTCCCACGATCGGGCAGCCGCGCTGCGAAAGATGCGCACGAATCTGGTGCTTGCGGCCGGTATGCAGCGTCACCTTCACAAGCGATAGGCCGCCGGCGCTGCGCACAGTTTCATAGTCGGTAATGGCCATTTGCCCGCGCCCCGGGCGGCGCGTGGTGCGCATGATGCCCTCCGGCGACTCAATGAGCGCCGACTCGATGCGCCCCCTGGGCGGATGGGGCTTGCCGCGCACCAGCGCGGCATAGCCCCGCTGCACCGTGTGCTTAAAAAACTGTCGCTTGAGCGATTCATACGCCGCCGTGTTCTTGGAGAACACCAGCAGTCCGCCGGCGTCGCGGTCCAGCCGGTGGATCACGCCCAGGCGAGCCGCGGGCTGGCGATCCGCCAGGTATGCTTTCAAAATCGCCGCCGCCGTCGGCCGCCGCTCCCCCGCCACCGTGCTGGTCAGCAGCCCCGCGGGCTTGCCGACCACCAGCACATCATCGTCCTCGTGGACAATCTGCAGCGGATACGGATACGCCCGCGGCCGCTGCGGCCGCGACATCACCACCACCTGATCCTGGCGCTTCAGCGGCTGCTTGAGCTTGCGTGCGCGCATCCCGTTGACCAGTACCCGGCCGTCCTCAACCATGCGCTTCAGCGTCTGTCGCTTGGCCTGGGGGAACTGTTCCAGCAGATAATCCAGCAGCAATCGCGGCATCGGCGACATGATACTCGACAGGCCGCCCGCAGGCGCGTGCTGCGCGGGCAGCCCGGGCCATCCTGGCGCGCTGCCAAACGGGAAGCCGTCGCCCCGGCACGCCTATCATTGGGTGACAGCCGGGATTATCAACGTGAGCGATCAGAATTCCCAGGCTCTAAACCACGGCGCGCCGCAGCACCCGCCGCACGACGGCGCCGGGCCTGGCGGCGAGGAGTTGTTTCACAAGATCTTCGATGAAGGGCCGCTGGGCATGGTCCTGGCTAATCCGCATGGCACCCTGCACCGCGTCAATGCCACCTTCTGCCGCATGCTGGGCTACACCGACCCGGCCGAACTGGTCGGCAAGCACTGGCGCGACCTGACTCATCCCCAGGACGTGGAACCCGGCCAGCGCGCCGTGCATCGGCTGCTGGCCGGCCAGGTTCCCTGGATCAAGACCGACAAACGTTATCTGCGCCGCGATCGGTCCGTCTTTTGGGGCATGCTGACCCTCACGATGATCCGTTCGGCCGGCGGGGCTCCGGGCTGGCTCCTGGGGATGTTGATGGACGTCACCGATCGCAAGCGCAGCGAAGAGGAACGCACCTACCTGCTGACGCGCGAACAGGCTGCCCGCGCCGAGGCCGAGGCCGCCAACCGCCGCAAGGACCAGTTCCTGGCCGTGCTCAGCCACGAGCTGCGCACCCCGCTGACGCCTGTGGTGGCGCGCCTGGAACTGCTCAAGCGAGAGCCGGGGCTGTCAGCGTCGGTTCGCTCGGGCCTGGAGATGATCCGTCGCAACGTCGAGCTGGAAGCCAGCCTCATCGACGACCTGCTGGACGTGACGCGCATCGCCCGCGGCAAACTGCAGCTCAACATGGAGAACGTCGATGTCCATGAAAAGGTGGCCGAGGCCCTGGCTATCTACCAGGCCGAAATTGCCGCCGGCGGCTTGTCTGTCACGCTGGACCTGGCGGCCCAGCGGCACCTCGTCCAGGGCGATCCCAACCGGCTGGAGCAGGTCTTCTGGAATCTGATCAGCAATGCCGTGAAGTACACGCCCCGCGGCGGGCGCATCACCGTTCGCTCGCACAATCGCGCCGGGTTCGTGCCGGCCGTCGACCAGGCCGCTTCGCCGCTGGAAGGCCAGCCCGCTCCCCAGGATTCGCTGGTGGTGGAGATCATCGACACCGGCATCGGCATTGAGCCCAGCATCATGGACCGCCTGTTCACCGCCTTTGAACAGGGCGAGCAGTCCCTGACACGGCGCTACGGCGGCCTGGGTCTGGGCCTGAGCATTTGCAGGGCGCTGGTCGGCATGCACGGCGGCGCCATTCACGCCCAGAGCCAGGGCGCCGGACACGGAGCAACCTTCACCGTCGAACTGCCGCTGGCCGCCGCTGCGGCCAAGCCTGCCGCCGCCCCCGAACCTCAAACCGCCCTCCCGCCGGCGCCGCGGCGTGTGGCGACCAGCTCGCTTCCGATGCGCATTTTGCTGGTTGAGGATAACATCGACACCCTGCGCCTGCTCAGCCGGCTTTTGCGGGGCATGGGCCATGACGTGCGCCCCGCCAGCAGTCTCCAGGAAGCCCGACGCCAGGCCAGCAGCGAATTTGACCTGCTCATCAGCGACATCGGCCTGCCCGATGGCAGCGGCTGGGAATTGATGCGGCAACTGCGCGCCCTGCAGCCGGTGCGCGGCGTGGCCTTGAGCGGATTCAGTACCGAGCAGGACATCCAGCGCAGCCGGGATGCCGGCTTCCTGGTTCACCTGACCAAGCCCATTGACATCAAAAAACTGGACGCAGTGATCGCCGGCCTGGCGCCTAGAGGGCCGGCACCGGGCGAGCATCCAGCAGGAAATCCGCCGTCCGACGGTGCGCCCCACGGTCGTTAACGGCGCTATGCGGTCCCACCTGGGCCCAGTCGCGCAGCAGATAGCGCGCCTGCCCGCCGGCTCGCCGAACTACCCGCGCCGCCCGCGCCGCCCGCGCCGTATCCGGGCTGGCCAGCCAATGCTGAGCTTTCGGCTGCGAGGCCGCCTGGTAAAGCGACATTTCTTCCACCAGCGGGACGAACGATTCATCCCGGCCGTGTACCACCAGCACCGGCCGCGGCCAAAGGGCATCGATATGCCGCGCCGGCGACAAGCGGGACGGACCTGCCCCCACATGGGCCCACAAAATAGGAGCCCCCACGGCCGCGATGGGCCGGGCCAGCCGCGAACCCAGCAGCCGACCGACCAGCCGGTCCACCAGCACATGCACGTCGGCGTAAGGGCTATACAAAGCCAGCGCCTCGATCTTAGCGCCCGGCCCGGAGCCGGTGGCCGCCAGCAGAACGGACGTGGCTCCGACGTTGACGCCCACGGCCACCACCCGCTGCGACTGCCGGGGGTGATGCTGCTGCAACCACGCCATGGCGCCATCGACATCGCGCCCATCACCGAGGCTGCCCAGTCGCCCAGCGCTCTCGCCCTGTCCGCGCGGGTCGATCGCCAGCACACCAAAGCCCGCATCAACCAGCTCAGCAATCAATCCCGGCGCTGCCTTGGTGCCCAGCAGGCTGTCTTTGCCCGCGCCAAATCCCGGCACGACGATGGCCGTCTGCTGGCTGGGGCGACGGGCGGCAATCCACCAACCCGACAGCCACTGGCCGTCGGGGGTGTTATATGTCACGTCCTGATATTTCAAACCCAGTCTCGCCTGGGGATTGGCGCTGGGCAGGGTCAGCAGTTTCGGGCGATACAACGCCAGCATCACCGTCACATACGCCAGCGCCACGCATACAAGGGCGACGCGGTGCAGCAGCACCGCCCCCGTCACCCACCATCTCACCGGACGCAACAGCCGCCCCTGGTCGTCGAGCCGGGCCCTGATCAGCCGAAGGACGCCCCAGAGCGTGACTCGTTCAACGATGCGCAGCAGGTAGATCGACCCCACCGCCAGGTAGGCCGTCTTGGCCAGTTCCCCGGCCGTCCAGCGCCCCCCGAACACCATAGCGTTACCCAGCAGCACGACCGTGGCGATGGCTGTGCCCACCACGCACGCCGTGATGAATCTCATCAATCCAACCCCCCGCCGCCGCCGGCGCAACACCAGACCCGCCAGCGCCGCCAGCGGCAGCAGGATATAGGTAGCTCTCAATATGGGCGATAGGAGCGTCAAAACCACCGCGTCCCATGCAACTGTACCCCGGCGTTCGGCCGATAACCCTATCAGCCGTTTCTCATGGGCTGCCGGCCCAGGCGGCTGATTGCCCGTAGCTGAAAGACCAGTTCTCTGGCTATCATCGCAACGCCCAAGAACCAGCCATGGCCACCAGGATTGTGCAAATCGACCTTGCCCGCGAGGTTGTACCCGTCGGGGGCCTTGATGGCTACCAGTACATCTGGATTTTCGTGCGCCATGGCCGCCGACCGCTGGGCTGGGTCCGCTGCCCGCGCCAGGCGGTCGGCCAGCAGCTTTTGCCCCAGACGATCCGCATGCTGGTCGCCGACCAGCTTGGCATCCACGTCTTTGACTCTCTGCTTGCCGGGCCGCCGGCCTCTCCCGCCTATGCCCCGCCGATTTCCGTCATTGTCTGCACCCGCGATCATCCCCAGCAATTGGATCGCCAGCTCCAGAGCCTGATGAAGCTGCTGTACCCGCGCTTCGAGGTCGTGGTCGTCGATAACGCCCCCAAAGACGAGCAGACGCGCCTGGTCTGTCAGCGCTATCCCTCGATCCGGTATCTGTTGGAGCCGCAGCCCGGCCTGGATTACGCCCGAAACACCGGCTGGCGCTGCGCCGCCCACGACCTGGTCGCCTACACCGACGATGACGCCACCGTCGATCCGCATTGGCTGACGGCCATCGGCGACGAATTTCAGAACCCCGATGTGCAGTGCGTGACCGGCCTGACCCTGCCCCTGGAACTGGAAACCGAGGCCCAGGAATGGTTTGAGGTCTATGGCGGTTTCTGTCGCGGCTTTGTGCGCCGGGTGCACAGCCGGGGTCCCTGGAGCACCCTTTTCCCGCTGGGCGCCGGGCACTTCGGCAGCGGCGTGAACATGGCACTGCGCAAGTCGCTGCTGGAGCAGACCGGCGGCTTTGACAACGCCCTGGATACCGGCAGCCTGACGCGCGGCGGCGGCGACCTGGACATCTTCGTGCGCGCCATTAAGGCCGGCACCCTTGTCTATCAGCCCGCCGCCCTGGCCTGGCACGAGCATCGGCGGACCCTGCCGCAGCTTCAGCGCCAGATGTTCGACTATGGCTACGGGTATTTCGCTTTCCTGACCAAGTACGAGCAGCACGACCCGGAACTGGCCACCTATGCCACGGCCATGAAGAAGACTTGGCCGCGTTACTGGGGCTGGCGCCGCCTGGTGCGCAACCTCAAGCTGGCGCTGCGCTGGCGGCCGCATTTCCCCATCAACCTGATCGTCCGCGAGATGCTCGGATTCGCCCGCGGCTCACCTTCCTATGCTCGCTCTGTGGCGGCGGTCCGGGAGGCGGCGGCCAAACAGGGACAACAGACTTGAAGATTCAGTTGGACCAGCTCGATCTGCTTAACCCTTGGCCGCAACTGAGGCTGCGCGAGGATTGCCCTCGCTTGCGGCTGCTGGTGCGGATGGGGCAATCTCCCATAGGACAAGTAGACCTGCGCCCGCGCGGCGGCATCGTGAACCACCAGCGCCTGCGCCGGTTGATCGCCCGCAAATTGGCCACCCCCCTGCTCAGGACACTTGGGGAACTGGCCTTGGCAGGCGATGGGCAAATCAGTCCCCTGGCAAATCGCCAACCGCAGGAGCCGCTGACGAGCCACTGGTCCAAGCCGATTCGCTATGTCCGCGACAACATCCTCGACCCGCGCGGGCTGGCCCAGCCGCTGCGGCAACTGGTCGAGTCAGCCCGACAGCCAGAACACACGCCGCCGGTGACGGTGGTGGTGTGTACGCGCGACCGCCCTGCGCGGCTGGAGCTATGCCTGCGCTGGCTCAAGGAGCAGGACTACCCCGACTATCGCATCCTGGTCGTCGACAACAGCGACAATCCCGTCCCCACGCGCCAGCTCACGCTGCGCATGAACGTCGGCTACCTCCGTGCCGCTCGGCCGGGCAAGAGCCTGGCCATGAACTTGGCCCTGGCCACCGTAACCGACCGCTGGATGGCTTTGACCGACGACGACTGCCGGCCCGAGCCGCAGTGGCTGCGCCAACTGGTCGCCCCCACCGCCGACAGCCAGTGCCGCTGCGTGACCGGTCTGGTCTTGCCCGCATGCCTGGACAACGAAGCCGAGATTCTCTTCGAGGAATATGGCGGGCTGGGACGCGGCTTTCGCCCGCTGATCTTTGGCCCGTGGTACGTTGCGGCCTCGCGCCTGCGGCCGCCAACGACTTGGAACATCGGGGCCGGGGCGAACATGCTGATCGACCGCGAGCTGGTCGCGGCGTTTGGCGGCTATGACCCGGATATGGGCGCTGGCTGTCGCGCCGGGACCGGCGAGGACATCGACATCTACTACCAGGTGTTGCGCCACGGCCATAACATTCACTACAACCCGCGGGCCATCGTTCATCATTACCACCGAGCCGACGACCAGTCGCTGCGTCGGCAGATTGCCGCCTATGCCGTGGGCCATACCGCCTATCACTGGCGCTGCCTGTGGAAATTTGGCGACCTACGCTCGCTGGCCTACCTGGTGTATCATCTGCCCCGCGCCATGGCCTGGAGGCGAGAGCAATGCCTCCGGGGCAAGAGCCGCTACCCCCTGAGCATGCTGGCGATGGAGGCTCGCTGCATGCTGGCCGGCCCGCTGGTGTATACGGCGGCGTGGCTGCGGCGGACATTTTTGCGCATGGCCAGCAGGTTTCAGTGGAGCAGAGGCCGCGTTTGGCCGACGAAAGCAGAAGATGCCCGCATCCTCTCCATCGATCCTCCAGAGCCTCGGCGAGTTGCCTGAGTATTTCCAGGTGCTCTACAACCTGGTTGCGCGGGACCTGAAGATCAAATACCAGCGCTCGGCCATGGGTTTTTTGTGGACCTTGATCCAGCCGGCGTTCATGCTGGGGATCTATGTGGTGATCTTCGGGGTGGTCCTGAAGATGGGGATACCCAATTTCTGGGCCTACCTCATTGCCGGCCTGCTGCCGTTCCAGTTCCTGATCGGGGCCACCATCGAAGGGGCCAGATCGGTCCAGAGCAACGGCAACCTGATCCGCAAGATTTACTTCCCGCCGGAAGTGCTTGTTATCGCTACAGTTACAGCTAAGTTGATCGAGTTTCTGTTGCACCTTGCCGTGGGCATTGTGCTGCTGATCCTGCTGCATCACGGCCCCGAGGTACGCTTCTCGCTCTACCACGCCCTGGTGGTGCTTCCCGGGGCCATTTTGCTGCTCTACCTGTTTGCCCTGGGACTGGCCCTGCCCCTGGCGGCCTGGTCGGTGATCTACCGCGATTTGGAGCACATCATCGCCCTGGCGATGACCGCCTGGGTCTATCTCACCCCCATCTTCTGGAATCTTGGTTCGGTGCGCAAGCACCTGGGCAGCGCGGCCACTTGGTTTGTGCTCAACCCCGCCATGGACATTATCGAGCTGTTCCGCGGACCGCTCTATTACGGGCGCTGGCCGCTTAACCAAGCCGTCGGCGGCGGGCCCCTGGCTGCCTGGGGCGTGGCCATCGCCATGGGTTTCTGCTTCTTCCTGGGCGGTTATGCCCTGTTCAACCGCAGCAAGGGCATCTTGGCGGAGGTTGTGTGACACAGGCTCCGCCCATTCCAACCGCGCCCCCCACGACCGCCGCACCGCCGGCCATCGAGTGCAGCGGCGTGTGGAAGCAATATTACTTCTACGCCCACCGGCCGCGCCGGCTGAAAGAAGTGTTCGCCGGCGGCGCCGGCCCGCGCCCCCGTATCACCCCCGGCAACACGTCCGAGCCGGTCTGGGCCCTGCGCGACTTTCACCTGAGCGTGTACCCCGGCCAGACGGTCGGCGTGGTCGGCAACAACGGTGCCGGCAAGAGCACACTGCTGAAACTGCTGTCGCGCATTTTGCAGCCAACCCGCGGGCAGTTGCGCGTGCGCGGCCGCACCGCCGCTATCATCGAACTGGGCGCCGGCTTTCATGAAGAGCTGACCGCAAAGGAAAATGTCTATCTGGCCGGCAGCTTCCTGGGTCTGCGCAAGCGCCAAATCAACGAGCTGTATCCGCAGATCGTGGAATTTGCCGAGCTGGGGCCGCACATGGACATGCCGGTCAAGTATTTCTCCAGCGGCATGCACGCGCGCCTGGGCTTCTCAATCGCCGTCAGTGTCAATCCCGATGTGCTGCTGATCGACGAGGTGCTGGCCGTCGGTGACGTGGGATTTCAGGCCAAGTGCAAGGACCGCATCGCGCAGTTCCAGCAAGGTGGCAAGGCCATCCTGTTCGTCAGCCATGACCTGGCCACCGTTAAGAGCCTCTGCCAGCGCGTGCTGTGGCTGAAGGAGGGAGTCACCATGGCCGATGGCGATCCGGTGACCAGCATCAATGCCTACCTTGAACACTATTGGCCGGGCTGCACCAAGGGGTAGCTATTGATCCCTCGGCCCGGTGCCGGCAAGGTCCACATGGAGGCCGCCGGCCGACCCTACGGGTTACGGCCCCTTCCTATTCCGCTAGCGCATGATGACCCCCAGCGCAATGAGACCCGCACCGCCGGCCAGAAACCCGAACGCCGGCAGGACGCTCATGGGGTCGCTGGCGAGCTGTTTCATCACCCGCAGGGCGACATACCACATCCCGAAGATCGAGAACAACCCCACGCTCGGCCCGCCGTCCTTATCGCTCCCGGCCGCCACCAGCCAGAACAGCCCGACGATCACGCCGACTACGCCAAGGATAATCGGTATGGGCGCTATGTAATGCATATCTCGTGCGGAATAGGCTATCTGCAAGACCTGTGGACGACAAGTTGCTCGCATCCGCCCATGGGCGCACACCCGCGCAGTTTCGGCAGCAGCAGCCCCCACCGGCTCCCTCCCCCGGCGGAGTACGCCGAGCGAGAGGAATTCCGAAGCCCCAGCCGAGGGCGGCCACTCCCGCAATTTACCGGCCGTATTTTGCCAGCATATTGAGCGTGGCCCGGAAGTCTTTGGGCAGCGCCGCTTCCACCTGCATGGACGTTCCCCCAGGATGCACAAACGACAGGCGCTGGGCGTGCAGCGTCAAACGCCCAATCAGCGGCCGCTCCGGCACGCCGGCTTTGGCGCGATAGCCACGCTTGATGCTGCTGAGCAGCAGGCCCTGACTGGCCGGCGACGCTGCGTTGTAAAGCGGATCCACCGCCAGCGGCAGGCCGATGTGCTTGAGGTGGACGCGAATCTGGTCCGTCTTACCGGTGCGCGGGTGGACCCGCAGCAGGCAAAAACCCCGGAAGCGGCGCTCCACCTCCCATTCGGTAAGCGCTGGCCGGCCGTGCTTCCAGACGCTCATTTCCAGCCGCCGCACGGGGTGCGGAGCCAGCGGCGCCTCAATCGTCCCGTGGTCGGCCGGCGGCGATCCGGCCACCAGGGCCAGGTACTGCTTCTGCACGCGGTTGTTCTGAAACTGCTTCGACAGAAACCGCTGCGCTTCAATGGTCTTGGCCATCAGCAGCACGCCCGAGGTGTCCTTGTCCAGCCGATGCACCAGGCGCAAGCGCGGGTCGGCACTGCCGCTGTGCGGAAGGTCCAGAAGGCGGGCCATTTCCTGCAAAGCCGACGTGGTCTCGCCGCGCCCGGGAATGCTGGCCAGTCCGGCCGGCTTGTTGATGGCCACCAGCAGCGAGTCGTTCAGGAGAATGTCCTGGCGGCCGATCGGCGACATGGTTACTGCTGATGCCGCTGGAGCAGGGTCACGAGGCGAGGCTGGTCGGAGCGCAGCGCCAGGCTCTTCTGCCACCACTGGATGGCCTGGCGGCGCTTGTCCTCGTCGAGGCGCGCGCTGCGCTCATATTCGGCGATGGCCACGTCGCCCAGCCCGGCCATTGCGCGGTAATTGCCCGGGTCAGCGGCCAAGGCGCGCTCAAACTCCTGGCGGGCCTGGTCCAATTGACCATCCTGCAAAAGCGCCAGCCCATAGCGCTGTCGCACAAAAGTATTGTCAACCTTTTTGAGGGCCTGGAGATAGGTATTGGCGGCCTGGCGCGGCTTGCCCTGGTTCATCAGATTGGCCGCCAGGTTCAGCAGCGTCTCGGTGCGCTGGGCGTTGATTTCCAGCGACTTGCGGTAGGCCACCTCGGCCGCCGTAGACTGGCCGGCCGTGTCCAGCACCACGCCATAGTTAGCCCAGGCTTCGGCGGACAGGGGCTGCAGTTGCGTGGCCTTGGCCGAGTACGGCAGGCCGGTGGCGGCATCATTCAGGGCGGCGTAAACCAGGCCCAGGTACATATTGGCTTGAAAGTCCGTGGGGTTGAGTTCCAGTGCGCGGTGGTAGCTGGTTTTGGCTTCGTGCAGGCGCTCCAGGTGGTGGCACATCAGGCCCAGGTTGTAGTGATGGGTCCAGGTATAGGGGTCCAGAAAGGTTGCGGAGCGATAGCGCTGGGCCGCGGCCGCATAGTCTTCCTTGTCACGGAAGAGCTGCGCCAGCAGCACATGGGCCATGATCTGCCCCGGATTGGCCTCGATGGCGCGCTGGAGCTGCTCCATCGCTGTCTGGGCATCGCCCTGCTGGTAAGCCAAGGCGCCGCGCAGGTAGGGGTCGCTGGGTCCGGCGGCCGGCACGAACGAATCGCCGTTACAGCCGGCCAGGCACAGGATCAGCGCGATGGCAACAAAGCAGCGAGGCACTCCCGCAATATACGGGGCTTTTGCCGGTGCGGTCAAACGGCGGCGTGTCGCCCTTCGTGCCTTCGTGTTAGGAATTTCTTGTGAGATCTGTTTTGAACCGCGGAGGACGCCCAGAGCGCAGAGCCGCGCAGAGATTCAACCCTGCGCCCTTATCTGCGATCCTCTGCGGTCTCTGCGGTGGACTTGGCGGTGAAATTGAACCGCGATCCAGAGTTCGCGAAGGTGCGACGACGCGAAGGAATCGCGAAGTTCCAGGAGCTAGAAAGCAGGAGATGGAGAGCAGAAAAGCAAGCAAACGCTCTCGCCACGGCGCTACGCGGCCGGTGTTCCACAATTAGCTGCGTCCCGGTGTGAATGTCCGCTGCGTCCCTTGGAGCGTCAGGCGGTGGGTTTGGCGAGTTGGCGCAAGGTAAGGATGGCGCTGCGAATGTCGGCGACTCGGTCCTGACCGCTCTCTCGCTCAATGAGAAATGGGCCGGGATATTGAACGTCATCCAGCGCCTCCAGCAGGGCATGGGGATCCACCTCACCGGCGCCAAAGGGCACTTCCTGGCCCCAGGTGACTCCGGGCTGGTCGGAGAGCCGGGCATCCTTGATATGCACCTGGTGGATGTGCCGGCCGAGGGTATGCGCCGCGTCGATGGGATCGCCCGCGCCGTAGAGGAGCATGTTGGCCGGATCGAAGTTGACCCCCACGTTGGCCAGGGCCAGGTCGTTGAGGAATTGCAGCAGCTCGTTGGCCTGTTCCTGGCCGGTTTCCATGAGCAGGGCCACGCCCAGGTCATTGAGCTGCACGGCCACTTCGCGCACGCGGGCGATGAGCGTCTGGTAGTGGGGGTGGTTCGAGGGTGGAATGAAGCCCACATGGGTGCTGAGCAGATGGGTGCCCAGCTCCAGGCACAGGCGGGCCGCATCGACGGTCAATTTCTGGCGGGCTTCCCACTGGTCTGCGGGAACAAAACCGCCGGTTTCACGAATGGTGGCGATGGAGGCATAGTTTTCGCCGGGAAAGCTGACCATGCCGGCGGTGATCTCCAGTTGTGATTGGCGCAACTGGTCGATCTGGAGGGCCCGTTCGGCATCGCTCAGGGCCAGCAGCGGCGTCAACGCCAGTTGCAGGTGGGCCAGGTCCAAGTGGCGGACCTGGGCGATGAGGTGGGCGATGTCGCGCGGCCGCAGGGACCAGCTACAGACTCCGATATCGTGACCGGCGAGGTTCATCGCCGAGTTGTACCACAGGGAGCATGGACGCGGGAAGCGTGGATGTGGCGGGGATCGACGGCGGGACGATGGCCCCACTGGCACAAACTCCGATCCCCGGTATAACCGCTGGCCTTTGCCGGAAAGGATGCGCTAAGGAATGTCAGACACCATTCGCGTGGGGATTCTGGGCGGCGGCTGGCCGGGCCTGATGCACGCCCGCGGATACCAGGAGGCCGGCGGCTATCAGTTGCTGGCGGTGGCGGATCTGATTCCCGCACGTCGTCAGAAGCTGATGGCCGAGGCGCAGTTGCAGCGCGAATACGCCCAGGCCCAGGAGTTGATCGACGACCCGGGCATTGACGCCATCAGCATCTGCCTGCCCAACGATCTGCATATGGACACGGCACTGGCGGCTTTGCGCGCTGGCAAACACGTGCTTTGCGAGACTCCGCCGGCGCTGAGCGCCGCCCAGGCCGCCCGCATGGCCAAAGCCGCCCAGAAAGCGGGCAAGGTCCTGCTCTATGGGTTTCAGCGCCGCTTTGGGCCCCACGCCCAGGCGGCCTATCAGGCGCTGGCCAAGGGCTTTGTCGGAACCGCCTATCACGCCCGCAGTGCCTGGACGCGCACCCGCGCCATCCCGCAGGGCACGGGCTGGTTTTCACAGAAGGAAAAATCCGGCGGCGGGGCCCTCATGGACCTGGGCATGCACATGCTGGACCTGGCCTGGTATCTGCTGGGCCAGCCCCGTCCGCTGAGTGTCTATGCCGCCATCCAGCGGCGACTGGGCGGGGCCGCTTCGGAGGTGGAGGATTTTGGCTCAGCGCTGCTGCGCTTTGAGGAAGACAAGTCCCTGGAGCTGTCGGCCAGTTGGGCCCTGAACCAGCCTCCGGGCCAGAACGGCGCAGTGTGCCGAGTTCACGGCACCGAAGGGTCCGTCGATGTCTACACCCCCGAAGGCGCTGTGCTCTACCGGCACTTCACCTCCGACACCGACTGCAAGCGCCACCCGCTCAAGCCGCCCAAGCTGGTCAACCACGCGGCCCTGATGCGGCATTTCCGTCAGTGTATCCTGGGAAAATGCCCGCCCCTGATCGGCCCGGAGCAGGGTGCAACGCTCATGCGCATGATGGATGGAATCTATCGCAGCGCCCATAGCGGCAAGAGCGTCACGCTATAGCCCCGCCTCAGCCCTCGGCCCCGCCCAGCTCGCGGCGGCGGAAGAGCCACAGCCCGGCCAAGAGCGCCAGCAGTGAATAGGCGGCCGCATAGCCCGTGGCCGTCAGTACGTACAGCCACACCTGCCCCAGGGGCACGGCGTTGATATCCTTGGCGAACTGGCCGGTCAGCAGCCGGCCGTAGACCGTCACGTCGCGCAGGTCAAAGACCGCCAGATAGGGCAGGACCGTGGCCAGCAGGTGGATCAGCGCCCAGCCCAGCATGGAGGTGGAATTCTCCAGGCCAAACAAGAACCGTGTGAGATTGCCGGCCATGTAGAGGAGGATCACCAGCGGCAGGTTCACCACCAGCGGCAGGCGGGTGGACAGGGCCACGCCCACGGCCGTCAAAACGCTGAGCTGCAGCCACAGCAACACCAACTGCGGCAACAGGCCCGCCAGGTGATGGCGTCGCCAGTTGGCGATTTCGCGGAGGGTGCGGTCGTCCAGCGAGTTGGGGTCCAGCATGTAATCGCCGGGAATGCGCAACCACAGGCACAGCCCCAGCACGAAGCCCAGCACCGCAACGGCCACCAGGGCGGCGGCCGAGATCCCCAGGAATTTGCCCAGCAGCACCTCGCCTCGGCGCAAGGGTTTGCTCATCAGCGTGAGCATGGTGCGGTCCTCGATTTCATCAAAGACCGATTTACTGGTGGCAAAAAGCGTAGCGATCAGCACCAGCAGCAGGATGACATCCAATCCCACCGCCTTGAACATGACCGCGTCTTCGCTGAGTGTGAAAAAGGGCAGCAGGGCATAAACCACCAGCACGGCCGCCCCCACCAAAAGCAAGACCGAGTAAATGGGCTGCACCATGGCCTCGCGCAGGGTGTGCCGGAGAATGACCAGGGTCCGAAACATAGCGGGCCTAGACTATACCCACCCCGCGCTAACTTCCAGCGAAAAAGCGGATGGGGTTTCAATATTCCGGCCGGGCGGATGATCTTCGGCCGCCTGGGCGATGCCCCGCCGCGCAAGACGCCCGCCCCACGGCAGACCGCGTGAGCAAAGGCGGTTCAGAGCCGCGCACGTTTGAAAGAGCCGCGCACGCAGCAAGCGGTAGAACAAGACTCACCACCGAGGCACGGAGAAATCACCTCTTCTTCGTTTTTCTCTGCGGCCCTCAGCGTCCTCCGCGGTTGAAAATTGAAACGCCAGAGGCCCTCCGCATCCGCCAATGAGGACATTGGCGGCACTGTTGGCTCTTCTTCGTCTGACCTTCGCGGCATCGCGCCTTCGCGAGTTCTGCGCTGCTTGCCGCTTGTGATACCTTGTTGCGAACCGCGGACCGGGCCATACTATTGGGCACGCATGCCTGATTTTGCTGTCATCTTACCGGCCGCGGGCTCGTCAACTCGCTACGGCGCCGGCCGCAGTAAGCTGCTGGAGGACCTGGGCGGTCAAAGCGTTTTGGCCCGCAGCATCAGCGCCTTTTTGCAGCGGCCGGACGTGGTGCTGGTCGTGGTCGCGATGCAGGGTGAGCTGCCCCTGCCTCAGGACCAGCGCCTCCGCAGTTGTCCCGGCGGCAACTGCCGCGCCCGCAGTGTGCAAAACGCCCTGGAGCTGGTTCCCCCGCAAATCGAATGGGTGGCGGTTCACGATGCGGCCCGGCCGCTGATCTCGCAGGAGCTGATCGACCGCACGCTGGCCGAGGCGTGCGCGCACGGGGCCGCAGCGCCTGCGATGCCCGTGGAGTTGACCGTGCGCCAGGCCCAGGGGCCGCTGCCGGCGATGGCGCGCGGCCTGGTGCCGCGGCACGAGCTATGGACGATGCAGACGCCGCAGGTGGCCCGCCGGGCGGATTTGCTGGCCGGGTTTGCCGGTTGTCCGGGTCCGCTGGAACAAGTCACCGACGATCTGCAGCTTCTGGAACTGTCCGGCAGGTCTGTGCGGCTGGTGCCCGGCGAGGCGCGGAATCTGAAGATCACCACGCCGCCCGACCTGGCCCTGGCGCGCTGGATGATGCAGACCGGGGTGTAGCGATAGACACCGTCGACGGTGCCTGGTGCTGGAAGACCACACCGGGACGCCGCTCGTTTTCAAAAGCGGGACGCCGGCCGCTGACGACAACCAAGGAGGGTCTGCCAATGTTAACGACACTGTTTACATGTCATTCTGAGCAAAGCGAAGAATCTGCACGCGCAGCGCCATTTCCCATGCCCAGCGCCCGCCCGCCGGCAGGTCCTTCGCTGCGCTCACAACGACAAACGGCGCCGCGCCGCTGCTGCTCACCGACACGTTTTACCTGTCATTCTGAGCGAAGCGAAGAATCTGCACTCGCAGCGCCCTTTCCCATTGCCAGCGCCTGCCCGCCGGCAGGTCCTTCGCTGCGCTCAAGACAACAAACGGCGCCAAGCCGCTGCTGCTCAGGGACCGTTTGTGGGAGGCTTCCTCAATGGCGCCTCGAGCGCATCAGAGCGGGTCGCCCTCCACGGCCGCCAGCCCAACGGCTCGCGAGGACGCTCGCCCACCCCGTCGCCGTGATGGCGACTCCCGCCGCACAGATTGCGTTGCCTCAATTGGCAGATACCACAACGCTGCACGCCGCGCCGGTCCATTGCAGCATTAGGTTATGCAGCGGCCGGATGGCCACTTTCGATTCATTTTGCTTTCGCCTCAGCATCAAGCGATCGCCGGTACTCGGGCACAGTCTGTAAAACCTCGGCCTGATGAATGCATAGAAGCGGGATGCTAAACTCTACCTCCAAGCTATGGCGTACGATGTCGCGGTTGTTTGGAAAGCGCGCACCGGCGACGGCAGCAACTTTGTCGCCGTCTACTTGCAACTTTGCAACCTCCTCAAGCAGTCGTCGCATATGCGATGCGGTAACGGTGCCTAACTTGGCTTGGGCGAATATTACTTGCCGTTCCTTGCGCGCAACGACATCTATCTGGTTTGCGTCTAGATTCGCACCGCCTCGCTCAGCTGAATATCCGATTGCCCTGAAGTAATCGACGAGCGCGTGTTCGTTTAAGATGCCACGCGCGGTTTGATGTCTGCCCAAGACACGGGCAAGAGTGGCGGAGATGTCATCTAAATCATTTCGCGTGGCGGATTCCGATTTGCGATCTTCTTCCGTTACGGTGTCAGAATAAAACCCAATTTCCTTACCCTGATAAACTGTCAAGATGAAGTCGTCTCTTGATTCGTCGTCCTTAGAAAGGATTTCTCCCTCGATTTGTGACAACAATAACTCAAGCGAGGCGTCCTTCAGCCGACTCCGCAAAATCAGGGTACCGTGAAACGCGTCACCATCGATATGCAGATCAAATGACCCGAGGGCAGGCACGCCGGACTTGTGTCCCTGCGGGAAGATGAAATACGCCTCACTGCTGACGGTTCGGAGATGCCGGCGAATGCTGAATTTGGCCAGATCTGCCGTTGCCATAGTGACCTCGTCCTCCGCTGCATAACGGTAATTGGATCGACCCGTCTAACACCCCGGAAATTGCTCCCAGGCACCCATCAGGCGCAGCCCGGACGCTTTGACCTCGATGCTTGCCCGCGCGCCCCGGCGGCGGTCCTCAGGCTTCCTGCTCGACCTGCTGGCGATACAAGAACCCTTCGAGCTTGCGGGCGCGGACCGGGTGCTGCAGCTTGCGGATGGCCTTGGCCTCCACCTGCCGCACGCGCTCGCGCGTCACCTTGAAGATGCGGCCCACTTCTTCCAGCGTGTAGGTGTAGCCGTCGCCGATGCCGTAGCGCAGCTTGATGATCTCGCGCTCGCGATAGGTCAGCGTCTTGAGGACCTGCTCAATCTTGTCCTTGAGCATCTCCTGCGTGGCGCTTTCCACGGGATTGTCGGCCCGTTCGTCCTCGATGAAATCGCCGAAGTAGGAATCCTCGCTCTCGCCCACCGGCCGATCGAGGCTGATGGGATGGCGGCTGATCTTCAGTACGCGGCGGGTTTCCACCACGCTCATCTTGGCGCGCTTGGCGATTTCCTCGATGGTCGGCTCGCGCCCCACCTCCTGCATGATCTGCTTGGAGATGTTGCGCAGCTTGCTCATGGTCTCGATCATGTGCACCGGGATGCGAATGGTGCGGGCATGATCGGCGATGGCCCGGGTGATGGCCTGGCGAATCCACCAGGTGGCATAGGTGCTGAACTTGTAGCCGCGGCGGTATTCGTATTTGTCCACGGCCCGCATCAGGCCGGTGTTGCCTTCCTGGATGATGTCCAGGAACGACAGCCCGCGGTTGCGGTATTTCTTGGCGATGCTGACCACCAGGCGCAGGTTGCCCCCGGAGAGCTTGCGCTTGGCGTCCTCGTATTTGTTGTAGATCTTGCGGATGGCGGTCACGCGGCGGTGCAGGTCCTGGGCGTTCTCCAGCACCAGGTCCTCCAGGCCTTCCAGCTCCTGCTGGCAGACCTCCAGGTCCTCGCCGGGGTCCTTCATCTTCTTCAGCTCGTCGATGCGCTGCTCCAGCTCCAGCATCTTGGTGGAGATGCTCAGCAGCTTCTTCATCAGCGGCGTGACCTTGCTGGTCCGCAGGCTCAGCTCTTCCAGGAGCTTGACGCCGCGGCGACGGCGGCGGCGGATGGCCAGCTTGACCTGGTCCTGCTCCTTGCGCGTCTTGGTGGCGCGCAACTCGTCCCAGTCGTTGCGGTTGCGCTCCAGCATGCTGCGCACCGACGCCAGGTTCAGCGGAATGCGCTGGCCGATGGTGGCCTTGTCGGCCTGGTCCTCGGCGGTGCTGATCTTCATGGTGCGATCAAAGGGCAGATCGCCCTCGTCCACCTGCTGCAGGATCTCCACGGCCGCCTGCAGGCAGTAATCGCTCTCCAGCACCTTGGAGCGGAAAATCTTGCGCGTGATTTCGATCTGCTTGGCCAGCGAAATCTCCTGCTCGCGGGTCAGCAGGTCGATCTCGCCCATCTGCGTCAGGTACATGCGCACCGGGTCGTCGATGCGCTTCTGCGAGGCCTCGGCCAGTTCGGCCTCGAGGTTCAGGTCCAGCTCGGCCTCCTCGGCGGCCGCTTCCTCCAGGGGAATGTCCGGCTCGATGGCTTTCTTGGGCGCGGTACGACCCTTGCCGCGGGTGAACTCGGCCACATCCTGATCGTCGATGAGCCGGATGCCCATCTCGTCGATCATCATGAGCAGCGAGTCCAGCTTGTCCGGCGAGACCACTTCGTCGGGCAGGCGCTCGTTCAGCTCGTCATAGGTCAGATAGCCGCGCGACTTGCCCAGTCCGATCAGGGCCGACACGCGGGCATCGACCTCCTCCTGCGAGCCCGAGCCAATCAGAGGCGTTTCCAGAATCTGAGTCATAAAAGCGCAAACCTGTCGCCGCGGCGAAATAACGCCGCAGCGCCCAATGCGAACGAACCTCCGCGGGCCAAGGACCTCGAGGACCAACCTCGATCCGCTGTAACGCGCCGAGCCGTCCGCATATCGCCAGGATCGTTGTCCCGGCCGCATGCCCACTATAGGCATGCCCACTTATCCCGGACGCGGGCCCAACCGGCCCGTATCCGGCCTGCCTGCTGATTCCGAGAGCTTCCTCAGCAGGTCGATTTCCGTCTCTTCGGCCAGGGGTTGCTCTTTCCCGGCCATGAGTTGAGCGGCGATCGTCCGCTCCTGTCGCTTACGTCGCTGGTCGGCAAAATGTTTGATCGCCGAATCCACAGCGGCCGACAAATCGCTCAGCTCTCCCACTTCCTGCACCAGCTCAATCGCCAGCGTACGGACCTGCTCGTCCATACCGCTGAGGAACTCGGCGAATTGCGGCTCGCCTTCCTCGCGCTGGTGGTCCCAGTAAACCCGGGCCAACTGGCGCCGCTGAGGCTGCTGAAACTCGTCCACGTCCACCTGCGCCTGCAACTCGTGCCAGCGCGACGGCTCGACCAGCAGCGCCCCCAGCAGCCAGCGCTCGGCCTGTTCCTGGGCCAGGCTCAACTGCACCGCCGGCTCGGCCGGCAATGCCGGGCTCTGGGCAGCCGCGGGCGACGCGGGCTTGGCGGCCGCTCGACCGCGAAAACGCCGGTGAAGCTGCTCGATCGGTATCTCCGTCAGCCGCGACACCCGCGCCAGGGCCGCACCCCAGCGAAGGACGTCCACCGGCCCGGCGCCCCGAGCCCCGGCCAGCATTTCCAAATACTGCTGGGCGGCCTGCTGCTGACCGGTCAGCCCGCCGGCGGCATTAAACTGCCGCACTAACTGTCGCCAGGCATAGCTCAGGGCGTCGGTCGCATCACTGAGCACCTTCTCGAATGCCGCCGACCCGCTGGCCAGCAGAAACTCGTCGGGATCCATGCCCTGGGGAATGGAGGCGACGCCTATTTCTACCGGCTGAGTCAGAAAAAGTTGAACGACCCTGGCAACCGCCAGATCGCCCGCCGTATCGGCATCAAACAGCAGCACGATCCGGTCGGCATAGCGCCGCAGCAGCGAAACGTGCTGCTCGGTCATGGCCGTGCCCAAGACCGACACCACATTGGCCACGCCAAACTGCTGGGCCATCATCACATCGGTGTAGCCTTCGACCACGGCCACGGTGCGCGTTTCCACGATGCGCTGGCGGGCCAGATCCAGCCCGAAGGCACATCGCCCCTTGGAAAACAGCGGCGTCTCGGGGCTGTTGAGATACTTGGCCGGATCGTCCGACCCCGGCATCACTCGGCCGCCAAAAGCAATGATCCGCCCGCCTTCGTCCCGGATGGGGAACATGATGCGGTTGCGGAAGGTGTCATACGCTCGATTATCCTCCGGGCGGACCTTGATCAGTCCCGCCTCGGCCAGCACTTTCCAGCCGAACTTGCGGCCGACGGTGCTGTTGAGCAGGTTGTCCCAGCCTGGCGGCGCAAAACCCACGGCAAAGCGCTTCAGGGTCGATTCATCGAACCCGCGCTTGGCCAGATATGCCCGCGCGTCCTTGGCGACCTCCTGGGAGAGCAGATTTTCAAAGAACCGAGCGGCGGCCGTATGTACATCCAGCAGCGCCTGCCGCTCGCCTGTTTTCTGCTGGCCGCCCGAGCGCACCAGTTCGATGCCGCTGCGGCGAGCCAGGATTTCCATCGCTTCTACAAACTGCACGCGATCGCGCTTAATGACAAAATCGATCGCGTTACCGCCGGCCTTGCAGCCATAACAGTAAAAGAACTGCTTGGCCGGACTCACATGAAACGATGGCGTCTTCTCCTGATGAAACGGACACAAACCGACAAAGTCCTTACCCGTACGCTTCAGCGCCACCGTCTGCCCGATCAGTTCGACGATGTCGGTGGCCCCGAGCACCAGGGCCTTGTTGTCCGAGGGCATGGTGGGCCACCATCGAATGCCACCCGCCGGGTCAGCAAAGAGCGGCGCAACTCCCGCCAACACCCTTGCTGGCCACCGCGTTGCCACAGGCAACCCGGCTATGCCTAAGCTTCACTGTTACATAGGCTTAGGAGGCGAAAGGTCAACAATCGTTCAAATATAGCACGGTCTTGCAGCCGCGTCAAACCGAGCCTTTACGTTTTTCGGAGCCAGATATCCGGGACCCAGCCGGCAAGTATATCCTCCCTATATAAGGGCGGTGGCGACCGGCAGAGCCGATCGCCACCGATCAGTGGTAGTTGCGGACGCTTATAAGCCGAATTCTGTTCCTGACGGCAAAGCCATCAGGGGCGACCATTCCTCTGGGACCTGTGTCGCCACAGGCCTCGTCGGCCGGCAAGCCGGCCCTTAGCGACCTACCCGCGGAGAATAAGCTCCGGACCAGAGCACTCCGCCTATTTGGTCTTGCTGCCGGTGGGGTTTGCCATGCCGCCGGTGTCACCACCGGCGCGGTGCGCTCTTACCGCACCATTTCACCCTTACCTGGCTTGCGCCAGGCGGTATGCTTTCTGTTGCACTTTCCGTCGGATTCGGCCGGAAACCGGCCTTCTCCGCCTTGCCGTTAGCAAGCACCGGGTCCTTCCGGCCCGAAGGCCGGAACAGTTCGGACTTTCCTCATCCCTGTCCAACGGGACTGGGATGCGGCCGCCACCGCGTCCACAACTACCCTATTCATCATACGCCATGGTCGGCCGCTGCACCAATGCATGCCGCGAGTGTGCCAGAATGGCTCAGTGTGGCACAGTCTTGCTCAGCCGTTCCACGCCGGTTCGCTGAAAAAGGCCCGAAACGGGCGGTTTGGGCTGTGGCATGGTCGTTGCAACAGGTAGGAGCGACAAATAATCCGAGGTGATGTTCGCCCCGGTGGTGTTTTTTGAAGAACCTCAGCTCGTAACCGATGGAGGTTTGATGGCCGAATGAGGAGTCCCCTAGCGGCTCCTGCACGATCAGTGTTCTTCCCGGAAAGAGAGCCGCCCGACGCGATCGGTCGGCTCTCTTTGTTTTGGCAAAACCGGTGGTGGCTACTTCTTGAGCTGATCCAGATTCCTCCAGTATTGGCTGCCATCCGACAGCGTGGAGAAATCCGGCGGTGCTGCGGGCTCGGCCAATTCAGTGCGGTGGGATTCGGTCTCGAAGTACTGGGCCCGGCGCCAGAAGCGCACGGCCAGGCGGGCCAGCAGCAGGGCCAAGCCAATATAGCCCCAGTGCTGCAGGTCCAGGTTGTGGTGTTTCTGGAAGAACCTGTAGCAGAGATAGATCAACTGACCGATGCCCGCCAGGCAACCGATCAGCAGCACCAGCATGTAGGTCCGGCTGCGCACGGCGCTGCGGCGCAACTGGGCTACATGGCGCATGTGCATGCGGTCCAACTCGTCGCGCCGACGGCGCTCCGAATCGGCCGGTTCTTCGTCGTCGATGACGGTAAAGCCATCGCCCAGATCCACGGCCACGGGACCCGCAGGAGCGGCCATGGCGGGCAACGCAAAGTCCTTGCCGCAGTGTGGGCAGGCCAGCGTCTGGCCCCACTGATCCGGCGACACCGACACCACCTTCAGACACTCCGGACAAGCCAGCACGGCCGGCTTGATCCCCGCGTCGGGGGGCGGCGATTGCGGGGCCTGGGGTAATCCGAAATAGTCCGCCATAACTTAACGGTAGCACAACCAGCGGCTATCGGCTACAACGCCCCCTCTTGGGGCATGACCGTTCCTTTAGACGCCGGTGACGGAGAATCAGTTCATGGAAATGACCGAGCAGATGAAGGCGGCAGCGCAAGCCCTGGGCAAAGTCCCCAGCGGGTTGTTCGTGCTCAGCAGCGGGGGCAGCCAGCAGCCGGCCGCCATCCTGGCCAGTTGGGTCCAGCAGGCAGCACTGAACCCCCTGGCGCTGTCGGTAGCGGTGGCTAACGAGCGCGCGGTTCTTGGGTTGATACGCCAGAGCCGCAGCTTGGCCCTGTCGGTGCTTCCTGAAGGGGACGCCTCGCTGATCCGGCGCTTTGCCCGCGGCGTGGAAACCAACCCCTTCGACGGCCTGGCAACACTGACCACCCCCTCGGGCCAACTGGTGCTGGCCGCCGCGGCCGCCTGGCTGGACTGCCAGCTCCTGCACGTCTGCGAGTTCGGCGCTGATCACACGCTGCTGGTGGCCCAGGTACTGGCGGGCAAGGTCCTTGGCGGCGCTGGGCCGATGGTCCATCTGCGCGGCAGCGCGCTGCACTATTGACGCAGCAGCGTGGCCTGACGATCGGGACCGATGCTGACCAGCCGTATGGGGGCCCCTACCAGCTCTTCGAGCCGCGCCACGTAACTGCGCGCCTCGGCCGGCAGATCGGCAAAGCTCTGGCATGTTCCCAGCTCGGCGCGCCAACCCGGCAGCGTTTCATAAACCGGCCGCACCTCGGCCAGCACCGCGCTGTCAGCACGGAAATATTCCAGTCGCTGCCCACGGTATTCATAACCGACGCAGACCTTGATCTGCTCCAGGCCGCCCAGCACATCCAGCAGGGTCAAGGCGATGGCATTGACGCCGCAGATGTCCACGGAGTATTTCACGGCCACGGCATCAAACCATCCGCAGCGGCGCGGGCGCCGGGTGGTGGTGCCATATTCATTGCCGCGCTGGCGGATGTAGTTGCCGGTGTCGTTGTCCTGCTCGGTGGGGAAAGGCCCGGCCCCGACGCGCGTGCTGTAGGCCTTCATGATGCCCACGAAATTCTGCACGGCCTGGGGCGGGGCGCCGGCGCCGGTGTACAGGCCCAGACCCGAGCAACTGCTGCTGGTGACATAGGGATAGGTGCCATGGTCCACATCCAGCAGCACGGCATGCGCGCCTTCGAACAAGATGCGATGCTTCTGCTTGAGGGCCTTGACCAAAATCAGGCTGACATCGTCCACGAAGGGTCGCAGGCGCTGTCCGAAAGCGCGATAGGTCTGGTAAATGCTGGCCGCGTCCATGGGGGGCACGTTGTATAGGGCGCCCAGGACCTTGTTGCGCTCGGTGGCGATCTGCGTGATACGGGCCTGCAGGGACTCCTCGTGCAGCAAATCGGCCACGCGGATGGCCGTCGAGCGCTGCATCTTGTCGGCATAGGCCGGCCCGATGCCGCGGCGCGTGGTGCCGATGGCCGAGCCTTGGGCGCTGGACTCGCGGGCGGCATCTTCCTGCTTGTGCCAAGGCATGACCACATGGGCCTTGTAGCTGACCTTGAGATTGGCCGGCGTGACCGAGAAGCCCTTGGCCGCCAGTTCATCGATCTCGCGGAAGAGCACTTCCGGGTCCAGCACCACGCCATTGCCGACGAGGTTCAGCACCTGGGGCCGAAACACCCCCACCGGCAGCAGGTGCGTGGCGTATTTCTTGCCGCCCAGTTGAACGGAGTGGCCGGCGTTGGCGCCGCCGCAATAGCGCACGACGACCTGGGCGTCCTCGGCCAGGAAATCGACGATCTTGCCCTTGCCTTCGTCGCCCCATTGCAGGCCCAGGACACAGGTATTGCCTTCAAGATTCAGGTTCACAGTAGCTCCTTTCCGCGCAGATGATGCCTACGTCAGGCCATGGCCGTCAACAGCCGGCCACGCCCCCGGGATCGCCGCTCACGCCGTGATGCGCTCCAGTTGATTCATATACGGGCGCAGGGCCGGGGGCACCGTCACCGAGCCGTCAGCGTTCTGGTACATCTCCAGGATGGGGATAAGGATGCGCGGGCTGGCAATGACGGTGTTGTTGAGCGTATGACAGAAGCGTACCTTGCCCTGCTGATCGCGATAGCGCATGTTCAGTCGCCGGGCCTGGAATTCATAGAAACGTGAAGCCGAATGGGTCTCGCTGAAGGCCCCGCGCGAGGGCATCCAGGTCTCAATGTCGTACTTGTAGGCCTGGCCCTGGCCCAGGTCGCCGGCGCACACCGCCACCACGCGATAGGGCAGGTTCAGCGCCTGGAGCACCGCCTCGGCATTGGCGGTGATTTCCTGGTGCCAGCGCTTGGACTCCTCGATGTCGTTGCGGCACACCACCACCTGTTCCACCTTGTCGAACTGGTGAATGCGATAGACGCCGGCGGTGTCCTTGCCGTAGGTACCGGCCTCGCGACGGAAGCAGGGACTCAGGGCCACGTATTTCCGCGGCAGGCTCTTCTCATCCAGAATCTCGTCCATGTGATAGGCCGTCAGGGAAACTTCGGCCGTGCCGACCAGGAAAACCGGCGGGTCTTCCTCGGTCATGGCATAGGCCTGTTCGCGGCCCAGGGGAAAATAGCCGGTGCCGCGCATGGCGGCCTCGCGTACCACGACGGGCACGCTCATGGGCGTAAAGCCGCGCTGCAGCATCAGATCAAACGCCAGCCGCAGGACCGCGTGGTGCAGCATCGCGCCGGCGCCGATCAGAAAGTAGCTGCGGCTGCCGGCCAGCTTCACGCCGCGGTCAACGTCCAGCAACCCTAGCTGGGCGCCCAGGGCGGCGTGGTCCTTGATGGCAAAGTCAAAGGTGGGCACCTGACCCCAGCGGCGCAGCTCGACGTTCTGCGTATCGTCGAGTCCCGGCGGAACGTCGTCGTCGGGCGGCTGGGGCACGCGCAGCAACTGCTCCTGAAGCTGCGGCTCCAGGATCGCGGCCTGGCTTTGCAGTTCCTGCTCCCGGGCTTTGAGCTGCGTGGGTCGGGCCTGCAAGCGTTTCATTCCCTCCTGCAGGGCCGGCTGCTGGTCGGGAGCGGCGCTTTTCAGGCGGCCGGCCAGGGCGCCGATCTGCTTGCCGATCTGGTTTTTCTCGGCGGTGAGCTGCTGGCGCTCCTGCTCGATCTGGCGATAGGAGGCGTCCAGCTCCAGCAGGTGGTCGATGTCCACCTGGATGCGCTTCAGTCGGGCGGCGTCGCGGTAGCGCTGGGGATGGTCGCGCAGGTCTTTAAGATCAATCATGGTTCTGAGGGCTAGTCAACGGGAATGGGTTGTAATGGCAATCGGCGGCAGCGTCCAGCACTCTCGCGTCGGCGAAATTATCGGGCGTTGTTACCAGGGTGTTTTTTTCTTTGCGCGGCGGACCCGGATGGCTATTCTCGGGACTTGTCATAGGACTAAGACCAGCGTGCACCTGGTCTGCATGTGGAAAGGAGGTCCCGTGACACGTCACACCATGACCCGTTCCGGGCGTTCAGTCAGGCGCGTAGCGCGCGGCCCTGAAACGGGTGGCATCGCCGCCGGGTTTTTGAGCCTGCTGGTGAAACTCGCGGCCGGTAGCGACCGGCTGGAGCAGGCGCGGCGCCGCCGCCGAGGCTGAAAAAGCCCGGCCACGATCGTCGGGGCTCTGATGAGCCTGCCGACCGGCACGAACGGACCAACCGTTCGTGCTTTTTTTGATGGACGATCCGCGGCCGGCCGGTCAGAGCGAACCTGCCGGCGCCTCGCCTGGATCAGCGCTTGGGGTCAAAGACCGGGCCCAGACGGCGTTACCACGCAAAGTGGGCGAAGGCCTTGTTGGCCTCGGCCATGCGGTGCGTGTTCTCGCGGGTGGTCATGGCCTTGCCTTCGCGCTTGAAGGCCGCCATGAGTTCGTCGGCCAGTCGGTCGGACATGGGCCGGCCCTTGGCGCCGCGGCAGGCCTCGAGAATCCAGCGAATCGCCAGGCTCTGCTGGCGCTTGCGATTCACCTGCATGGGCACCTGGTAGTTGGCGCCGCCGACGCGCTTGGAGCGCACCTCGACGTTGGGCTTGACGTTGTTGATGGCCGTCTCGAACAGCTCCAGGACAGGCACTTCCTTGACCTTCTTGGCGATCTGCTCGAAGGCATCGTAGACGATGCCCTGGGCCACGGACTTCTTGCCCTGCCACATCAGGCAGTTGATGAACTTGGCGACCAGCTTGCTGTTGAAGCGCGGATCGGGCTTGAGCATGCGCTCGCTGGCGGTGAACTTCTTGAATGCCATGGGTGATTACCTTTCCGTTTCCCGCAGGAAATTCTCCCCGCCACCGGGGGCGGGAATACTCCGGACTCGTGGATGGAACGCTGGTTTACTTGCCCTTCTTGGCGCCGTACTTGCTGCGCCCCTGTTTGCGGCCGTCGACGCCCAGGGCGTCCAGCGAGCCGCGCACAATGTGGTAGCGCACGCCCGGCAGATCGCGCACACGCCCGCCACGCACCAGCACGATGCTGTGTTCCTGGAGGTTGTGCTCTTCGCCGGGGATATAGGCGGTGACCTCGCGGCCGTTACTCAGGCGAACGCGGGCGATCTTGCGCAGCGCCGAGTTGGGCTTCTTGGGGGTCATGGTCTTGACCTGCAGGCACACGCCGCGCTTCTGCGGGCAGGAGTCCAGGTCCTTGACCTTGTTAATCGGCGACAGCGGCCGCCGGGGCTTCTTGATCAACTGGTTGATGGTCGGCATCTTTTTCCTTCAAACGCGGGCGCACGCCGCCCGCCACGTAAAGAGTCGGGCATTATAGGGCCGGCCCCGCGTTCGGCAAGAGCGCGGCGGAGCCAATTTCACGGGCGCCTGCCAATAAATCCGGGAGCGGGCGGGAAGAAAGGTCCAGCGGGTGAGGAAGAAATCCCGAGAACGCGACGCCTCGAAGCCGCGACGGCATCGCGACCAAGAGCAAAGACGGCCTCTGGCCACGACGCCAGGGCAAGCCCCTCTTGGCCTACCTCTATCTCCCCCCAACGCCCCGGCGGCACCGTGGCATGACGAAGTCCTATTAAAGAAATGGCAACTTTTGACCATGCAATCCGCATAACCACCTGCGCCGCGGTACAATTTCCCTAACGAAAGCTGACCACGCATGAAAAGAGTTTGGACACTTGTTTGCTGGGTTTTGATCGGGGCCGTCGTCGCCACTTCAGCGATCGGGTTGCTGACGGGACGCTGGATCGTAGTGACGTACACTAAGGATTTTCGGCCCGTCCGTGTTCAAGCCCCACTGCGCGATGCAATTCGTGACAACGCGCCCCTGGCGCAGATACGCCAGCTTCTCGATGCTCAACCCGGACTGGTGCATCGGGACTTCTTTGGTTTTCTCCCCGTGCATGATGCAGTCGCCTCTGATCGGGTGGACGTGGCGAGACTCCTGCTGGAGCGAGGGGCCGCAGCAGACCTTAACCGACCGATCCAAATCGACGCGCACCGGAGAGGCGAGGTGCCGATCACCATGGCCGTACATGGCGGCAACGTGGAGATGGTGGAACTCCTCATCCGCGCGGGGGCTGATCCGCAGACGCGTAGCAGCTGGGGAGAGTCGCTGGTAGACATCGCCCGGCGTCGGAAAGATGGGGCGATGGTTGCTCTTTTGCGAAGATACCTTCAGCCCTCGAGTTCGGCCAAGAGCCTTGTTCCGTGAGAACGAGCCGGTGCGTTGTCGCCAACGGCTCGCCCACCCGGCCGCCGGCAGAACTGTTCGCCGCCATGGCTGCGTTTTGCGATCGCTGTCCATCGTTGCGTCTTTGCGCCGTTGCGAGAGATTGCAATTGAGTCGCTGCGTGCATTGTCGCCCTTTCTTGCGACTTTGACCGCCAGCCCCATTTTCCTGTGGTTCTCCCGACTGCGCGTTATACTCGTGCGCGGCGAAGGTGCTGGGCCCACGCAGTGCGACAAGAGCCGAGACAATGGCGTGACTGCAAAGCGCCGCGGGCGATGGATGGAAACCAGCTGCCTCCTGGTCATCGTCTCCCGCCGGCTTAGCGTAGCACTTTTGCTGCCATAGTGGTTCTATCAGGTGCTTCGGTGCCTCCACAATACTACATCATTGCCGCCACCAACATTGTAGGGTGCGCCGTCTCACTCCTACTGTGGTTGTGGCATTGGCGAAGAACGCGGCGAGCAAATGCGCTGTACCTATACGGCACCCAGGTGCTGGTGTTAGTTGCTGCCTGCGTATTCCTGGCGCGGTCGCCCGGGTTCTCAGGCGCGATTGAGAGCAGGCTTTTCTATGGGATGCTGCCGGGATGCACAGCGTGGGCGATTGCCCCACTGCTCATCGAGCGACGGATACTCCAGTGGGCTGTGAGTTCGTCTCGTCGCAAAGCGTTTCCCCCTCCTGTTAAAGGTAATTGGCGGGATGTCGCATTTATCTTCCTCTTCACGGCGGCAGGAGCCGCGTATGTCCTTGGCATCCAGTCGTGGCTACTGAAGTTTGTTCCGCCCGGTGTCTCTGATGCTTACCACTGAGAGTGCTGCCCGCGGCCACCTCGGCCGCTAAACGACGTCGCATGACTGGGGAACCATTGAAGAATTGGCAACTTCTGACCAATGCAATCCGCATAACCACCTGCGCCGCGGTACAATTCCCCATAACGAGCGGACCAGACGATGCTACTGCTGGTATGGAGGAACGCCGTATGCGTGAACCCAGAACGATATTGACCTGCGTTTTGGGTCTCCTGGTCCTTCTGGGTTGCGGTTGCCGAGGGGGCGACGTCGGGAACTCGGCAAGAGCGGCCGGTTCGGAGCGACCGGCGACGGGCCACACGTTGGCAGTCCAGGCCGTATGCGAGGTAGGGCGTCTGGATTCGCTAGTGTCGGTCCTTGCGTTCTCGCCGGATGGGGCGGTGTTGGCCTACGGTGACGACTACGCCGGAGGTGGAGTCAAGTTGTTTGACTGCATCATGCGCAAGCCGATTGACGCACTGCGAGACTCAGACTTCGGGCCTCGCGGAGCCTTTGCTCCGTCCGGCAGAACCATCGTTATCAGCAAACGCAAGGCTGTGGAAGCCATCGATCTGCGCGATGAGAGTGTGGTAATGCGTGCTGCCTATGACGGGCACCTCTGCGCCGTTGCCATCTCCCCTGATGGCCGGCATATTGCTGCGTGTACCATGGTCTGCCGGGACTCTATTCTCCCACGAGGAGAGTGCATTGTGTGGGATGCTCGGACCGGCACAGAGGCGTTGCGATTCCACGCTAAAGAAGGTCCCGTCTATGCTGCCGCATTCGCACCCAGTGGCGATCGGCTGGCGCTGGGCATCGGGGACAGATGGAGCCAGTACAGACCGTACAGACCTGCGCGAGGTGGGTTAAGAGTGTGCTCATTGCGAGATGGGACGGTTCTCAAGAACACCGACCCGGGCATTGGATGGGTGACCAAGGTGGCCTTCAGCGATGACGGGCGCACGCTCGCGGCCGGCGGCTCCACGGGGATGATCGCGCTCTACAGCATGCCGGATTTCGAACGTCGCGCTACCATCCGCGCCCACGCCGAGGGCGTTCGCAGTTTATGCTTCGCGCCGGACGGCCGCTATCTGGCCAGCGCGGCAATAGACGTCAAGGTCTGGGAGATGCCGGACGGCCGCGAGCTAAGCGGATTGTTCTCGAACACGCCTGCGGCAGATTGGGCCACGTACACGCCCGACAGCCGGATGATCGCCACGGGCGGGAACGATGATGTAGTGCGTCTCTGGCGGATCCGCTCGGATTCCGATCCGCGACCGCCTGCCACTGGGTCAACGCAGAAGACAGCAGGGCCAGGAGCCCTTCCCCGCGAGTGATGCTGTTCGGCAGAGAGGACGACGGACAGGTTAGCCCGACCCCTTACCGTGTTCCGATGACGTTGCTGAACCAACCAATGGGGACGCGCGCCGGTAAAGCGCCCGTGACGCTGCGGATCATTTTCCCTTCTTCTTCGTTTCTTCCTGGCGCTGGGCCTGCTGGATCAGCTTGTTGGCCTCTTCCCTGGTGATCTTTTGCAGGCGGCGGATGGGCCGCTGGGGAAAGCTGGCCGAGCCTCCGCCCTCGGTGCGGGTCACGTATTCGTGGTCCCAGTCCAGGCGCACATCATCGCCTGCCTTCAGGGTGCCCACAACCTCGGCAATGGCCGGCGGTGCCTTGGCGTTTTTCCTGTTGTCCTGCAACTGAAAAACGAAGCTCTCGGCCTTGGGATCCCCGTACTCGCCCGGCTTTTCGTAAACGAGGTAAGCCTGGATCGCAAAAGTGGCATAGTCGCCTGAATCGCCGCAGTTGTCCGGGCACAGGGTGGTCAGGCCGCGGCAGGTCTGCTGGTGCGTACCGGCGTACCGGGCGACGGTCACGTGGCGCGATAGCAACTGGCGTTTTTCGGCGGCCGCTTGCGCCAGTGCCAGGGCGCAGCCCGTCAACAGACACAGCAGGACAACGACGTGCCTCATGGCCCTTCCTTATGGTTAGTAAGGTAGAGCGTACTGCAAATGGCGCACGCCAGCCAGACCCCCATCCCCGGGCTCCCTGGGCGGTGCATCACCGGCCGGCCGGTTCGTCGCCGTCGGCGGCTTCTTCCAGCATCTTGCGCAGGTAGCCGTTCTCGCGACGGGTGGCCTCCAGATCAAAAACCAGGTACTTGATACTGAGCCGAAGATAATCAAGACTTTCCTGCAGGTTGTTGACGGTAGCCCGCAGGCGCTGGTGCCGCTGACGGGTTTCGTCGGCCAGGTGCTCCAGCTTCTGTCGCTGGTCGGGCGGCAGGGCGCTGATCTCGGTCATCAGTTCGCTGACCTTCGTCTGGAAATCGTTCTCGTCCATCTTCCCTCCTCGCAACCGCAATGGGGTCCATCTATCTGGCCAATACTACCACAGGATTTGGCGCCGGGTCGGCCAGATCAAGAAAGAAAGACGCCGCCCGAACATCAGTTGCCCAGGATCACGCCTGCATAGCCCACGGCGTTGTCCGGTTCCTGGGGATAGACATGGCGCAGCGTTTCATAGCTGTTGGTATGCCACAGGATCTTGGCTCTGGAAGCTCCGCAGGCCAGTGCCGCCGCAACGGCCGCCGCGATCGCCCCCCCGCCGCAGGCATTCTGATGGGCCCGCACTTCCGGCACGATCCGCTCAGGCGTCATATCCGTCACCAGCGACAGCAAACGGCGGTCGTTGTCCATGGCCCAGGCAATGCCCCGTGGCCCCAGGCCGGCAGGGGCAAAGTCATAGTTGGCCCCGTAGTGGGTCAGGTCGCTGCTGGCGATATACACGGCTTTGAGGCCCTGCTTCTGAAGAACCTCGGCGGCGCAGCGCCCGATGTCGGAAGCGCGCCCGATCAGCGGAACCCCCACGGGCACCACGGGCTTATCGCCAAAGGCGGCCATCAGCATCGGCAATTCAACTTCGATGGCATGCTCAGCGCGATGAAAGCGGTCGTCGGCGACAAAGTAATCCGAGTGGGTGGCCAGCGCCTGGCGCGCCTGCTGGTGCACGGTGACCTGCCGGCCGGGGACCATCCACGATTCGTAGGAGTCCAGCAGCGCCGCCTGCGCGGGCAGCGGCGTGTGTACGGCGCCAAACACCACAATCAGGTCTACCTCCGCACCGCGGGCCAGGGTGGCGATGGCTTGTCCGGCCACGGCGCCGCTGCAGATCCAGCCGGCATGAGGCACCACCGCACCACAGGCCCCAGCCGCCGCAGCGCCGGCCGGCTGCAGATAGGACTGGGCTTCGGCGGCGCAAGCGGCGGCATCGGCCGGATAAAAGCGGCCGGCAACGACGGGCGGGCGGACGCTGTAACTTGGCTGGGCCATCACATCCACTATAATGACCGGCTCGGGGTGGAGTGAAGAAAATCTTATGTCCCAGGATAAAGCCGACCAACTCGCCAGGCTGCTTGCCTCCGTTCATGACGACAGCAGCGCGCACACCGACGGACACGACCAGGCCCATGAGCAGCCGCATGCCACAACGCCGGAAGCGCCAGCGTCGCCGCCAGCGCGCAAGGCCCCTGCCGCCAGCAGTCCGGTAAGCCCACCATCGGCACCGCCAGCAGCCAACGCGCCGGTCATGCCGCCGCGGCCCGCGATGCCCAAGGCGCCGGTGGCCACGCTGCGGCGCCTGACACCCTCGGCCGCCCCGGTTGCCACCCCCACCGGCAGCGCACCGCCCACTCCCCCCAGACCGACCGGCCCGGCCGGGCCGCCGCAGCCACGAGGACCGGTGCCGCCTCCGCCGGTTGTGCGAACCCCGGCGCTCCCGCGCTCGCCGGCACCACCGGCGCCGCGTGCGCCGGTAGCTCCCCCTGCTATGGCGCCTGTGGCCAGACCAGCGCAGCCTGCCGCAGCCGCCAGACCCGCAGCGCCGCCCGCACCCCGCCTGGCCCGACCCTCGGCCCCAGCGCCCATCGCGCCGGCCGCGCCGCCAGCGCCAGAGATGGGTGAAGAATATGCCGTCGAGCCGGTGGCCCCGGCCACCATCGGCGGCTTTGAGGTCGTCGAGGGTGAGAACCTGGACATCGCCGCCCCATCGCCGGTGCAATATCAGCCCAAGGGACCGCCCATGCGGCGCATCCCCATGGCCCAGCGCCTGGAATACAAGCGCACGATCATTCCGGTCATGCTCACGTTGGGCGTGGCCATGCCGCTGCTGGCCACCATGGCCAAGTTCAGCAGCCCTGACTCCATTTTGGCGGCGTTCGGCGGCACGCTGGGCCTGGTGTTTTATGCCGTGGGCGCCTTGCTGCTGGCGCTGGCGGTCTTCACGATGCTGAGCGTCAAGCACCTGCTGGACATGCAGGCTGCCCGCCAGGCGGCGCAGAATCAGGGTCCGGGTCCGCGGTCATAACCGCACCGGCCGATGCCGCGCCGGCAGGTTTGACCTGCGGGCGGCCGCTTTCTAACATTCGTCCGCGTTTTGTCAGACGATCAAGGAGAAACACATGGCCAGCCAGAACCTCAAGGAGATCACCGACCAGAACTTCCAGCAGGAGGTGCTGCAGTCCACCCAGCCGGTGCTGGTGGATTTCTGGGCGGAGTATTGTGCCCCCTGCCGCATGCTGGCGCCGACGATCGAAAAACTGGCGGCCGACTACGCGGGCAAAATCAAGGTGGGCAAGCTGGATACCGACGCCAACCGCGACGTGCCGCTGAAGTTTCAGATTCGCGCCATCCCCACGGTGATCCTGTTCAAGGACGGCCAGGCGGTGCAGACGTTCGTGGGACTTCGCCCCGAGCGCGACTACCGGGCGGCCATCGACGCCTCGCTGTAAGACAACCGCCTCAGCGCTTCGGCCCGGCGGGATGATCCTTCGTATAGCTGGCAGAGACCTGGGCGGTGGTGCCGCCGCGGGCATTGAACTGGCCGACCACGCTCATGCTGCGCGGACGCAACACGGCCACAAGGTCGTCCAGGACGGTGTTGACCACGGCCTCGTAGAAGATCCCCTTGTTGCGGTAGGCCAGGAAATAGAGCTTCAGGCTTTTCATCTCCACGCACAACTGGTCAGGCACATAGGAGATCTTGACGGTGGCAAAATCGGGCTGACCGGTCACGGGGCAGACGCTGGTAAACTCCGGAAAAACTAAGTCGATCTGGTAGTCTCGCTGAGGCTTGGGATTATCAAAAACCTCAAGGATAAGTCGCGGTCGAACGACCTGGGCCCGCGTGAGAACCGACTTGGCGCCAAGATGCGTCAGACGTTGAGGCACAAATCACCACAAAGCCGTGAGGCGTGGGACCGCCGGTAAACCCCGGCCTGACGGTCACTCTTACATCCCGGGCATCCCCGGCATTCCCGGAGGCATGGACGGGGGTGGCGGCTCGGGGGCCTTGGGCTTGTTGGCCCAGTCGCCCTCGAATTTCTCGATGATGTCGCGCTTCAATTCGAATTTCAGGCCACCATATTCACCGACCAGGTCCCTGCCCTCGCCGGGATCGACCAGTCGCAGCACGTGCGTGGCCGACTGGGCACCACCGGCGGCCTGTGTGCTGATGGTCAGCGTATAGGTCGCGTTGGGCCGGGTGGCGGGCGTCGAGGGTTCCAGGTACTTGGACACCTTCAGCGGATGCAGGGCATCCAGCAGCTTCTTGACCTTGGCTTCCTCGGCGTCGCCCTTCTTGCCGGTCTTGAGTTCCCATTCCGTTGCGGGCAGGTCGTCGGCCGGCTTGGTGGCCGCGACCGGGAGCGTGGCCGGGCCGGTGGCGGCGGTGGTCGCCGCGCGGGTGCTGGGCAGGGCCGGTCCCATGGTCATGTCGATCTTCTTGCGCTCGAGGATGATTTCGTCGCGCTTGGCTTGGCGAGCCACGGGCTGCGTGGTGGCCGCCAGATCGCTGAGAATGCTGATGCGGCCGACCTGCGCCGGATCGACGTTCATCACGCGCCGATCTCGCAGATCCAGGGGCTGGGCCTTGAGCAATTTGTCAAAGCCGCTGCCGCTGGTCGACACCTTGGCGATGGCCGGCGGATCGGAAACCCGGACATACACCTTCTCTTTGAGCAGGTCCTCGTATTGCCCGAGGGTCAGGCTGGCGCTGTCGGCGGCGGCGCTGGTGGCGGGCTGAGTCGAAGCTGCCTGCTTGCTGAACCAGGCCACGGCCTGGGGCTGATCGAGCCCGGCGGCAGCGACTTCGGCCGAGCCATCGGCGACGAAGGTGTCGGCTCGCAGGTTCAGCACCGCCCGCACCAGTTCGGCCACCTCGTCACTGTCAGCCGGCATGACCTGGGGCTGGAGCATCTGCCAGTCATCGCCCTTCTTGTTGAGCACGAATTTCTGGCCGCCCTTGCGCGTCAGATGGAGCTGCTTGACGTCGCCGGAGGACATGGCAAACAGCGCGGTATCCCGCAGCGAAGCCAGCAGCTTGTCCGGGGCTTTGTCCAGGGTCTCGGCCAGTCGGCCGGCGCTGGCTTGCCAGATTTGTTTCTGATCCCCGATGCGTACGTACAGATCTCGGCCGATGGCCGACGGGTTGCCGATGGCCAGCTTGGCCGACTTGCCGGCGCCGCTGACCTCGACGAGGTATCGCGGCGTGTCCAGGCCGGAAGCCGAACGGGTCTGCTCGTTGACCTGAACCTGTCCGCGCAGGCGCATCTCGGTCAGATCTTCGGCCAGGCGGCCCGCCTCAAAGGTGTCGGCCGGCCACTTCACAGGCGAAACCAGCTTCCACTTGCCGTCGGCCTTGACCAGCTCGATGGGTTTCTGGCCGGCGGGCTGCAGGACCACGCGCGTCACGTCGTCCTTCTTGATGTCCACAACCGTCTGGCCCTTACCGGTGACGGAGGTAGTCGTGGCCGAGTCGCGGGAACTCATCTGCTCCACGACCAGGTAGCCCACGCCCAGCAGCAGCACCGCGATCAGGATGATAGTAGTTCGGAAGTTCATGGCAGTTGAGGTTTGGACTCCTTGGGGATCGGGCCGGAGCTTGCAGGGTCAGTTTTCCTGACCCTCGATCACCATCTTCAATCGCGACGGGCGAAATACACCCACAGGCCAATGGCCACCACCAGCCCTGGCAGCAGCACCAGCAGCACGCCCACGCGCCACAGCCGCAGGATACCGGGGTTGATGGGCTCGATGCGGCTGACTTCCATGGCCGCCGGGCTCAGGGCCATCATTGCGTCCTTCCTGGCCAGCCAGAAAATGCTGTTGGCGAACAGCTCGCCATTGCCGGGAAAGCGGGAGACGGAGATGCGCTGGCGCTCCAGCATCTTGGGGTCAGGAAAGTTGACCAGCCCGTCCATGGCAAAGTGCGGCGCGCCGATGACGATCAGGCGCCCGGCGCCGGTCTTCTCGGCGGCCGCACCCAGCCACAGGGGACCGCGCATATCGGTTTCCGCATCGAAGTTGGGCCGGCGGTTGCGGCCGACGCTCTGCAAATCCTTCTCACCCCAGGACAACGGTATTGCAGGCAGGGGCAAGATGCTCTTGACGGTAACACCGGCGGCGCTGCGTGTCTGCACGGGCACCGCCTCGAGGAAGACCGCATCCAGCGACCGCAGCGACTTGACCACGGGATGATCGCCGAACTCATTGGTCACGAAAATGAAGGGCTGGCGCTTGGCCTGCTCGATGATGTCGCCGCTGGCGCCGGCGGCCGTGTCGATGGACTCATGCACGGCCAGGTATTCGGTGCGGGCATCGATGCCCCAGTCCTTGATGGCCGCTTCCATGTTGTCCATCTGCGGACCGACAAGGATCAGCGCCGAGCCGCCGCTCTTAAGGTGTTCGGCCACCTTGGGGGCCACCGGCGGCGTGGGGCCCATCATGCTGAAGGGCGCAACGGGCAGGACCACCCAGATCGCCTTCTTGATTTCATCCTCGGAGAGTTCGGGCGGGGCCGGCATCTGCTGCATCATGGCCTGGCGCTGCCACGTGCCCGACAGGTCCTTCTCCACCACCTCGAAGTTATAGGAGCGCAGGCGCTCGGCCATCTCAGCGTACATGGAGCGCTCGCCCATGCCGGCGTTGGTCAGGGGCGGACCGCCGCTGCGCACGAAGGCGACCTTGGGCTTGTCGGTCTGTGTCAGCGAGAGAATGGCGGAGGTGATGCGCTGCTCGCCGGAGAAGCGCAGCTTGGGCTGTGACCCGGGGTCGCCCATGCCGAAGGTCTCGCCGGATTTCCAGACGTCCTTGAACTCCAGAATCTTCAGGTCCTCGGGGCCCATGACCACGATGGCCTGCGGGATTTCCTTACTGTCATCGGTATCTGTCAGCTTGCGGCGGATCTCGTCGAGCTTCAGCTCGCCCAGTTCCTTCATCTTGGCCAGCAGGTCGTCGGCGGACTTGCGGATGCCTTCCAGTCGCGGGCCGGCGTCCTTGGCATAGTCCTTGACCTGCTGCGGAGCCTTGGCGGCTTTCTCCAGGTCGGCCAGGTGCTTCTTCACGGCTCCCAGGCGACGCGAGAACTGCTCCATGGGAGCGCGCATCAACTCCATCTGTGACTTGTAGTCACGGATGCGGCCCTTCTGCCGTTCCGTCTCGCGCGTCTGCTCGTCGATGAGCTGCTGGATCGTGTCCAGGGCGGCGGGGAAACCCAGCACCGTCTGGTAGGTGGCGTTGAGAATGTTGGCCTGCTCTTCATCGACCTTGGAGACGTCCACACCCTTGAGGACATCGCGCATGCGCTGGGCCTCGGCCGAGGCCAGCTTCTTGATCTCCGCCAGCGTGGTGGGGAACTGCTTGAGGACTTCCTCGTAGGCCTTGAAGTTGCCGCCGTATTTCTGCTTGACCTCGCGCAGCCAGGCGTCGAAGGCGGCCGGTTCGTTGGTGGGGTCAATCTCCAGGACCTCGATCTTGCCGCTGTTGCGCTTGTATTCCTCCAGCAGGTCGAGCACCGGCTGGCGGAAATCTTGCTTCTCGGTGGCCTCGTCGGTCTTGAGGCGCTGATAGAGGCTGACCAGCTTGATAGGCTTGTCCAGGCCGCTGATGATGTTGACGGTCTGGGGCTTGAGGCTGTAGAGGGCGGCACTGGTCAGGTCGGTGCGCTTCTTGTGCTTTTGCGACGCATAGACCGCGATAGAGGCCACCGCCACCACGATCACGCAGGTCAGCACGACGTTGGCGCCGTACTTGACCCAGCGCTGCTCCTGGGACTCGGGGCCCGCGCCTTGAGGATGGGGAGTCTGGGTATTAGGCGTTGTCATTTCCATCGCCTCGATTCAAGCACCTTGGTCGTGAAGAACAGGAACACGGCCGTAAAGGCCACGAAGAACACGACGTTGCCGGTATCCAGCACGCCGCGGGAGAAATCGGTGTAGCGGTTGTAGACGCCCTGGTCGATCAGGCGCCGCCAGAAGGCGCCCAGGGTCGAGGCGCTGCGGCTGGCCCACCACGGCGCGATGGTGATGATGAACAGCACCGCGATGGACGAAACCGCCGCCACCACCTGGCTGCGCGTCAGCGATGAGCAGAACAATCCCACCGCGATGAACAGCGCCCCTACCAGCAGGATGCCGATATAGCCGCTGACAATCTGGCCCACGTCGGGCCGGGCATACAGACGCAGCAGCAGCACATACAGCACCGTGGGGGCGATCAGCACGGCAAAAAAGCCCAGGGCGCCCAGGAACTTGCCCAGGACCACGTCGGTCTCGCGGACCGGCGCGGTCATCAGGGTCTCGATGGTGCCGGTGCTCCATTCCTGGGCCAGCAAACCCATGCACAGTACCGGAACGATGAACACCAGCAGCCAGACCATCCAGTCCAGCAGCGTGCGCAACGCCGCGGGCCTGCCGGGTTCAAAGTCATCCTGGAACAGAAAGCCGCTGGCCATCAGGAACAGAGCCAAGGCCACATAGGCGATGGGCGAGTAGAAATAGCTGCCCAGTTCGCGCCTGGCCAGCACGCCGGCCCGCTGCCCCGCCGCCAGCATCAGCACGCCCACGACCACCAACGTGAAGAAAAAGACGGTGGCCAGGAAACCGACAAAACGCGCATTGGGCGCCTCGCCGGCCAGCACCAACAGCAGCATCGTCACCAGCAGCGGGATGCCCAGGAGCCTTAGCAGCTTGCCGGCCAGGCCGGGTCCATCGCCGGAGCTGGGGCGGGCGGTATCGGATGTTGGGGTTGTCGTGGTGGTCATGCGGCCTGCCCTGCTTCCTCAGCTGTGGCTTGTTGGGCTGTTACCTGCACAAAGAATTCCTCCAGCGTGGCGTGTTCGAGCATGATCTGCCGCAGCGGCCAGCCGTGCTGGATGACGGTGCGGGCTGCTTCCTCGCGCAGATCGTAACCGTCGCGAGCCTTGAGGGCGGCGACGACATAGTTCTTGTCATCACTGCTGGGCAGCAGCTCGACCTGGGCAACGCCGCTGAGGCGACCCAGGACGCTCTCCACCTCGCGCGCCGGGCCACGGCATTCCACCAGCACCCGCGCCGCCATGCGGCGGCTGCGCAGCAGATCCTGCGGCGAGCCCTGGGCGACAATGCGCCCGTTGGCGATCACGATGACGCGATCGCAGGTGGCTTCAACCTCCGGCAGGATGTGCGTGGAGAGCATGACCGTGTGCTGGCCGCCCAGTTCGCGGATCAGCTTGCGCGTCTCACGGATCTGGTTGGGGTCCAGCCCGACGGTGGGCTCGTCCAGAATCAGCACCGGCGGATTGTGCAGCAGGGCGTCGGCCAGGCCGACGCGCTGGCGGAAGCCCTTGGACAAGTGGCCGATCGTGCGGCGGCGCACGCTGTTGAGCCAGCAGCGTTCCATCACGTAGTCGATGCGCTGGCGACGGTGGGCGCGCTCCATCCGGCGAAGCTGGCCGCGAAAGTCGAGGTATTCCTCGACCTTCATTTCCATGTAGAGCGGCACGTTTTCCGGCAGATAGCCCAGGCTTTGGCGCACCTCGTCGGCCTGGTGGAAGATGTCGTAGCCGGCGATGGTGGCCGTGCCGCTGGTAGGCGGCAAATAGCTGGTCAGCATGCGCAGGGTCGTGGACTTGCCGGCGCCGTTGGGCCCCAGGAAGCCAATGATCTGGCCTTTGTCGACTTCAAAACTGACCCGGTCCACCGCCTTGGTCAGTCCGAAGACTTTGGTGAGCTGGTTTACGGAAATCACAGCGATTCCTCCGGCCTGCGGGCGACAGTCCTTGGGGCCAGCCCCACCGGACCCAACCGCAGCCACGCGGATGTTGAGGGAACCTCTAGCCGCCTTGCCCTATCGCTGGACGGCGGCGGCAAGACGGCGGCTGGAGGCCGGCTACAGGTCTGTAGCCGACGCCTTCCAGCCGGGCTAGTAAGTTAGCGCTGCGGCCGGTGTTGTCAAGAGCGCCGCAACCGCTGCCAGCCCCGCGAGGAGTTGGCGGGCGGACGGCTGCAACCGATTGTGGGCAAGGGGGTTGCGATCTGGCTCCGGCGGGCCCTGCGGCAGGCCGCGGCGTACTTTTTTAGGCCATGCCCAAAAAATCGTAGCTGATCTTCTTCTGCACCGTGCCCACCAGCACCAGGGCCTGCTTAAGCATCGAGCGGTCCAAGTGGGTCAAGGTTTGCGGATCCAGCAGGTTGTCAGGGGCGCGGCCCTGCGCGAGGGCGCGGGCCTGGTGGGCCAGGCGAAGCTGCATCAACAGCGAATAGGCCTGCGTCACGTCGCCGGCTAAATCTTCACGGATGGCCCGGACCTCGCCCAGGCGCAGGATGCGGTCCAGGGTATTGGTCAGTTCCAGGCCGTGCTTTAAGGCATAGAGCCGCGCGAAGTTGACGATGGGCAACATCGCGTCCTTGAGGTTCAGCGCCCCCCCGCCATCGCCGGAACCGGTCAGGATGCGGCCGAAGAGCGAAACCGGCGGCTTGTGCTCCAAGGCGCTGCGGGCCAGGTGCAGGAAGAACGGTGGCGACTGGTTCAGCGCCTCCTGAATCCACTGGCGCAGTTCGCTGGCCAGCGACTGCTGTCCATAGACACCGCGGAAATCAAAAAACACACTGAAATCGAGCAAGTCCTGCGGCTCGGAGGCGGTGATCCAGCCGCCAAACTCCTTCTTCCAGGTCGCCAGCGGCTGGCACCAGCGCGGATTTTTGGCCATGGCCTGCCCCGGGCAATAGCAATAGCCCACTTCATCGAGCCAGGTACACACCTTTTCAGCTAAACCCAGGAAGTAGCGATGATGCGGCTCGGCGCTATCGGTGGGCGGGTCCTCGTAGACCAGGCCGCTGTCCTGATCGGTCAGCAGCGTTTGCTCACCGCGGCCGCCGCTGCCCAGCGTCAGCCAGCAAAAGCCCACCGGCGGCGGGCCGAGCTGGGCGATGGCCAGGTCGATCAATCGCTGCACAATGGCATCGCCCAGGCGCGTGGTGATGTGGTTGATGGTCAGCGGGCGGGCCCCACTGTCGAGCAGCGCCTGGACCAGCCGCGGTAGGCGCTGGCGGGCTTCGATGACCTGGCCGACGTGCGCGGCGCTTTGAATGCTGCCGGTAATGACCGAGGAGCTGTACTGGTGGAACTGGATGATGTCGGCGTCGCGCACCAGCCCCACCACGCGGCCCTGGGGATCGGTCACGCCCAGGTGATTGATGCGTCGCTGCCGCATCGTGACCAGGGCTTCATAGACCGGCGCCGTCTCGGGCAAGGCGATCACCGGAGAACTCATGACCTGGGCCACCGGCGCGGAGGTCGGTAAACCCATCAGCAGCACGCGCTGGCGCAGGTCCTGGTCCGTCAGCACGCCCACCACCGGCCCGCCTTCGCCCAATGTAACCGCCAGGGCGCCGCTGCCGGCCTGCGACATCAGTTGGGCGGCGCGGAGGATCGGGGTCTTGCCGTCGCATTGGGGCATGGGACCGATGTAGTGGCGCAGGGGCTCGTTGAGGAACAGCAGCGAAGTGCGCAGCTCCTCGATGACGGCATCGTCGCCGCCACCGCCGCGGCCGCTGGCCAGCAGCAGCGGCCGGCGCACGTCGCGGGCTACCAGGATAAAGCCGCTCTTGCCGGCCAGGGCTACCCGGCTGAGGGCCACCACGACTTCGACGGCCACGCCATCGCGCGCCACCAGGCGGGTTTCAAAGGGCGCGGGTTCCGGCCCGCCTTGCACCAGCGTGTCAATCCTGGACTGGATCGCAGCGCGGTCCTCGGCGGCAAAAATCTCGTCCACCTGCAAGGCCGCCAGCTCGCCCTCAGTGATCGAGAGCATCTGGCACATGGTGCGATTGGCATAGGCGCAGCGGCCGTCCAGCACCATCAGCGTGCCCTCGGTGCTGGCCTCGACCAGGGCGGCGCATTTCTCGTGTGATTCGTGCAGATCGCGCTCGGCCTGGGCGCGGCGGCGCTCGATGCGGAAACTTTCACGGGCCATGAAGGCCAACAACGCTGCCACCACCACGGCGATCGCCAGGCACCAGGCCACCAGCCTCCGGGTCAGTTGGCTGATCTGGGCATGAACGTCGTCCAGGTAGATGCCGGTGCCGATGACCCAGTTCCAAGGCTCAAAGAGGCGCACGAAGCTCTGCTTGGGAACCACGCGGCTGGGGTTGTCCTTCCATTGCCAGTAATACTCGACAAAGCCCTGGCCGCTCTGCCGCGCCAGGCGTACCGACTCGACAAACAGCTTGCGGCCATGGACGTCGGCAAAATCCGACAGGTCGGTGCCATCCAGGTCCGCGCGGTAGGGGTGCATGACCATCCGCGGGTGCATGTCGATGATCCAGAAGTAGTCCTTCTGCTCCTGGCCATAGCGCAGCAGGCTCACGCGACGCCGGGCCCGCTCCTGGGCCTGGGCGATGGTCGCGCGGCCCGTGGCCGCCTCGTCGTGGCACTCGGCCAGCACGCTCCAGGCGGAGTTGGTCAGCTCGCGGATCATCTCGCGCTTGCGGTCCATGAGGCTGTTTTCAAACAGGGGCACGATCACCGCGAAGATGGCCAGCACAAACAGACCCACCGCCAGAAGCGTGGGCCAGACGATCCGCGGCAGGAAACGGCGCGGCGGCGCCCAGGCGGCGGCCGGATGAACGATCCGTCGGCGAATGGGGCCCGGGGACGCCGTCGGCGGCGTTCCCGGGGCACCGGCCACGCCCAGCAGCCGGTTGGCCTGACAGAAGGCGGTCCAGAGTTCGGCGGGACATTGGACCGACAACGGGTTCTCAAAACCATGGAAGTCGCTGCCGGCGCAGATCAGCAGGTCATGGCGGCGGGCCAGGTCCAGCAGATGCTCGCAGGCCTGCGGGCTGTAGGCGCTGTAGATGGCCTCGATGCCGTCCAGCCCCGCGTTCTTGAGCTGGATGACCCACTGCTCCAGGCGTGCTGGGTCGGGACAGAAATCCAGCGGGTGCGCCAGAAAGGCGGTTCCGCCGGCCCGATGAATGGCGCGGACGACCTGCTGGGCATCGGGCAGTGCCCGCTGCAGCCGATCCGCCGGTCGGCGCCCCACCAGCTCCAGCAGTCGCTGACCCAGGCCCAGCAGCGACTGGCCCAGTTCGCCGTGGCGTTCTTTGCGCCGGCGACGATGGGCCGCCAGGATGTCCTGGAGCTGGGGGTTATGCGGGTCGAAACCGTAGGCGAGGATGTGCAGGCCTTCCTCGGCCGGCTCGACGGTGATTTCAACGCCGGTGATGAAGCCCACGCCGCGAGCGACCAGTTCCTGCTCGAAGCGCTGCAGGCCGGCGGTGGTGTCGTGGTCGGTCAGAGCCGCGGTCCGGACGCCGGCCGACGCCAGGGCCTCGGCCACCTGCTGAGGCGGCATCGATCCATCACTGCACGTGGAGTGGCAATGCAGATTGATGCGCACGGCCTGGGACATGAGTCTCCCAAAGAGGCTGACCTCACTTATGATACTGCCAGGTCGGCCTCCGTGCGCGGGTATGGTCCGCGGCCGGCATGCTTCAGGCCGCGGCTGGCTCAGGCTGGCGCTGGACCGACTTCTGGGTCATCAGTGAGACCACGACCAGCGTCAGGAAGCTCAGCGGCATCGAGAAGATGCCGGGGTTGTTGAAGGGCACCAGGGCCTTCTCGGGATCCAGGCCATAGCGGCCATACATTTCCGGCGACACCGCGATCAAAGCCAGCGAGGAGACGATACCGACCGTCACCGAGGCGGCGATACCCGCCGACGAGGTCTTCTTCCAGAACAGCAGCATGATCATGGCCGGCAGATTGGCCGACGCCGCCACCGCAAAGGCCAGACCCACCAGGAACGAGACATTCATTCCCTGGAAGAGAATGCCCAGGACGATGGCGATCAATCCGACGGCAAAGGCCGCGAGCTTGCCGGCGCGCACCTTTTGACGCTCGGTGAAGTCGATGCGGGCATAACGGTCCAGGAGGTCGTGGGCCACAGCGCCCGAAGCGGCGACGATCAGGCCGCTGACGGTGCCCAGCACGGTGGCAAAGGCGATGGCGGAGATGACGGCAAACAGCAGTTCGCCAAACGAGCGAGCCAGCAGCGGCGCCGACATGTTGTCGGTCACGGGGTTGACGGTAGCGTTGACCATCGCCCCCAGACCCATGTAGAGGGTCAGGACGTAGAAGAAGCCGATCGCGGCGATGGCCACGATGGTGCTCTTGCGGGCGCAGGCCGGACTGGGCACGGTGTAATAGCGGATCAGGATGTGCGGCAGCGCGGCGGTCCCGAAGAACAGGGCCAGCATCAGCGACACGAAATCCAGTTTCTCCAGGAGGGTTCCCTCCATCTTCAGCTTCAGGCCCGGCCGCATGATGCGGTTGCCGGTCGTGGGCTGCGGATAGTAGACGGTGACGGCCTCCTTGTCGGAATTGGTCAGCTTGGCCTGCTTCCAGAGCAGAGCCGTGGTCTTCTTGCTGCCGAGCTTGGACAGGAAGCTGATCGGATCAATGGCGCCGGTCTTGGCGGCCGGACCGCTCTGGCCGTCGATGCTCGCCAGGCTGTTGACCTGCCGCAGGGTGTTGGTTTCCGAGGCCGGCTCACCGTTGATGAGGGTCTTGCCGTCGGCTTTCTTGGTGACCCACTGCACCTGCTTGAGCGTGGTCTTGCCGGCGCCGCCCTCGAGCATCCACCAGCTTTCCTTGCCGTCCTTGGCCAGCCGGGCGAAGCGCAGCTTCTTGAGGTCCTGCACCTCGCGCACCGTGTAGGCCGGGTCGGCCACGGCCAGCAGCGATCCAGCCTGCGTGGCCTCGAGGACGGCGGTCTTATGGAACGGCACCTTGCCGCCCTGGTCGGGTTCGGTGGACAGCCCGCGCATCAGCACAGCGCCCACCATGATGGTTGAGAAGATGATGAGCAGCGCCCCCTTGAGAAACTGCACGTAGGTCGTGGAAGCCATGCCGGCGGTGGCGACGATGGTGATGACAATCGCGCCCACCATGATCACGCCCCAGGCGTGCGGGATGTTCAGCAGCGGCTCGACCAGCACGCCAGCCCCAACCATCTGGGGAATCAGGTAAAAGATGGAGACGATCAGCGTGCTGATGGCGGCCGTGAGCTTGATCGCCCGCGAGTTGTACTTGGAGTCCAGGGCATCGGTGAAGGTGTACTTGCCCAGGCGCTTCATCGGCTCAGCGATGACGAACAAAGCCACAATCCAGCCGGCCAGGTAGCCAATGGAGTACAAAAAGCCGTCGTACCCCAGGGTCGCGATCATGCCGCAGATTCCCAAGAACGAAGCGGCCGAGAGGTAGTCCCCCGCGAAGGCCACGCCGTTGACGGCCCAGTGGATTTGCCCGCCGGCGGCGTAGTAGCCGCTGGCCGACTTGGTCCGCGAGCCCAGGTAAAAGGACATGACCAGCACGAACAGCACGAAGGCCAGGAAGACGACAATGCTCATGGATTTATCCGTTAGATGACCGGCACCAACGCCGCCAGCGCATGCTGCTTAATGGGGCTCGGCCGCGCACGCGGCTTCGCGCTTGCAGCACAGACGGTTGTAGATCAGCGCCAGGATCAGCGCCAGGATGATCAGCCCCAGGCCATAGGCCACCGCCAGGTTGAGCCCCAGCACGATGGGCGTCTCCATCAGGGTCGGCCGCAACAGGTTGATGGCGACAAAGCCGCCATAAATGGCCGCGTATAGCAGGAACATCCACACTCCCAGCCGCATTTTGTAGGGCGAGGCGGGGTCTTTACCGACAGGCGCAGCAGGTTCGTGCAACATGAGAGGTCTCCAGCGCAGTACCAGCGGACAGCAGGCCGCCGGTTGAGCTTCAGAACGTCCACTTCAGGCCGGCCCAAACCAGGTGACGGGTGAATTCGCGGCCGGACGTATCGGGAATTTTGCTCTCAGCGCGGTCGAGGGACCAGCCCAGTTCGCCGCTGAGGTTCTTGTTGATTTTCGCAGACAGACTGAGGCTGGCGGTGTAAATCCAGTCGTCGCGCGTCACCGGGTCCAGCCACTCGCCACCGTAGGCCTGGAGCTGCGCCTGAGCCTTGAGCCAGTCGGTGACCACGCGGCGATAGGTGAGCTGATAGGTGATGTCTTCGTAGACCGCCTGGCCGCCATATGAAGGCTGCATGTAGCGGCGGACCAGCAGCGTGGCTTCATCGCTGGCCGTCGGGGTGACGGTGACCAGGGCGTCGACCCATACCGCGACCATATCGCGGTCGTTGAAGTCCGGCGCCACGTTGTTGCCGAAGCTGCGGAAATCGGGCCCGGCCAGGATGGCCACCTTGAGCCAGTCGGTGACTTTGCCCTCCAGGCCCGCCAGGATGCGGTGATAGAGATTGGAATACTCAATGTTGCCGGCCAGCAAGGTGGGCTGGTGCTGGCGCCCGTAACGGTAACCCAAGATGGCATACAGTTCCTTGGCGACCTTGTAGCCGACGTCCAGGCCGCCGTTGAAATCGTTGCGATCCACGTAATTGAGATAGCCGGGGGTGGCGCTGTGCTCGGTGCGGAAATCGTGGATGTAGGCGCTGAACACGGGACGGATCATCCAGGGCCCGCTGGTCCAGGCCAGCCGATAGGTGCTGCGCAGGATGGTGGCGTCGCGGCGGTCGCGGATGGGGATGCCGCCGATGGCCGGGGCGCCGCCGGGGCCAAGGAAGATCAGGCCCTCATCGTCGCCGTCGATGACGGTCAGCGTGTTGACAAGGTCGAGCGTCCAAGGCCCGCTGCGGGACAGCAGGTTGGCCGTGCCGACATGGGTGAAGTGGCTTTCGTCGGGTTCGGAGTGATACCAGGCATATTGCGGGGCATAGCCCAGCGAGAGGGTGGTGTCACAGGAGCCCTTGTGCGTGTAGACGGCGGCGGCGCTCAGGGACACCGTGGTGATCATGGACTCCTGGCCGGCCAGATTGGCGGTGTCCTGGAGATAGACGTTGTTGTCGTAGGTTTCGCGAACGCCGGCAGTGGCGGTGAGTTTCCAGTTACTGGCCGGCGGATCGGCGGCCTGTGCCAGTGATGCCAAAGGATAGAAAATCAGCGCAGCCAGACAGACCTGTCGTAGTCCCATTCGTCTCCTTCGTTGAGCCCGGTCGAACGGGCATAACATAGGACTTTTCTGTCCTATTTCAAGAATTGCGCCTGTTTCGCACAGTCGGGGTCTCAAGGTTCCACCGCATCTTCGGCCCCTTGATCCGCCGAGTTGTCACCTTGCACTGCGTCGAGCCGCTGCTGGCGCGGACCTGCGCCGCCGCGTAGGGCGCTGGGGCCCGCCATGTGCGGTGCGCCCGCCCCTCTGGATTCACCCCCAGCCCGGTCGTATCATCGGCCCCATCGTGCAACGAAAATCCATCGCCCAGACATTCGCCAACCTGCGTGCCGCCGGACGCATGGCGCTGATGCCCTTTGTGCCGGCCGGTTATCCCGACCTGGCCGCCACCGCCGCGGTGCTGCCGGCGCTGGCCGACGCCGGGGCTGATCTCATCGAAGTGGGGATTCCGTTTTCCGACCCCATCGCCGATGGCCCGACCATCCAGGAAGCGTTCAGCGTGGCATTGGCCGCCAAGCTCAAAGTCGCCGACATACTGGCCACTATCGCCCAGGTGCGCTCTGGGGTGTCGGTCCCCCTGGTGGCTATGGTCAGCTACAGTATCGTTTTCCGCCATGGGACCGATCGCTTCATCGCCGAAGCCAGGGAAGCAGGTTTTGACGGCTTGATCCTGCCCGATTTGCCGCCGCCCGAGGCCGACGCGGTCTGCGTCCAGGTGCGCCAGGCGGGCTTGGACACGGTTCTGCTGGTAGCCCCCACGACATCGCCCAGCCGCCGCCAGCAGATTGTCAATCTGTGCAGCGGGTTCGTCTATTACCTGTCCATAAGCGGAATTACGGGAGAGCGGGACGCCCTGCCGGCCGACTTGGCCGACAACCTGCGGCAATTACGGCAGATGACCCAAGTGCCTGTATGCGTTGGGTTTGGAATCTCCAAGCCGGCGCATTTAGCCCAGTTAGCCGGCCTTGCCGATGGTGCCATCGTGGGCAGCGCCCTGGTGCGGCGCATGAAAGATGCTGCCGCCGGCGGTCCTGTGGCCGTGGCGCGGGCTGCCGCGGATTTCTGTAAATCCCTGGTCCTGGACCACTAACCATCATTCCCAGCGGGTGTCTTTGTCATGGAGCCCCAGGCCAACGAGCCGTCGCCAACCAACGGCCCGGCCCCGTCCGATGGGCGGCTGGTGATGGCGGCCCTGAATGGCCAGCGGGCGGCTTTCGACCAACTCATCGCTCGCTATCAACGGCAGGCCGTGGCCGTTTCTTACCGCCTGCTGGGCAACATGCACGATGCGCTGGAAGTCAGCCAGGACGCTTTTTTGAAAAGCTATAAGAACCTGGGCACGCTTCAGAAGCCCGAGGCCTTCGGCGGCTGGTTGATGCGGATCGTGTCCAACCTTTCGCTGAACTATCGCCGCGGGCGCAAACTGCGTTCGCAGTTGCCGCTGGACGACTGCCTGGGCCCCACCGACGCCCAGGAAGGCGACAGCGGCGGCAGCGAATGGATGGGCCGCCCCGACGACCCAGCCCACACGCTGGCCAGCCGCGAGATGGGCGCCAAGCTGGCCGAGGCGCTGAAGCAGCTTCCCGAGAAGCAGCGCCTGGCCATCACGATGTTCACCCTGGAGCAGTTGCCGCAGAAGGACGTGGCCGAGGCTTTGGGTTGCAGCGTCGAGGCGGTCAAATGGCACGTGTTCCAGGGCAGGAAAAAGCTCAAGGAGATGCTCAAGGAATATCTATAGCCGGTCGTAACATGTTTGATGAAGCCTTCGAATTCGAAATCAGCCAATACCTCGACGGCGCCTTGCCGGCGCCGCGGCGGGAAGCGCTGGAAAAGCGCCTGGCCGAGGATCCGCAAGCCCGGCGGCTGCTGGAGCAGTATCGCCAGTTGGATGCGGCCCTGGCGGCCGCCGCGCCCCTGCCGGCCGTCCACTGGGACCGTTTCAGCCAGCATGTCCAACAGGCCATCGACGATGAAGAGCAGGCCCAGCGCTTGCGCATCAGCAGTTGGATGCGCACCTCAACGCGCCTGGCGATAGCGGCGGGCCTGCTGCTGGTGGTGGGCATCTGGGCGTGGTTTATCGGCTCGGGTGGGGGCGGGGGCGCCCCGCAGAGCGTTGCCGTGGTGGAAATTGGCGCCCCGGCGCCGACGGGCCCCGCGGTCGTGCAGATCGAAGTGCTGCGGCCGACGCCGGCGCAGGCCGCCGCAAAAGGCACCGACGCATATGCCTTGGAGGACCTGGTCACCGTGCCAGCGCGCATCGTGGTGGTTGCCTCCGAGTCCGATTGGGGTCAAGATACCCCCTACTGAACAGCGCGGCAGCGGCAGCCGCCAGGACTGTCGTGCATCCCGTGCCCTTGCCTGTCCTTCATGGAGGCCGACCTATGCCTAAGACACTCCCGTGTGCCATCGCCGGTTTTGTGCTGCTGCTGTCCGGGCTTGTTGCGGCACAGGACACGTCAGCTTTGCTGAATAAGGCCTTGGATGAGCCGGTCAAGCTCAGCATCAATGACACCTTGCCTCGCGCCCTGGAGGCCATCACCCGCCAGACCGGCCTGCGCCTGGAGGTTGAGCCGGTGGTGTGGGAGCTGTTGCCCTGGGGCCAGGACACGAACATCCGGGCGACCATCGAGAACAAGACCCTGCGCCAGGCCCTGACGTTGATGATGCGCAAGCTGGGACTGACTTTCGAGGTCAAGGAAGAGTCGGTGCAGATTCAGCCCCTGCCGCCCCTGCGGCGGCTGGCGCGGCGCGCCACGGTGCAGGAACTGGCGGCACTGGACCTGCTGGCGGCCACGCCGGCGGCATTGGAAAGTGATCGGCTGACACTCAAGCGGCTGCTGGAGCTTCTTGATCGCAAGCTGCTGGATCTCAAGAGCGATTTTGCCATCGAGAACCGCACCGGCGACGCCGTGCGCCAGGACAAGATGGTCTTCGTGCCGCGCAATGCCACGCTGATGGATGCGCTGGAATCGATGCCCAAGGAAAGCGGCGCCACCTGGTACCCCTGGGGCAAGAACCTGATCATCACCACCAAGGAAGACCGCGTGCGGGCGCAGTTGGGGCGAACGCTGACGGTGCGCTACAACAACGTGGACGTGCTGCAGGTGCTCATGGAGTTGGCCAGCCGCAGCGGCGTGCGCTTTGACATCCAGAGCGGGGCCCTGGGCCAACTGCCGGCCGAGGCCCGCAGCGTGCGGGCCCTCTTTGAGAACGCGTCCGTGCAGCAGGTGCTGGAAGCCATCTGCGGCTCGACGGGCCTGGCCTGGTCCATCAAGGAAGAGGCCGTGCAGGTGACCAACCCTAACGTGCGGCCGGGAGGCGCGGCACGCGACCCGGTGATTGGCATCCTGCAACTGGACATCGGCCTGCAGGTGCTGGTGCCCCAGTCGCAGGTGCCGCCGGATTTGCGCGAGTTCATCCGCCACAAGACCCGCAAGGAACTGGAGAAGATGCGGAAGATGATGCAGGATGAAGGCTTCCGCCCTGCCACGCGGCCGGCCACCGAGCCTTCGGATAAGGACGAGCAGTTGTAGCCACCGGTCCCAGAGGCTTAACCGGGCAGCGAAGCCCCCGTGGTTTCACCCTGGCTCAGCAGCAGTTCATCCACCACGTCGCGCAGCGTGATCAGCCCCTCCACGCCGCCGTGTTCATCGACCACCAGCACCATGTAGCTGCGATGCTCGCGCAGCAGCGTCATGAGCCGATCCAGCGTCAGCGTCTCGGGCACGAACACCGCGGGCTGAGCCAACAGCCGCAGCACGGTGACGTCGGCCGAGTCCTCGTAGGCGGTGAGAAACTCCTTGGTCCGCACGATGCCCACCACGTGATCCAAGCCGCCATCGCACAGGGGCAGACGGCTGTAAAGCCGCTCCTGCATCACCTGGTAGTTGCGCTGCATCGACCAGCGCAAGTCCAGATAGGCCACCTGTCGGCGCGGCACCACGATTTGGCGCGTGGTGCGCTTGCCCAGCGTCAGCGTGTTGAGGATCAGATCTCGCTCGCGCTGGCTGAGTTGTCCGTCGGCCGCCGCCTGTCGCGTCAGTTGCCCAATATCCTGGGCGGTGACGATTTCCCGTTCCATGTCCTGCACGCGCCCCAACCCCAGCGGGCGCGTCAGACTGTTGGCCATCGCGTTCATCAGCGCCACCAGCGGGCGGATGGCTTGGCCCAAGGCGTACATGGGAACGGCGGTAATAATGGTCGCCACCGTCACGCCACGCAGGGTCATCGCCTTGGGTAGCAGCTCGCTGAACACGACGGTCAGTAGCGTAACCACCAGGAAACTGAGAATTGTCGCCACCGGGGTAAAGACCGCGGGCGGAATCGGTGTCGTCAGGGGGCCCAACAAAAGGTGCAGCGCCTGGCTCATGGCCGGCTCACCGATCCAGCCCAGCAGCAGGTTGCTCATGGTGATGCAAACCTGGATGGAGCCGATGGCGTCGGCCGGCCGGGCCTTCATGGCGGCCATGGCGGCCGCGCTGCGCCGCCAGCCGCGCTGCTGCAGGGCGTTGATCTGCAACTGCCGAATCGCCACCAGGGCATATTCGGCGGCCACGAAGAACGCATTCATCGCGATCAGCAGCGGCACGGCGACTAAGGAGAGGGAAAGCGACATCAGGGTTTACAAGTCCCCCACGCAACCGGGACCATCCGGCCACCGGTAGGCTATCGTTCTCCGCCGTGGTTGCAACCGGCGCCGGCGCACAGGTCCTCCAGGGCGCGGCGCAGGCTGGCATATTCAAAGGTGAAGCCCGCTTCCAGCATTCGCCGCGGCAGACAGCGCTGCCCGCCCAGGGCTAGTTGGCCGCTGCTGCCCAGGAGCCATGCTCCCAGGCGCACCAGCGGGGCCGGCGCCGGCGGCGACCAGGGCCGGTGCAGCAAACGGCGCATCTCTCGCATGAAGTCACGGTTAGGCTGCGGATCGGGCGCACAGGCGTTGTACGGGCCGGCAAGATCCTGACGATCAATAGCCGCCACGCACAGGCGTACCAGGTCGCGCAGATGAATCCACGAGATGTATTGCCTGCCTGAGCCGGCCGATCCTCCCAGGCCCCAGCGGGTCAGGCGAACCAGCAGCGGAAAGGCCCCGCCCTGCCGGCCCAGCACCATGCCCATGCGCAAAACGACGCGCCGCGTGGCCGGCGTGGGGACAGACTCCAGCGCCTGTTCCCATGCAGCGCTGGTCCGGGCCATAAAACTGTCCGTCTCGCCGGGGCAACTCTCATCGCAAACGCGCTCCCCGGCGTTTCCGTAGTAAGCCAGACCGCTGGCTTGGATCCACGCCCGCGGCGGGGATGCACAAGTGGAAATGGCCTTGCCGATCGCCAGCACCGAATCCACGCGTGAGCTTATAATTTTCTGGCGATTGGCGCGGCTGTGGCGGCAGTTGACGCTCCTGCCGGCCAGGTTGACCACCGCCAGCGCGCCGTCCAGTTCGCGCACCCATGGACCGGCGCTGCGCCCGTCCCACGACACCTGGCGAACACCACCGCCGTCCTGGGCGTTGCGCGACAACACCACGACCTGGTGGCCGCGCTTCAAAAGCTCAGCGGCCAGCGCCTGGCCCAGAAAGCCGCTGCCGCCGGCCAGGAGGATGCGCCCATTGCCCGTCATCAGAGGGATGATTATATGGAGTAGTGGTAGTAAGATTACAGAGATGTCGGCCCTGAACCGTAAGATCACTCTGAACGACCTGCGAGCCGCCCGTCACACGGGAGGCAAGCTGGCCATGCTCACCTGCTACGATTTCCTGATGGCCAGGCTGATGCAGGAGGCTGGTGTTCCAGCGCTGCTGGTTGGCGATTCGGCCGCTTCGGTCATTCTCGGCCACGACAGCACACTGCCGGCGCAGCTGGATTTTATGATCGAGCTGACGGCGGCCGTACGGCGCGGCGCCCCGTTGGCGCTGCTGGTGGCCGACATGCCGTTTGGATCCTACCAGGCCTCGGATGCCCGGGGGGCCGCCAACGTCATGCGCATGGTCAAGACCAGCGGCTGCGACTGCGTGAAACTCGAGGTGGGCGCCACCCATCGTTCCTTGATTCAGCGGCTGGCGGACGCGGGCGTTGCGGTGATGGCCCACATGGGGCTGCGGCCTCAGAGCGTGGGGTTGCTGGGCGGCTATCGCTACCAGGCCCGCACGGCCCAGCAGGTCGACGACCTGGTGGCACTGGCCTTGCAGATGCAGGCAGCCGGAGCCTCCAGCCTGCTGCTGGAGGCCGTCCCCCCCGAAGCCGCCAAAGCCGTGGTGGACATGACTAATATTCCTGTGATCGGCTGCGGCGCCGGGCCGCATTGTCATGGCCACGTCGTAGTGACCCATGACAGTCTGGGCCTGACGGCAGCGCGGCCGAAATTTGTCCCCCAGTTGGCGGAACTGGCTGGGACGCTGCGGGCGGCTTTTGCACGCTACGCCGACGACGTGCGCGACGGTCGCTATCCGCAGGCCGAGCACGATTATCAGATGCCGGCCGACGAGGCCGAGAAACTCAAGACAACAAAGTCCTAGTGAAGGAGCACCTACTATGAATTGGCGCAGACCCGCTACCGGAATCGTGATCGTTCTGGCCGCCCTGGCGGCTGGTTATTTGGGGACCGAGTGGTCCAGTCAGCAGCGCTTCGCCCGCGCCCAAACCGAGGTGAAGGACGCGCGCGAAAAACTCAGCACCGTCAATGGCTTGTCGGACGCCTTCAAGTTCGTCGGCAAGGCCCTGGAGCCTTCGGTGGTCAACATCAACGTCCGAAAGGCCGTGCGGACCCCGGGCCGGCGCTTCATGCCCGACGACGACATGCTGCGGCGCTTCTTTCCTGACCGCGATGGCGATGGCGAGCCCGATATGCCCGAGCGCTTCCGCGATCCGGGGCCCGACCTCATGCAGGGCACGGGCAGCGGCGTGATCATCGAGTTTGACGCCTCGGCCAAGCGCGCCTTTGTCGTGACCAACAACCACGTGGCCGGCGGCGCCGAGGAGATGACCATCACGTTGTCCGATGGTCGCCAGATTCACAACGGCAAGGTCGTGGGCACCGACCCCAAGACCGACCTGGCCGTTATCCGCATTGAGGTGGACCGGGTGATTGCCGCTAAATGGGGCAACAGCGACGAACTAACCAAGGGCGACTGGGTGCTGGCCTTTGGCAGCCCGTTTGGATATGTCGGCTCGATGACCCATGGCATTGTCAGCGCCCTGAACCGCCAGGCCGGTTTGCTGGGCAGCATGGGCTACGAGAATTTCATCCAGGTGGATGCACCGATCAATCCAGGCAACAGCGGCGGTCCACTGGTGAACCTCAAGGGCGAAGTCATCGGCATCAATACCGCGATCGCTTCGCGCAGCGGCGGCTTCCAGGGCATTGGCTTTACCATCCCCTCCAACCAGGCCCAGATCATCTACAAGACCCTGAAGGAAAAGGGCAAGGTGGTGCGTGGCTGGCTGGGCATCAGTATCAGCGACGTCAGCCGCGAGCCCGCCAAGGCCGAGAGCCTGGGCTATAAGGGCCAGGATGGCGTGCTGGTGGAGCAGACGTTCCCGAGCACGCCCGCCGCCCAGAAGCTCCAGCCGGGCGATGTGATCACCAGCGTCAATGGCAAAGCCGTCAAGAACGTGCAGGACCTGCGCAACGAAGTGGCGGCCATGCCGCCCGGCGCGGAAGTGAAGCTGGAAATCTTCCGCGACGGCAAGTCCAGCCAGACGTCGGTCGTGCTGGGCGAACAGCCCGAAGATGTCATGGCCATGCGCGGCGGACGCATCCCCGGCAAGGCCGATGAGATGCCCGCCGAGGCGCTGGGGATCCGCGTGACCGATCTGACCAGCGACCTCTCGACGCGCTTTGGCTTGGGCGAGTACAAGACCGGCGCCGTAATCGTCAATGTCGATCCGCGCTCACCGGCGGGCCAGGCGGGTCTGCGGCCCGGCGACCTGGTCACCCGCGTCGCGGGCAAACCTGTGAAAAACACCCAGGAACTGATGGAGGCCCTCAAGGCGCAGGACCTCAAGAAAGGCATCCGCATGACCGTCGCCAATCGCGAAGGTCAGCGGCTGGTCTTCATCCGCGACGGCTCGGGCCCCGGCGAGGAATGAGCCGGCGGCAGTCCGCCCGACAATTGCCGGTGCAACTCCTGGTACTGCTGAAGCAGTGGCAACTGCGCATCGGCCAGCAGGAGCGCCGAGCAGCCGCGGCCTTCGGCCGCCTCATGCGGCTCGCAGAACGTGGCGGCGCGCCTCACGCGGTGCTGCATCCGTAGAACGCCCTGGGTGTAATCCACTGTCAACAGCCACTGATAGCGGCCTTCGTGCAGGGCATAAATGACGTGACTGACGCGCAGATCAGCCGCCCCCGGCACCGGGAAGGCCGCGCGAAGGCGGTCGGCCAGGTGAAACGGATCATGCTGGCTGTAGTGCATGTGCCACTGGCGAGCCAGTTGGCGCAGTTGGCGGCGCCGCCTGCTGCTGGTTGCCCACCAGGCGCACCAGGCCAGGAGGGTCAGACCGCAGACCGAAAGCAGAAAGACAGGTGGGCTCACTTCGAGGAGGCCGCCGGGGAATCCAACCGGTAATCAGGCTCCGTGGGGCCCAGCAGATTGATCCAATCGCGAACCATGCGATAGCTGTTGCCCTGGGTGAACGCCGGTTTCCAGTTGGGGGTTTCCTTGTGGCGAATCTGGACCCGGTCGGCCGGCAGCCCATACTGAAGCAGGATCGAATCCTCGGGACGCAGGCGGTTCAGCAACCGGTAGCGGACGCCGGCGACCTGCAGCGTGTGCTGGTTGAGGATATAGAAATTGGTGTAGGTGACGGCGTCGGTATCGGCCGGCGTGATCAAGGCAAAGCCTCCGGCCCCTGGGCCGCCGTGGCAGCCCGTGGCCGCACAACCGTTAAGGATCGCCCGCTGCACGACCTTGAACTCGGCGACCGTGGTGGGGTCGCTCAGAACCTTCACGTCCTGGCGCATCTCGGCCAGTCCCTCGTCGCGGATGCGCAGCGCTTTCTGGAAATCGCCCAGGGCGGCGAATTCGGCCAGGTTCCATCCCTTCAGTTCGGCAAAGCGGCGCACCACGTTGTTTTCAAAACGAATACGGATGCGGGCATCGCGCTCAGTCAATTCGGCGCGGCGGATGGTCTGGATCTGCTCGGCCGTCAGCAAACGGGGCGCAGCGCCCTGCGTCGTCGCCGGCCGGGTGACGGCGGCGAGGCGCGGGCGGGTCACGGGCGTAGCCCTTTCCAGCACCTTTTGCCGATTGATGATCTCCAGCAACGCCTGGGCATCGGCGTTGCGCGGGTCGGCCTGGCGGGCGCGATCGGCTTCCTCGCGAGCCAGGTCGTATTCGCGATGCTCAAAGAGCCAGCGGGCCAGTTCCAGCCGCTGGTTGACGGTGGGATTGGGCCCCAGGGCGGCCAGGCGCTTCTGATATTGCTCCTGGAGGTCGGCGCTGTAATCAATGCTCAGCACCTGCTCCTGGGGCAGCGTCAGCGTGCCGCCGCGACTGACCACCTGCACGGTGTTGTCGCGGCGGTTCTCGATAATGTCGCCTTCGAGCTGTCGCCCGTCGCGCGTTCGCACCGTTCCCGGCGCGGCCCAAAGCAAGCTCACCCCCGCAAAACTCAGGACGGCGATAAAAACGGCATGGCGCAACATCGGTGTCACCTCGTGATGGAGCAACAGCATCGTAAATCTATCGGCAACCAAGGGCAAGCATACCCAGACCGCGCCGGCACTTGCCACAAAACCTCCTCCGGCCGATAACTATGGTAGATGGACTGTATCCTCCGTGTCATCCGCGGACCTGACGAAGGCTTGAGCGTCAAGCTTGGCAGCGGCCAGACGTTGATCGGCCGCAGCGGCCGGGCGGGTCTGAAGCTCAGCGGCGAGGACGTTTCCTGGGAACACGCCCTGATTACGCGCAGTGGCGAGGATTACCTGCTGGAGAACCTCTCGTCCTTTGGCACCTATCTCGAAGGCACGCGGCTGACCAGCCCGGTCCGGCTGCGGCCCCGCGAACAGATCCGGCTTTCACCCCAGACGGTCCTGCGCGTGGAGGCGGTGGATGGCTCGGGCCGACCCCTGGGCAGCCGCCGCCTGCTGTGGTGGGTGGCGGGGATCGCCGTGGTCGTTCTGCTGGGTCTGCTGGTGGCCAAGGCGGTGATCAGCGCTTCCACGCCGCGCGACGACTGGGATCGAGCCTACGGGATCATCGACCCCTGGGTCGGCAGTGAAATCCGCCGGGGGCGGCTGCCGCAGACGGCCTTGGAGATGTTCCGCGAGGCCTGGCGGCTGGAACAGGTGATGGACTACAAGAACTCGCGCTTCGCGTGGCTGAAGCTGCAACTGCTGTTGGACAGCCTGGCCGATAAGCGAGATTTTGCGGGGCTGTCACGCAGCGATCCGCAGGCGCTGCAGCGCCTGCTGACCCCGCAACTCGGGGATAGCGAAAGCGACGACGACCAACTCGCCGCGGCCTGGGCGCAGTTTATCCAGCGCCGCCTGACGTGGTCGGCTTCGAAGGTCAAGCGATCGTCCCTGGGCAGGGAGTAGAGTGATGCGCAGTATGCATGGCCACTTAAGACCAACCCGACGGCCCGGCGGCGCACGTGTCCCGCGGTTACTTACTGATAAGGGCGGAGCTATTCCGTGAAAAAGCAGATCGACCGTTTTGTCGTAGTTGAGCAGTTGCGCGAGCCCATCGGCGGGGCCGGCTGGCGCGCTGAGGAGACCTTCCCCGGCGGCATCGTCCGCAACGTGGCCATGCGCCAGTTGCCCGCCATCAAGAGCGGCGACAAAGCCGCCGAGGCGGCGTTTGCCCGGGAAGTGCAGGCTTGGGTTCATGCCGGCCGCGGTCCTCACGTGGTGGGCCTGATCGGCGCGGGCTTGGCCGACGGCGTACCCTGGCTGGCGCTGGAATATGCTGCGTCGAGTCTGAGCGCGATCCTGGGAGAGCTGCCGGCGGCCCCTGCCGACGTGGCCCGGCTGTTGGAGCAGGTGGCGGCGGGCCTGGCCAGCTTGCACAGCCTGGAACCGCCGCTGCTGCACAACGACATACGACCGGCCAATATCGCCATGGACCGCACAGGCCAGTTCCATGTCAGCGGGCTGGCTTTGGCCAGCAGCCCCGGCAGCGAACATACGCTGGCCCACGCCATGGCGGCGTATGCGGCTCCGGAATTGGTCAGCAAGGAATATGGCAGTCCATGTCCGGCGACGGATCTGTATGCCCTGGGCCACATGGCCTATCAGATGGCGCTGGGCGCCAAGGCTTACCGCCACCAGTTCAGCAGCGTCTATGACGAGCGCGCCAAGGAAGCCCATCCGGCCAAATGGATGGCATGGCACTGCTCCATCGGCACCACGGCCAAGCCGGTCCACGAGCTGCGCAAGGATTTCCCACGGCGGCTGGGCGAACTGATGGGCCGCCTGATGGCCAAGCCGCTGGCCGCCCGCATAGCGACGGCCGCGCAGGTGATCAGCGAAGTTCGCCACGCCATGCTGGAGGCACCGGCTCCCGGCGCATCGGTCCCGGCAGCCGCCAAGCCGTCGCCGCTGCGGCCGGGGCTGCGGCCCGCGCCAGCGCCCGCGGCCGCCGGCGCGGTCCCGTCGCCGCTGCCGGCGCCGGTCCCGGCACCCGCGGGCCAGTACTGGGTGCGCCTGCGCGATCGCAAAACCGGTCCCTTTGACTTGGCCACACTGCAACGTCAGGCGCGCCAAGGCCTGATCTCGCGGCTGCACCAGGTTTCCACCGATGGAGTCAACTGGCAAAGCGCGGCCAGCGTAGAAGGCTTGCTGAGCCCCGCCGCCGGCTGATCAGCGCGCGGGCCGCGGCTCGCGCCACAATAAGAACAGAACGTCGTTCGTTACAGGAGTACCAACCGTGTCGGCCAATGCCGTATTCAACGCCCAAGGTAATGAGACGCCGGTTTCGGCCGCGGCGGAGGCGCCGCTGGTGCGCTGGGTCACCTGCCCGCACTGCTGGCACCGCTTCCGCCCGGAACAGGTTCTATGGGTCGCCCAGCACGAGGACCTGATGGGCGATCCGATCCTGGGTGATGAGCCTCTGCGCTTTCTGCCCACGCGCTTCACGCTCGAAGGGCATGCCCTCGATGCCCGCGGGATGCCCTGTCACACCATGGCCTGCCCGCACTGCCATCTGGCCATTCCCCGGGTCATGCTGGAGAACGACACCACTTTCCTGTCGCTGATCGGTTCCGTGGCCAGCGGCAAATCCAACCTGCTGGCGGCCATGACCTGGGAATTGCGCCAGATGCTGGCGCGGCATTTTGCCATTCTTTTTGCCGACGGCGACAAGGAATCCAACTATATCCTCAATCGCTACGAGGAGACCCTGTTCCTGCCCGAGGATCCGGATCGCCCCGTCTACCTGGAAAAGACGCGCACCCAGGGCGACCTTTATCGGTCGGTGCGCCTGGCCGGTCAGGAGACGCAGCTTCCCAAGCCCTTCATCTTCTCCCTGCGACCCACGGCCCAGCATCCCTGGGCCAGCAAGCGCGAGCGATCCGGCGCCGTGGTCTGCCTCTATGACAATGCCGGCGAGCACTACGGCGTCGGCCAGGACACACCGCTCACGCCCGTCACGCGCCACCTGGCCAAGGCCAAGGTATTGATGTTCCTGTTTGACCCCACGCAGGATTCGCGCTTCCGCCAGCGCTGCAAGGCCTTCAGCCGCGATCCGCAGGTGGCCGAGGCGATGCACACCGCGCGACAGGAAACGATCCTTTCCGAAGCTGCCCTGCGCGTGCGAAAATACCTGGGGCTGCCGACCGCCAAGCGATATCATGTGCCCCTGCTGGTGCTGGTGGGCAAGGCCGACATCTGGGGTCCGCTGCTCAATGAGTACCTGGGGGTGGAACCCATCAAGCCCGATCCAGCGGGACGCAACCTGGCCGTGGTGGACATGGACCGGGTCGAGGAAGTCTCCGGCCGCCTGCGCTCGATGCTGCTATCCATCGCGCCGGAACTGGTGACGGTGGCCGAGGATTTCTGCCAGGACGTGGTATACATCCCCGTCAGCGCCCTGGGTCACTCACCGCAGAAACAGGACCAGACCGCCCTGGCCGTCAAGCCCCGCGACGTGCGCCCGCAATGGGTCAGCGTGCCGATGCTGTATTCGTTTGCCCGCTGGGGCAGCGGCCTGATCAGCGGCAGTCGTCGCGGCGGTTGATGCGGCGGACCGTCCATGAGCCACCAGATCTATTACACCTCCGCCCCCCAGGGGCTTAAGCCCGGACAGCGGGGGTTCTGCACGGTGGCGGCCAGCGAGGGCATTCCACGCGGGCTGTGGGATCGGCTGGAGTCGCTCAGTGGTTACCGCCATCACACCGAGGCCGGCGGCTCGGCGAGCAGTCCCGTGGCCTTGGCGCACTGGATCGTGCATTTGAAGGGGCGGGACCACCATGTCCTGTCGCGCATCAGTGATGCGGGGTTCGACTACACGCGGCGCACTAATGCCTTTGCCCATCACCTGGCGCTGGAGCCCGCCGAATTGGCCTCGGCCGGCCCGGCCTGGATGCTGCTGCGCCCGGGCTTGCTGCAAGCACAGTGGGACGGCCAAGTCACGACCCTGGCCTCGCGCCTGGACCTGCCCATGGGTCAGGCGGACGCCGGCCCCTGCACCGCCTGGCAATCCATGACCGGTGACGCCGGCTGGGCGGGCATCCTGGCCGAGACCGTCATCAAGAGTTCGCGGAAGACGGTCTGTATACTTTACAACACTGGCACCGACCCGCTGCCTTTGCTGGATGAGGCGATACGGCTCTTGCCCGTCAGCCATCGTTGGCAGGCGACCTTCAACACCTATTTCACCAGCGTCCCCAGCGGAACCGTCTGCGCGTGGCGCTGCTGTCTTGCCGGCACGCCGGCCGCCGAAGCCGCACGCCAGGCGGCAGTGCTGACCTTGGACCTTTCGCGGCCCCAATCACTGGGTCGGGCCCCCGAGGGTCCCTGGTCGGCCATGGCTCGCACGGGTCGGGGGACCGTCCAGCCCGAGAGGGCCGCCCCGGTGGCGATCCAGCGCGGTAAAGCCTGGCCCAAACGTTCCCAGCATGAACCAATTCCGCTGTCTGACGAGGCCCACGGCACACGCGCTGGCGCTACCGTATCAGCGCCGCTGCCGCTGCCCACGCATGCGCCGCCCCCGGCGCCGCTGCCTTACTCTGGGGATCTGGACGCGGCTGTCGAACAGCGCCTGCGCCGCGGCCGTCGTCGGCTGGCGCTGGCTTACATGGCCGCCTGCGTCGCCCTGGGATTGGGGACATGGTTCTTGCTGTGGGCCTTCCGCACGCCGCCGCCTGAACCGACACACAGCGTCGGCACGCCGGCCACCAGGACCGCATCGCTGCCACAGGGGCCACCGTGGGTAGGGCCCCTCGTGCCGCCAGTGAGCAACCCCGCCACCACCGCAGTCGTAGTATTGCCGCCCACCACTCGGCAGTTGCCGCCATCGACGGCGCCGGTTGTCGTGGCACCGCCACCCCCCCCCCC